>Ga0247844_1008303_pt1 | contig 11358 bp, 8 predicted proteins | sample LaCtaG_FD_192421 | JGI IMG/M metagenome (GOLD analysis project Ga0247844, IMG submission 192421) | Freshwater microbial communities from meromictic Lake La Cruz, Castile-La Mancha, Spain - LaCruzMarch201714.5m_1 | ecosystem: Environmental > Aquatic > Freshwater > Lake | place: Spain: Castile-La...
TGAATGCAGAACAAACATCTCAGGTCATATTGTGGACGAGAAACACATTCTAAAAAAATAATATAACAAATTTACAAAAGTAACCCTGTATTTTCTACTGGGTATATAAAATGTGGGCAATTGATAGTTCATCAATTGAATCCTGCACATCCTAATGTTAGAAACAAAGGTTAGATTCTTTTTATCTTAATCATTTTTTAATGAATTATTAGAGGTTTCCTATGTCGTCAAAGTTTGGAGTACTGAATTTATTTTGTGTTTTTTCAATATCCATGACACTTATTTCATCCTGTGGAAATCCCCATTTAATCGAAAAAAGAAAAAGTACTAATTCCGTAAAACCTAAACCCACTAGTCCAACTGACAATACAAATACTAAACCAGTGACATTGGAAAAAAATTTAAAATTAGAAATATTGATTGATGGCAATAAGACAAATTCCTATAGTTTTGGAAAAAAACTTGTTTCAGAAATTAATAAAGTTACAGTTAAAGTAGTTAACGTTGGAAATATTGCTGCTGAACTTAATCAAGCTAGCATGCAATCAAGTGTCTTTTCACTTCAAGATCAAAAAAATTGTCTTGCTAAAATCGGCGTTCAAGAGTCCTGCGAATTAATATTAGAGTTTCCTAATGCAAAAATAGGTAGCTACGAAGGCCAATTTTCTTTTTTCTATAATGGCCAAGAAAAAATGGACCAAACCACTGTTGAATTAAAAGTAAGTGGAGAAAAAGTAAAACCAAATCCTACTGGAATACTTTCTCTTTCATGGAGTTTTGATGATCTTGATCCTAGTGCTGAAGTTGTTGATTTTGGAAAAAGTAGAATTGAAGATGCAGTTTCAGTTTATGGATTAGTGACCAACTTAGGGACAACTAGCGCCATCTTAGATGAAAAAAGTTTAGAACAAGTTGATAGCAAGATTTTTACTATTGTTGATTATAAATCCTGTCTTGATGCAATTAAACCTAATGCTAGCTGCTCTTTTAAAGTAACTTTCAATTCTATAAAAAATTTAACATCAGATAGAAATGAAGAAGTTTATAAAGCAAAAGCAGTTTTATCCTATAAAGATTTAACAGAGAATTTATCAGAAATATTATCTGCTGATATAATTGGAAGGAAAGTTGTTGGAATTACCACTCAACCTTCAATTGATTTTTCTCAGTTTGATGGAAGTGATTTAGATTTTGGATCAGTAGCAGTGGGAAGTACTTATTCAAAATTATTAGAAGTAAAAAATAATAATAGAGATGGACTAGTTGTTCCCATAGATGAAATGCACATCCTAGGATCCTTTGATTCCTTTTCTTTTACTGGTGGTGTTTTTCCCGGTGAAAGAGGAACCTGTTCGCGATTAATTGTGAAGGGAAGTTGTCTACTTGATTTAAGTTTTTCTCCAAATAGTATTGGTAAAGCCCAGGCAAAATTGGAATTAAAATATAGTGATAAGTTGGCCTTAAGTTCGAATTTAAAGGGAACTGGAATTGAATCAAATGGAACCTGTGAAAATACTCAAGATTCACTTGTTTTAGCTGAGGGAGATTTTCCATACAATGATCCATCTATTATTTATCCATATAAAACTCATTTAGATAGTCGTGGCGTTAATAAAAAACCAAATTTAACAATTAAATATGGAATAGCTGCAACTCAAGATTGCCGAGATAAGGCCACTGGGGCTAATTGTTCCTACGTAAAAGATGGTATGATTCTCACTAGATTTCAAATGCCAAGCTTTGATGACTCAAGGGAGCTTGTGGATGCGAAGCTACAGGTTGATGTGATGAAAACTAATGATTCAGATGAACATATGACAACGGAATTATTGTGTATGCAAAACTCCGTTGATAGACTTTGTTCAGGAAGAATATTTGATAAATTAAAACCAGGTAATACAATTGATTGGTTGGCCCTAAGAAATCCTAAGTTTTTTACGGATTCTAAAAATCCTACAAATCTTGTTTTCACCAGAGAACTAATGAGAGATCAAAATCGACGTGGTGATAGATGGTACATGGTACAAAGTTTTTCCATTGCCTCACTTTATGGAAATGATAATGGTCCTATGAATTTATTAAATATTGAAAAGATTTTGCGTGACTCTTATCTTAATATTATAATGGTGGATGACGTTAAGAATTTAGATTATCCTCGATTGTTAGTTACCTTTAAGAAGGATGTTACCTGTGTTCAAAACAATGCAAACCCAAACGAAAACCTCGAGAAGCAAGAATAGTTTTACAAATTCAACAGTATTATATCTTTTAATATTAGTGGGGACCTTTTTAGGTCCCTTCTTTTTTTTAAAGAGTGAACTTTTTTTTGAGAGGGCCGAGGCCCAGGAAGAATCCATTAATTTGCAGGGATTTTATTTTTCCGATGCCTTTCGCTATGCCTATCTTGAGGATTCAGGAATTCTTAGATTTCCTCGTCCCTTTGTTTTAACAACAAGTATCAGTTATATAAGTACGCCACTCGTTGTTTCAGATCCTTCTAGTGAAAATAAAATCAGTGATTATTTGGATCATTTTTGGTTGGGCACAATTGGATTTACCTACTATTTAAATTCCATTTTTTCAGTGGGATTTGATTTAAATTATTTGAGGACAACCTATGCAGATGTTTCCCTTCTAGGTTACGGATATACTGGTAATCAAGGAGCAACTATTAGTGGGCTTGGCGATACCACAATAAGAGGAAAGATTCGTTTATTTAGAGACGTAAAAGAAAAACTAGGAATTGCTTTTGTGCCAAAAATTGAACTCGCCACAGGAAAGCCCGAGGGATTTTCCACGGATGATTCCATGCGTTTTACAGGAATTCTCGTTCTGGAAAAATATTGGGAAAGATTAGGATTTCTTATTTCGGCTGGATATTCCACTTCAAGTTCTGCCGTATACCAGGATGTGGATTATCGTTCACTCATTCCTGTTGGGCTCGGATTAACTTGGAAATTAGATCCTACTTGGAATATTAATTTTGAAGGTGTTCGCAATGTGGCCCTAAGGGGTGGCAGTAAACAAGATGCAGGTGATTATTATGCAACGGTAAAAGGTAAATTATTTAAATATGCTTCTTTTTATTCTGGCTTTGGTATAGCTGGTGTTAGTGAAGTTGATCAGGATAATTGGACACTTTTTGCAGGCTTAAAATTTTCTGGTGAAAGTAAAGATAGTGCTGAAGTGATTGATCAAAATGAGCCTATAGCGCCACCAGTTATTGATGAAGATGTTTTACCACCACCAGTCATAGTAAAAAGAGATCAGGAAAAACTTTTAGGAACTCTTTTTAAAACTGATAGGGCCTATTTTGATAATGGTCGCAGTAATATAAAAAATTCAGAAGCTAAAAAATTAAATGAAGTGGCCGATCAATTAATTCAAAATCAATCCACAATTAGCCGAGTGATCATTGAAGGCTATGCAAGTAAAGTTGGCCCAAAGGCCTTAAATGCACAACTATCTGCCGATCGTGCAGAAAATGTTTTTCAATATCTTGAAAGACGTGGAGTTAGTAGAAAAGTAATGCAAACAGTTTCCTACGGAGATGATTACTTAAATGAAGAGCCAGAACATTGGATGAACCGAAGAGTAGAATTTCGAGTTTATATGAAGACTAATAATAACTAGATCTTTGTAAATTCCACATAAAGAGAGTACTGAGGGTGTTTATTATCAATATCTGGTCCAGTCATTATTGATGAAATAGAGCCCTGGTATTTTGAATGAATAATTTTATAGGATGAAACTTTTTGATCGGAACTTGCTCGTTCGAGAAATAATTTCACCTTTTCAAAGGTCCACCAATTAATATGATTTCCTACCTTATCAATGTCAAAGTGGTCTCCCTTTGACAGTAGAGAGATCGTTTCTTCAAAGCTTTGCTGTTGAATTTGAGTGTGAATGTTTTCAAGTTCCATTCTTTTTTTAACATCAGTTTCAAGGTGACGAATTTTTCCAGTGGAAATTTCTCTTATATAATAATCCATGCTCGTCACTTTTTGTTCAGCTACTCCTCGATTGACAAACCATTCCTGCAGCCAAATCCAAAAATCATTTTTAAATACGGATACTTCATAGATAAATCTTGCATCTGGAGTAATAATTCTTAGAACTCCATTTTTTTTTAAAACCCGCAGACATTCTTTGAAAAGCTTCAAAATGTGATCATCTTCTAAATGTTCAATGACGTGTGAAATATAGATATTGTCTACTTCTTCATCTCCATATGGAATATTGTCCGTAATAATATTGTATTTAATAAAGGGAGATTTTTTATGAGATTTTTCATACCACTTTGATTCAAGATCTAGATTGATAAATCCTGGAATATTTACTCCACCAGAACCAACATTTAAATTAATTTTTTTTTCACGGTTGATCGATTGTTGATATTTAGGGATGCGAGTTAAATTAAATCCAAAATGGCGAAAGAGGGAGACAATTTTTTTTTTGAGACTCATTTACGCTCCAAGGGCATTTTTAAATTGAAAATATATTTTTTAAAATGATCATAATTATTTAACATACCAAGAACAAGAATTATATAGGGTAAGATAAACATGCGAGAATCGCTTGAGTGAAAATGTATACGAAATGGTCCAGTAAAGAAAATAGCAAAACTAAGTATCATTAAAAAGTAATAGAGTGTTATGGCGAGAATTGATTTATTAAGTCGATCCTTGGGATCATAGGTGATGATAAAAAGTGAAAATAGTAAAAAATAGAGTGGGTAATTTAGAAAAATATTACTAACATTCCTAAATACTGCTTCGATAAATTCCAAGGGAAAAACGTAAAAAATGGCCACAATAAAAGAAATAAGAATTCCATGAAAATAGGGAGCAAGTTTTTTAAAGAATTGTATTTCCGCAAGAATTGCTAATAAGATTATGGAAAAAAAATATACACAACCATAATACAGTTGATGTGAGCTTTTCATATCAACATTCTTTAAAAAATAATAGGGTAAATATAAGGTATCAGTAGACATAATTGCGCGCATAGATGCAAATAAGATGCTTGGAATAATAAACATAAAAAAATAGGAAATTCTATTTATTTTATAATAAAATAGTGAAATCACGCTTAGAGATATCAGTAGCATTCCAGATTCATTTCTTATAAATAAAAAAATAAGTGACGCACAAAAAAAGATGAAGATCTGACTTACCGTATATTGGTAGGAGGTTGTATCTAGGAAGGTTTTTTTATTGTCTAGAATCCAAAGCATGAATAATAATAAATAGGCAGAAAATAAATTTGTTCCGATAAAAATAAATTGTTGAATAACAATTGGCGAAAAAAGAATAAGTCCTAAAAATAAAACTTTTTCTTTTTTCGTAGGATTAGATTTATTTTGATTTTTTTCACTCCAATTAAATACAAGAAAAAGCAAGCAAAGTGAAATGAGTGGGAAAATAAATAGATCTGGTTTATTAAAATAAAGCATATCCATAAGTAGAGGTAGTCCTGCGCTCGGTCCTCCCCAGCTTAAAATTTTAAAATAAAATAATGGAGGAATTTTTGGCATAAGAAGTAATTTTGCCTGTAAAAGATATTCTATTGAGTCGCCTGTGATACTTGTGAAGGAATAAATAGAATTAATAAAATAAAGAATGAGAAGTGATAATAAAAAAAAAATGTTTTCTTTTTTAAGGCATTGCCTTCTATAGTATTGAAATTTAAAACTGAAAATTAAAAAACATAAAAATGTGAGAGATGGAATGACCAGATTGAAAAAGGGGAAGTTTGAAATTTTTGCAGAAAAAAAGGCAATACAAAAAATAAAAAACCCAACTATAAAAGAAACTGAGAATTTTCCTTTTGTGAATTTTGGAAAAAGTACAAAACCCATAAAGATGAAGGATAAAATATATAATAATTTCAAATTGGCTACCTATTTTGAATGTAGAAATAATTATTGGGATGAACATATATGGATACAAGATCATTTTTATGATCAATCGAAAAATGATGGTTTATACAAAATTCCATATTAAAAACACTAAGCTTGCAATTATAATCTTTTTCTTGAACATTAAACAAGTAAGAGGGAGATATTTCCGAGGTATAGGGAATATGTAAATGTTCAAGGGAATCTAAAAAAGCATGATATTGAGTGAGAAATTTACTTTTCTTTTTACGATTAATACCGGTTAGAAAAATAATTTTTAAATCATGATTTCTCAAATTGTCTAAAAAATAAAAGGTATAAAGTTTTGTTTTATAGTAGGAACTAAATTCTTCAGTTTTTTTAAGTAGAGAATCAAGATTATTATTTTCTAGAAATGTAACCGTACGGTAGTTAAAAATATTTTTATTTTGTAGGGCGAAATTGTAAATTAAAAAAAGGGAAATAAAAATAAAGCAGATTGTTTTTATTTTTTGATTAAAAGGTTTTTTTATAAGCAAAATAAGTAGGGAGTTGAGGATTATTAAGATGAGAATAAAAAAAGTAAAGCGAGGTGGAAGCAAGGCCGTTGTAAAAAGTTTGCTATAAATCAATATAAACAAGCCAAGAAATACTGGTACTAAAAGTAGAGGATTATTCATTGTTTAAATTATAGCAATGACCCTGTTATAATAAAATTAGAATTAAGTTCTCGAATTTTTTAAGAAAAAACTATTTTCCTAGTATATAAGCAAAAACCAGTGGTGCAACAATCGTTGCATCGGATTCAATGATAAATTTGGGAGTTTCCAGGGATAACTTGCCCCAGGTGATTTTTTCACTGGGAGTTGCTCCTGAGTAGGATCCATAACTAGTAGTTGAGTCGGAAATTTGGCAAAAATAATTCCATTTTGGAACATTTTCTCCCATATCCTGTTCTAGCATGGGTACAACGCAAATGGGAAAATCTCCGGCAATTCCTCCGCCAATTTGAAAAAATCCAATTCCTGTATTTTTGCAAGTTTCCTTATACCATTTAGAAATGGAAATCATGTAATCAATTCCACTTAGAAGGCAGCTTCTTTTAATATTATTTTGAAGGACATGTCCTGCAAAAATATTCCCTGTAGTTGAATCCTCCCAACCTGGAACAAAAATAGGAATATTTTTTTCAGCCGCAGCTAGCAGCCAGGAATTTTTAGGATCAATTTGATAAAAGGGTTTAAAAAGTCCCTCTCTAAGGGCAATCGTAAAATATTCGTGGGGCAAATAACTCTTGCCTTCTTCAGAGGCTTTTTGCCATTTTTTTAAGAGGACACCTTCAATAACTCTGATGGCCTGTTCCTCGGGGATACAGGTATCAGTTACGCGATTAAGGTGGCGATTTAAAAGTTTTTCTTCATCAGCTTCTGTAAGTGTTCTCCAGCCTGGAATTCTTTCGTAGTGGTCGTGTGCCACTAAATTATAGAGATCTTCTTCTAGATTTGCTCCTGTGCAGCTGATGGCTTGAATTTTATCCTGTCTAATTAACTCGGCAACTGAGATTCCCAATTCTGCTGTACTCATGGCCCCTGCCATTGTAAGTAACATTGGGTGACCTTTTTGGTTGTGTGCCAAAAATCCTTTCGCGGCATCCTTAAGGGCTGCAGCATTAAAATGTCTATAGTGGTGTTCAATAAATTCACCAATCGGACCAAGTTTAAACGTCGTCATATTTTCCTTAAAAGAATATGGGATAATTATTTAGTATAATGAAAGATATCGTTCTTTCTGTGGCAAGAGAAGTACTAAAATGGAATCTTTTAAAGGTCATGTTACCTATTTTCGAATTTATGATATCGGGCAAGGGGTTAATTTACACAAGGCCCAGGAAGAATTAAAACGAAAAAATTTAACGGAACCATTTAAATTAAAAAAAGGTCTTCGTGCCATCGTCATTGATGAAGCGCCGATAGTGGTTTCACTTGGTTCACAGAATTTTGAGATATTAGGAAAAAGTTATATAATTGCCGCCACTGCAAAGTTATGGAATTTTGGAGCAATTTCCATTGTGTTTAAAATACGAATAAGTCCTGCCATGGCCTATGGAGATTTTAAAAACTTTACCTACGTTCTAGAAAATGATGAAAAACTTGAGCGCATGGCCCTCGATAGTGTTTACCAAATTGTGAGAGACTTAGGGGGGGCAATAAGCGAAGCAAAAGTTTGGACACAATTTGAAGATTATCTGATATTTTCCTTAGATCCAGATATGCTTGGGCATAAGCCTGTGATCTCACTGCTCGATTCTCCAGAATTATATCATTTAGTTTTAACTGAACCCTCAGTTGAACTCAGTCAATCAGTCAAAGATAGTATTAGGGCCAATGCCATTCAATATACAGTCAATGATTTGTCTGTGGTGGACTGGAATAGCGCATTTTTATGTAGTTACCATCCGGATGATATTCAAGATATTTGTGATGTGATTGAATTTGGCCTATGCCAGTCACTTGAACTTAGGTACTACGACGATAAATTAGATCGCAAGCTCAGTGCTTTTACTAAGATGGTTCAGACTAATAAATCGAGAGTTTTTTCAAGTCCATTTACAAAACTTGCTGAAGAGGCTGCATTATTTTTTATTGAGGTTAGTGATATAAAGGAAAAAATTAATAATTCACTTAAGGTGGTTGGAGACATTCATTATGCAAAAATTTATCGCATAGCTATTGATAGATTGCGATTAAAGGAATGGAACGATAGTTTAGAGGAAAAACTAGAAAATTTAAAAGAAGTGGCGCTAGTTTTTCAAAATGACATTAATGAAAAACGAAATATATTATTAGAAATCACTATCATTTTGCTCATTACAATAGAAGTAATCCCCTTCCTTTGGGGAATCTTCCAAAAACTGTTTAACTAAAGATTTTTCATCATTTTTTTATTCTCTTTTTTCTCTGATCGATCCAAATTTATAATCGATATAGAAGTTGCAAGAGTAATCTCTTTTTAATTTGCCACCCACATGGTGAGTTTCTCTATAACAAGAGACATTTTTTCCTTCTTTTTTATCAACTTGGTATATTTCAGTGCTAGTTTCAGTAGGTGTGGCATCCATGGCCAAAGTATCAAATAGAGCTTTTGCATCATCTCCCTTAAATGAAACAACACCAAAAGAAGCTGGATGTTTTGCAATAAGTACTAAATTATTTCCTAGGTAACTTTCTTCAAGTTCTTTAGCATTTTCTTCAGGCAACATAGTTTCATCATTGTCATAAACAATAGTGCCATTTTTATAATCCATATAAAATTGACAATTATATTTTACTAAGTTTTCTCCATTTGCATCCTTTTGATCTGCAAAAGTATAACGAAAACAGGATATATTAAGACCGCGTTTTTCTAGAGCAAAAGTTTTTGGATCCATTTGTTTTATTGATTTTTCTTCATAGGCAATTGATGAGTAAAGGGCTTTAGCATCATTTTCTCTAATGGAAACTACACCAAAATGACGGGGATGTGGAAAGACCATAATGAGGTTTGATCCTGTATATGTTTTTAATAAGTTAAATGGTTGCTCAATTTCTTCTATTTCAGGTAGTTCAGATTCTTTTACCACTACTGGAACTTTTACCACTACTGGATCTAGAGGTGCAGATTCAGTTGGATTTGTTGTAGTAGCTTTTATTTTTGATTTTTTAGGAGTTGGAGCAATATCTCCGTTACATCCATTTAAGAGAATAATTAAAAGTGAATTGAATGCTAACAATTTGGTTAAATTTTGAATGATCATTGGTGAGGCTCCTTCTGAAAATAAATAATTCTTTAACTGGAGCCCAATATAAGAGAAAAAAAAATGTCCTTCAATTGAAAAAAAATGAATTGAACTTATTACGTAAATTAGCAATGTATTTTGAAATTACTATATTATTTTTTTCTAATACTAGATAAAAATTGCATGCACCACTTCTTTAATTCTTCATCATTGTGATGAGTATCTGTATAACAAAAGACTTTCTGTAATTCACTATCAGGATTTGAAGCATTTTTTTGTAGTTGATTTAATTTATTACCTTTCCAGGTGGATACTAGGATAATTTTCTTTTCATCTTTGTCCTTAATGACTTGGCCGTTAAATTCACTCTCAAGATTTTTAACCTGTTTATAAAAAACCTGTTCTTCTTTTTCCGAATTTGATGGAGGAACATATTGTGGCAAATTATAAAAAAAGCTCTTCCCGTATAAATCATAGATTGCAACTCCTAGAATACTTGGTCCAAGTGGAGATTGTTTTTCGTATCCTAAGTGGGTGGCAATTTCTAGTTGAGAGAATATGGATGGCACTTCTATTTCTAATTCATAGGGAGGAAAACTCAGTTTTAGTTCATTTGATTTTTGATTAAACTGGACTTTCGTTTTTGAGAGAGAAGTCCAACGCCATTTTTCTGGAAGATTTAAAAAATTATTCCATTCTTCCGGTGTGCCCGATGGGGAAAGCGTCCAATAATCGAGTTCATATTTAGCCAATTGGATGGCCCCATAGTGCTCTAGCCCTAGTTGCATGGGCTGCATTAAGTGACAAGCGATTCCCTTTGGTACTGAGGTACAGGCAGTAATATAGGCAAGTCCGTAGGTATGAAAGCGGTAGACGTCAATTCTCCAAGGACGACTCAATTGATCTCGGTACCAATAGGTTTCTTCAGGAGATTTAATATGATCAATATCGATGGAAACATTGCCAAATTTAATGGGTCCTATCACCCTATTAAAAATTTTACCCATCTGTGGCGCAGGGTTTTCCATTAGTTTAGGTAAATCCTCTAAGTTTTTAATTTGAAATCGAAAATGAGAATAAAAAAGTGTTGTTTCTTGATTTTCGAAACCTGGTGAATAGAGTAATTCATTTCCTTTATCATCTTTTACTTTGCTAAATTCTGGACGATAGGGAGACCAACCTTCATTATTTTTTTTAGAAATTTTTTGCCAGAAATTTCCAATTTCCTGTTGTCTTAAATAATTGTCAAGTGCAGGTTTGTCACTGAGAAAAAGTGTTTGTAGAGAAGATAAATAAATGTCTAATTTTGTTTTTACTTTGTTAGTAAATAGTTGAAAGAGCTCACTGCGAAGTTCGTGAATTTGTTTTGGAATTTTGATCTCGCCCTGAATTGTGTAAACTTGTCTTTGTTGATATGGGGAAAATTGTAATCTCATTTTTAATTCTGCATTAGCAATGGGCACATCCTTAAGTAGTGTGATGGGGTAGGAAACATTGAGATTTTCATTTTGGCTTTTAGCAGCAATGATTCCCACAACTTTTCCATCTTTATTAATAAGCGGCCCACCACTATTACCTGGTGAAGCTGCCGCAGAAAATCGCAGACTTTTCCATTCACCAAAATCATTGTCTGGTGTAAATGAAGAAACCACTCCACTTCTCACAGATATTCCCACACCCAGAGCATTTCCTACAGAATAGACTT
>Ga0247844_1008304_pt1 | contig 11357 bp, 7 predicted proteins | sample LaCtaG_FD_192421 | JGI IMG/M metagenome (GOLD analysis project Ga0247844, IMG submission 192421) | Freshwater microbial communities from meromictic Lake La Cruz, Castile-La Mancha, Spain - LaCruzMarch201714.5m_1 | ecosystem: Environmental > Aquatic > Freshwater > Lake | place: Spain: Castile-La...
AGGATTTGCTTCAGCATTAGCCAAAGTAGAGGACTTAGCTGTGCTTTACGAATTTTACCAATCCGATGAGGTTAGTGAAGAAGAACTGGAATTAAACTATTTGGAAACTAGTAAAATAGTTGAAGAATTAGAGTTAAAAAACATGCTCAGTGGGGAGGAAGATATGTTTAATTGCATTATTAACATTAACTCTGGGGCTGGTGGAACAGAAAGCCAAGATTGGGCCGAAATGCTGATGCGCATGTACATTATGTATGCCGACAAAAAAGGCTTTAAAGCCGCGGTAGTTGACGAACAAGCAGGCGATGGTGCAGGAATAAAATCTTGCTCCATAGAAGTAGAAGGTGAATTTGCATACGGGTTTTTAAAAGGCGAAAGTGGCGTGCACCGTTTGGTACGAATTTCTCCTTTTGATAGCAATGCCCGCAGACATACTAGTTTTGCCTCGGTTTATTGTTACCCAATTATTGATGACACCATTGAAATAGATATTAAGGATGCTGATATTGAAATTCAAACATCTCGTTCAGGTGGCGCAGGTGGTCAAAATGTAAATAAGGTAGAAACCAAAGTACAATTAACTCATAAACCAAGTGGTATTGTTATTGTTTGTCAGGTTGATAGGTCGCAAAGTGCTAATAAAGATAGGGCAATGAAAATGTTAAAATCGCAATTGTATGAAATAGAATTGCGCAAGCAAAACGAAGAAAAAGACAAACAAGAAGCAGGAAAACGTAAAATAGAGTGGGGCAGCCAAATAAGAAATTATGTAATGCACCCTTATAAATTGGTAAAAGATTTAAGAACAGATATTGAAACTAGCAATGTACAAGCGGTAATGGATGGCGATTTGGATATGTTTATAAAAGCCTTTTTGATGGAAAATTCAGGTAACTAAAAATTATTGTGTTGATTTTTATTGCTATACAATGATAAATCATTTATTTGTGTGATTTTGTATGTGAGTTGTTGTTTTATTTGTTTGAAATCATACATTTGTAACGGCTACTAACTAATTGTTTAGTTTTTCATAGGCTTAAATTTTGTTCAATAAAACCGCTCGTTAGCCACGAGCGGTTTTTGTTTTTTTAGCCTTCTTCTTTAAAACTTCCAGGTTAATCCCACAAATATATTGCGTGTAGCTGCAGGAAAAAACAATGGTACAGTTGTAGTTTTTCCTTGATCATCAAGGTAATTGGTGTAACTTTGAACGGTTCCTGATGGTGTATAAAGCTGATCTGTTAAATTATTCACTTGAACACTTATGCTTGGTTCACCGTATTTTATCCATTGTTTTAAGTTAATTCCTAACTTTAAATCCATCAATTGATAGTTTGAAATACTTACATTTTTATCTTCACTATTGTCCAAGTATTGCATACTCACAAAACGGTAATTCAGTTCTGCATAAAACCATTTGTTAGGAATGAACCTAATTCCTTGGTTAATAATTACCGAAGGCGACAATGCAGCAGTTGCATTATGTTTTGTAATCACAGTGTCAACATAAGTATTTTGGTTTCTATAATAATAATGTAAGTCTATTTTATTTATGGTGTTTTGGCTAAATGAAGAACTATTTGTTAACCAAACTTTTTTATTTAATTTCCAAGTGGCTTCTATTTCTATTCCTTTGCGCACACTTGCACCCACGTTGATATTTATGGCAACACCATAAGTATTTAAACTTCCCGTTGATCCAATTTGATTTTCAAAATCCATGTAAAACAAATTTGCATTTATAGCTAGTTTTTGATTGTTAAAACATGCGCCAAACTCATAATCATTTAATGTTTCGTGTTGAATGTCGCTTTGCTTAATATTGCTGTAAGGATGCTCATCTTTAAAATAATCAACCCTAGCTGGCTCCCGATTACTGCGCCCAAATAAAGCATAAACATTGGTGCTTTTATTAATTTGGTGCTTTAAACCAAAACGATAATTTACAAAAGCCCAGTTCATGTTTTCTACCAATAAATTATCGTTATTTAAACCATAAATAGTTCTGTATTCCATTATTTGTGGCGTGTAATTAAAGCTTACATTTCTAACTTGAATATCTCCAAAAGTTACTGTTTTGGTATTAAATGAATAGTTTAGTTTTACGTTTACGCTTATTTCATTTTTATTACCTGTATTGAAAAATGCATTTTGCCCTGGTATAAACTTAGGATTGTAAGTGTCAATAGTTTGAACTTCTAAAAAGTGTTCTCCTTTAAAGGCATTGGCGTGCATATTTGCCATCAAATCCCACTTGACAGTTTTATATTGATAGTTTAAAAAAGCACCCACAAAATATTGATTCAATCGATAGCTTGTCATGGCGTTGTATCCACTATCGTTGTTATGAATTGGCAAATTCAAATATTCGTTTGCAAAACCTCCAAAATACTGAAATTTGGGAGCTTGCCCTCTTACAAAATAAACAGAAGAGGTGAAATTGCATTTGCTATTTATTTGATAAGAGTATTGTAATTGGTAAAATGTTTGTTTAAAAGCATCTTTTTCGTTATTTACCAATGGATTAAAAGTTCTGTTTGTGTTTAAATATTTGTTTTCAATGCCTACATAAGCCAAATTATTTTCTGCATTTCCGCCAAAAATATTGAATTTTAAAACTGCTTTTTTCCAAAAATATCCAACACTGAATAAGTAACTAGTAATTTTAGCCCTAGAGTTATCTCTGTAACCGTTTGTTTGTAAATTACTTATTCTACCATAAAATGCTAGTTTGTTTTTTATCATTCCACTTTGATATTCCAAAGTTGCTCGGTTCGAACCAAATGAACCCAATCCAAAATTAACAGTTGCCGATTGTTTGGGAGCCAAGTTTTTAGTTAAAATATTTACACTTCCGCCAAAACTAGCCACACCATTGGTAGAAGTTCCCACTCCTCTTTGAATTTGAATACTTTCGGCACTACTTGCCAAATCGGCAAAATTGTTAAAGTAAACACCCATGTTTTCAGGATCGTTTACCGGAATTCCGTTAACTGTTGTGTTTACGCGGGTTTGATCCATTCCCCTTAACCTAAAAAAGCTGTAACCAATTCCCATTCCGTTATCGCTATAGCCATTAATAGAGGGTGTGTTGTTAATTAGTGAAGGAATGTCGGCTCCAAAATACTTTTGCTCTATTTGTTTGCTGTCGAGCGTAGTTTGAGTAATGGGTAAACTTGTGCTTGCTTTTATTCCTTGAATAACAAACTCTTGCATTGTTTTTGAGCTGAGCGTGTCGGTTTGAGCATAGCTAATTTGGCTTAATGCCAATAAATTGGATAAAATAATTGTTTTTTTTAACATTTCTGTTGTGTTGAATAAGGTAAACAAAACCAATAACAGGGGCTGCAAAAGGCAAAAAATTGTTTATCTAACTCTGAATGTAAAACCCAAAATGTGTTTGCGGTCAGCTTAATAATAAAAACACATTGGTGGTCTATTTCCTTCGCAAGCATTACCTTGATCAGGTTCAGAGGGTGTAATCTCAGGCTATTTTTCAATAACCACCCCTAAAGACACAGCAATAATAGTTGAATTGTTAGTTGTTGATTGTTGATAGTTGTCAGTTGCAAATGTCTGCCCTTTCTACGAAGCTTTTATGAACACACATTTCTCATCTCTCAAATCCCACAACTATTTCACTAAAAGTCCGTTTTTACAAAAAAATAAATTAGCTTCCTTTTTAAGTTTTAATTGAGCCAAGCCAGTTTCTATGGCCGTTCTTGAATAATTTTCTTTATGATGTAAATGAAACTCTAACGCTTCAAATCTGATACTTTTAAACTTTACCCCAATTGCTGTTAAGCGCCATTCTATGTCCACATCCTCACCTACTCCAGCAGTTATATAATCTTGGTCAAAACCATTTATTTGTAACAAATGTTTTTTGTAAATACCTGCATTACATCCCCAAATTCCTTCAGTTCTTATTTTAGTTAAAAAAGGAATATATATCGCGTATTTTAAGTTTGTGGTTTTGGTAAATAACAATCCTATAAAACTTAATTTTTTTATGCTTTTGGTTTCATAAGCCTGTTTGGTTGTAACTTCATCTACCATAACTCTTCGGCCAAAACACAGAACTTTTTCTTGCAAATTATTTATATAAGCTTTTAAAAATTTGGGGTGCGGAACGCAATCGCCATCTAAAAAAACAATAATTTCACCAGTAGATGCTTTTAGCGATTTATTTAACATTTCGTTTTTCCTAAAACCCAAATCTTGTGTTTGGCATAAATGTTTTATTTCAAAACTATAACTTGTTTGTTGTTCTTTAATAAAAATGGGTGTATTGGTACTGTTATCATCTTCAGAAACAATTACTTCAAAGTTTTTATAGGTTTGTAAATCCAATGCTTTAAATATTAAATCAAGCGCTGACAAATTTTTATAAAACGAAATAATAATACTAATTTTCATACAAGGGTTTTGTAGTTCAAAGGTATTGTTTTTTTGATTTATTATAGCTAAAGCATTGCATTAGTAACATAATAATTTTCTTGTATTTTTGGTAGAAACTTGATTTTGTTATACCTGTCAGTTTAATTATAACAATTTGAATGGTTTTCTTAGTTCAATTTTTACCTTTCAATTTTTTTTTTCTCCTTTAGTGTAACTAATGTATTTATTTTTAAACCTGTAATGCTATATTAGCAGAACAAAAATGTTAAATAAATCAAAAATATATTGGTATTGCCAGTTTGGAGGATGGTTCTTTTTTGTACTCATAGAACTCATTACATACCTCAATGTATTTGGTTATTCACCTGGTTTATTAATTAACGGCTTAGCCAATTGGATAGCAGGCATTTTACTTACTCATATTTACAGGTTAATAATAATAAAAACCAATTGGCTCAATTTGCCTTTGGCAAAGCTAATTCCTCGTGGAATAATTATGATAATTTTGGTTTCTATTCCGCTTACTTTTTTAAATGTAATACTCGATTTTTATACTATTTCGTCCGATACAACAGAACAACTTGATTTAGGAAAAGAGTTTTTATCAAAAATAAACTTTGCTGTTTTTCCCATTTTCTTCTTTAATTTATCAAAATATGTTTTCCTATGGGCAATTGTTTACCACTTTTTTGTTTATTGGGAAAAACTTTTAAAAACCGAAACCGATAAGTTTGAACTACAAGCAGTTTTGAAAGAAACGCAATACAATAATTTAAAAACACAGCTAAATCCACATTTTTTGTTCAATTCGTTAAACGGAATTAGAACATTGGTGGACATTGACCCTGAAAATGCAAAGGAAGCCATTACCAAATTAAGTAGTTTACTAAGAGGATCGCTTAAAATGGAAAAAAACAAAACTGTTGCTTTAAAAGATGAACTGAATACTGTTAACGATTATTTGGCCATTGAAAAAATTAGATTTGATGACAGGCTAAACATTGTTTTAGACATTTCGCCCGAAACACTAAAAACAAACTTACCTCCCATGATGATTCAAACTTTGGTGGAAAATGGCATTAAACATGGAATTGGTAATTTAAAAAATGGCGGAACTATAATTATAAAATCTTTTGTAAGCAATCAAAACACCATTGTTCAAATTACAAACAGTGGACAATACAACCCAAATCCAGTTACAAGTGGTTTGGGAATAGAAAACACTAAGGAAAGATTGCGCATATTATTTGACGAAAAAGCCAGTTTTTCTATAAATACCCTTGACGATAAAAACGTATTAACCGAAATAACTTTACCATTATGATAAAAACAATCATTATTGACGATGAAAAATTAGCCCGTGAAGGCTTAAAAAACTTACTTAAAGAGTTTACCGACATTGAAATTATTGCTGAAGCCAGCAATGCTGACGAGGGTTTAGATTTAATTGACAAGCTGAAACCGCAGCTAATTTTTTTGGATATTCAAATGCCAGAAAAAACGGGATTTGAAATGTTGGAAGAATTAATAGAATCGCCAGCCATTATTTTTACAACTGCTTACAACGAATTTGCCATCAAAGCTTTTGAAGTAAATGCGCTTGATTATATTTTAAAGCCAATAGAAACTAGTCGCTTACGCGATGCAATTGCCAAAGCAAAAAAACAAATTGCCTTAAATGATGAACAAAAAAGTAGTCAAAAATTAGCAGATGACAGCCAAGTTTTTATTAGAGATGGCGAACGTTGTTGGTTTGTTAAATTAAACGATATCAGGTTAATAGAAAGCAATGGAAACTATGCCAAAATTTTCTTTGATAAATACCAGCCATTAATTCATAGAACTTTAAATGCGTTGGATGAAAGATTGAGTCCAAAAATGTTTTTTAGAGCTAATCGTCAACAAATCATTAACTTAAACTATTTAGATAAAATAGAACCTTTTTTCAATAGTGGATTATTGTTTTACATGAAAGATGGTAAGGATGGAAAAGATAGTTTGAAAGTTGAAGTTAGCCGCAGGCAAGCTGTTAAATTCAAGGATTTGATGAGTTTATAAAAACTACATTTTTAAATCAATTATTCTAAATTCTCCTGGCTGTAAGTTTTCTAAATTTATATTTTCTATTCTTATTCGTTTTAAACTAGTAACCATGTAATTAAGTTTAAAACACATGCGCCTTATTTGTCGGTTTAGGCCTTGAACCAAAATTATTTTAAAAGTAAATTCGTCTATTATTTCTGTTTTGCATGGCAAGGTAATTTGTCCTAAAACTTCCACTCCCCTACTCATTTCTGTAAGAAATTCACCTGTAATTGGTTTATTTACAGTAACTATGTATTCTTTTTCTACTTTGCTTGCTGGGTTAATGGTTTTATTGAAATAAAAACCATCGTTTGTTAAAATCAGTAATCCTTCCGACTCTTTGTCTAATCTGCCAACTGGAAACAATTTTTCATTAAAATCAATAATTGTTGCAAGGTTTTGTTCTATATTTTCGTTTAAAGTACATTCTATTCCTCGTGGTTTGTACAACGCAACATAAATAAGTTCTTTTCCTTGCTGCACAATTTCGGTTTTATACAAAACAGTATCGGTTTCTAAAACCTCAATGTTATAGCACACATAATCAGCATTTACCAAAACCATATTCGATAATATGATTTCTTTTGCTTCTGCATTCGAAATATTCAGTTTCTTAACCAATAAATACTGTAATTTATCTCTGTACGACATTTTGAAGCAAAATAATTATTTATATTACCAATACCAAAAAACATTGGTTTTTTGATCTCATTTACTTAATAAAAGCAAACTAAACAGTTTATAACACTGCATCTTCATCTAAAGCGACAAATATTCATTTTTCAAAATATTGACAAACAGTTTAACTTGATTTGTTTTAAAAAGCATTCTTTAACATTTTACAACTATATAACTCATTTATTGTTCAATACATATTACTGCTAGCAAATGGTAATATTATCAATTAAAATATACAGCTTTTCTTTTTGTGCGTTTAAGTGTTAAGTAATGGTTTAAAATAATGTTCAGGTCTCTCCTATTTTTGCATAAATATATATTTTCTAATATAAAAAATTTTGATAAAATATAATCACTATAAATTGGCCAACGGCCTAACAGTTATTCATCATTTTGATGATAGCACACAACTTTGTGTTTTAAATATGCTTTACAATGTAGGTTCAAAACATGAAAATCCTGACAAAACAGGATTCGCTCATTTGTTTGAACACCTTATGTTTGGCGGCTCAATAAATATTGAAGAATTTGATACAGTTCTTCAAGATGCAAGTGGCGAAAGTAATGCGTTTACTAGCAACGATATAACAAACTATTACCTAACTTTACCTGCCAATAACATTGAAACTGGTTTTTGGTTAGAAAGCGATAGAATGTTAAGCCTAGATTTTAGTCAAGAAAGCCTAGATATTCAACGAAATGTGGTAATTGAAGAATTTAAAGAACGATATTTAAACCAACCTTATGGCGATGTTTGGTTAAAAATATTGCCATTGGCTTATAAAATTCATCCTTATAATTGGCCTACTATTGGCAAAGAAATTAGTCACATTGAAAATGCGACACTTGAAGATGTAAAATCTTTTTTTAAAAATTTCTATTGTCCTAACAATGCCGTTTTAGTTATAGCAGGAAATTTAGATTTTGATGTTTGTAAAGTTTTAGTGAATAAATGGTTTGAACCAATTCCAGCACAAAAAATTATAAAACCTATTTATGAACAAGAGCAAAAACAAACAGAAGCTAGATCAGAAACTGTGTATGCAGATGTGCCTTTAGACATGATAGTAAAAGCATATCACATGCCTGCACGAACAAATGAAGGATATTTTGCAGCAGATATGCTAACAGATATTTTAGGATCGGGAAAATCATCAAGATTTTATACTGATTTGGTAAAAAATAAAAACCTTTTTAGCGAACTTGATGCATACATCAGTGGAGATGTAGAAGCAGGATTGTTAATGATAGAAGGAAAACTAAGCAAGGGTGTTAGCATGGAAACAGCCGAGAACGCTATTTTAAACACGCTAAACGACTTTAAAACCGATGGAGTAAGTAATAGTGAGCTAACCAAAATAAAGAACAAATCAGAAACAAATATTCGCTTCAATGATATGACTGTTTTAAATAAAGCAATGAAACTAGCATACGCATGGGTTTTAGGTAATATTGAATTAGTAAACACTGAAGCTGATTCATACTTAAAAGTAACAAAAACCAATATCATTAACATGGCAAATCAAATATTGATACCTACAAATTGTTCAACTCTTTATTATTTATCGAAACAAAATGACACTAAATAGAAAAAATGCACCTGCAATCATTGAAATAAAGAGCATAAAAATAAAAGAAGCTCAAGAAAACGAACTTGCTAATGGGATAAAACTATTCAGTATAAATGCTAGTAACGAAGAAGTTATTAAGTTAGATTTGGTTTTTGATGCTGGAATAAAAGTTCAAGATTATAAAAGCCAAGCTAACTTTACATCAAAAATGTTAAGTGAAGGAACTAGCAAATATTCGGCTGCAGAACTAGCAGAAAAACTAGACTATTTTGGTGCATATTTTCAAACCAAAAGCACTACAGAAGAAGGAATTATTACACTTTATTGTTTAAATAAACACCTAAATAGTTGCTTACCTTTTATAGTTGAAATACTTACAGATTCTATTTTTCCAAAGAATGACTTAGATATTTTAAAGAAAAATGCCATCCAAAATCTAAAAGTGAACGAGGAAAGAAACTCGTTTTTAGTAAGAAGATCATTTAATCAAGCAATTTTTGGTGGCGAATCAATTTACGGTTCATATTCTACTGAAACAGATATAGAGTTAGTTAGTCGAGATCAAGTAAAAGTTTTCTATCAAAATCATTATCAAAAAGGAATCAAATATATTTTAGTTTCTGGCTTTGTAAATAATGAAACAATTGAAATAATAAACTCAAATTTTGGAACAGAATCTTTTACAAAATACAATAATTTAGCTTACAATTACGTTGGAAATGAAATAAAACCAACCGATTTATATATAAACAAATCGAACTCTGTTCAAAGTGCTATTAGAATTGGAAGGAGATTATTCAATAGAAATCATCCTGATTTTAGAGAAATGCAACTATTGAATTTAATATTAGGTGGGTATTTTGGTTCACGCTTAATGAAAAATATTCGTGAAGAAAAGGGTTTAACTTATGGAATATATTCAGCTATTGAAGCATATCCATTTGATGCTTGTTGGTATATAGATACCGAAATGAACAATGATTTGTGTGAAACAGGAATTACCGAAATATACAAAGAACTAGACCGATTAAGAACTGAAACAATAGGAGAAAAAGAACTAAAAACAGCTAAAAATTACGTTCTTGGTTCGTTTTTACGAAGTATAGATGGACCTTTTAGCTTAGCTGATCGCTTTAAAATACTTAAAGATTTTGATTTAGAATACTCGTATTTTTATGAATTTATTGAAACAATAAAAAATACAACAGCCGAAAGACTCAAAGAATTAGCTAATTTATATTTTAAAGAACAAGATTTAACACGTGTAGTTGTAGGATCAAAATAGATTTGATAAAAAGAATATACATACTAATACTAATACTTATTTTAGCAAATATTGCCAAGGCACAATTCTGTTCAAAATTAAGGAGAGTATGTAGAGATAACTTAAATAATGAAATATTTTGGAATATGAACTCATCTGTTCCATGTGGAACTTTTAAAGAATATAAAGTTTATGCAAGGGATAATACTTCAAATCCATACATACTTGTTAGCACTATAACAAATGAAACAACAACAAATCAAACACATTTAAATGCAAATGTACCAAGTAATAAAAACTGGGATTACTATATAGAAACAGTTTATACCTGTTCAAGTGTAAATCAATCTTGCTATTCAGACACTCAAAATGTATCAAGTTTTAACTTACCAAAAAGTAAAATAGCTTATGTAACTATAGATATTGACTCTGAATTTCCTGTGATAGTTTGGGAGAAAAATAATTATCCTAGTTTCTGGTATGTAGATTTATTTAATGATAACTCCATAAAAACAGGAATTATAGATACCTTTTTTATAGATAAAATTTCAGGGGGAAACCCAAAATCCAATCCTTTAAAATATGTAATAGCAGCTGTTGATAGCTGTACAAAACGTTGGGATTATTTACCTGATGATTTTCATTATACCATAAATTTAAAAGGATCAATTGATACATGTACAAACTTTGTAAATTTAAATTGGTCAAAATATATTGGCTGGTCAGATAGTATTTTATACTACTACATTTATAAAATGAAAAACAAAACTAACTATGTATTGATTGATAGTGTAACAAATAATATTACAAATTATATTGATAAAATAAGTACCAATGAAGTAGTAGATTATTATATAGCTGCTGTAAATAGTAAAAATTTAAAATATAGAAGTTGTTCAAACAATACAACATTTACAACAGGCATAAGAAACTCCAATCAAAATTTAAAAATAAACTATGTAACTTTATCAAATAATATCAATATCAATATTGGATTTAACACTTCATCAGACTTAAAATCAATAGATATTTTTAAGTCAACAGATGGACTAAACTATTCGCTTTATAAAACTATCAATAATTCTATATCACCAATCAACGAAATAGATTTACTAGAAAATGGTAATAGAAGAGTGTATTATTATTTAGTTTCTAAAAACACTTGTGATTTATTAACTGATACTACACCAGTTTCTAAAAACATTCTTTTAGAAAATTTACAAGTGTTAGGATCAAACAAACTTTGGTGGAACAAATATTTCACGTGGAACAGTGGAGTAGAAAAGTATATAATATTCAGAGAGACAAGACTTGATGAAACCATTACAAATCCTTTTTCACAAAAAGGAATAACAGTA
>Ga0247844_1008313_pt1 | contig 11340 bp, 3 predicted proteins | sample LaCtaG_FD_192421 | JGI IMG/M metagenome (GOLD analysis project Ga0247844, IMG submission 192421) | Freshwater microbial communities from meromictic Lake La Cruz, Castile-La Mancha, Spain - LaCruzMarch201714.5m_1 | ecosystem: Environmental > Aquatic > Freshwater > Lake | place: Spain: Castile-La...
ACAGGATTGAGGGTTTTTAGACAGAATTAACAGAATTAACAAAATGGGAATGCAGGAATGCTGGAACGCTTTATTGGACAGGATTTAACAGGATTATTAGGATCAACAGGATAGAAGTATAAAACAGGGAAGTAGAGATAAATAACCACAAACACATAAAACCATGAAAAAAACACTCGTTACCCTCATCGGCCGCGCAGCGGCTTCTTCAATCTCCTGCGCTCTTTTATGCGCTCTTTCTACCCCCGCCTTCGCAGCAGGCGAACTCAGCATCAATTCCACCTCCGCCGTCATTCAGAACTTCGACTCCCTCGGCACCACACAGAACGCCACCCTTCCAACGGGCTGGCTGATGTCCGCGGCAGGCGGCGGCAACTCCTCCACTTGGACCACGGCCAATCAAACCGCCACAAACCAACAAGCCTCCTCAGGCTCTCCCTCCCCCGGCGGACGCTACAACTGGGGCTCGAATGCCACAGACCGCGCCATCGGCTTCATGACCTCCGGCAGCTATGCGAGCCCGAACAGCATCCTCTACGGCATCACGAACAACACGGGAGGACTTGTTACCAGCATCGACCTCGCGTTCGACTACGAGCGCTACCGCATTAACACGGCGGCCGCCTCGGTTGCCTTTGCGTATTCCCCCGACGGCACCACTTGGACCGCATTCGCCAGCGGAGACAGCGGCGCGTTTTCCACAGGCACCAGCAGCTATACTTTTGGCAATGGCACGGTCGTGAGCCCCAGCTTCACGCTTTCCGATCTCAACCTCGCCAACGCCGCCAACTTCTACTTCCGTTGGAATTTCAACACCACAGGCGGCAACTCCCAAGGGATCGGCCTCGACAATGTGAGCCTCACACTCAACTCTGGCGGCGGCCCCGCCACCTTCACCACCTGGACCGGCACCGGCTCCCCCGGCACATGGTCCGATGGCACAGCCGGCCAATTCGGCGGCAACTACGCCAACGACCTCGCCAACACCGTCACCTTCGCTGGCACCGGCACCGCCGTCACCGCCAGCGGCACCCCGCAAGCCGGCAGCCTCGTCTTCAACTCCACCGGCTACACCCTCGCCGGAGCCGTCCAACTCGGCGTGGGCAACATCACCACCGCCGCCGCCACCACCACCACCATTTCTGCAAACATCTCCGGCAACGGCTCCTCCGGCCTCACGAAACTCGGGGCAGGCACCCTTATCCTCTCCGGCTCAAACTCCTACACCGGCCCCACCGCCATCTCCGCCGGAGTTCTCGAAGCCCGCCACGCCAACGCCCTCGGCACCACCGCCGCAGGCACCACCGTTTCCGATGGCGCCACGCTCGCCCTCTCAAACTCCATCGCCATCGGCGCGGAAACCCTCGGCCTCTCCGGCAACGGCTCCAGCTCGAGCGGCGCCCTGCGCAACCTCTCCGGCACCAATTCGATTTCCGGCGCCGTCACACTCAACGCCAACTCTCGCATCCAATCCGACGCCGGCACGCTCACTCTCACAGGCGGCATCACCGGCGCCGGTCGCGCCCTCACCATCGCCGGCGCGGGAGCCACCACCCTCTCCTCCAGCGGACTCAACACCTCCACCGGCGGCACCCTCACAAAAACCGACGCTGGTATCCTCACCATCTCCGCTGCAAGCAATTACACCGGCGGCACCACCGTCACCGGCGGCACCCTCACCGCCTCCCACAACTCCGCCCTCGGCACCGGAGCCGTCACCATCACCTCCGGCACCGTCCAAGCCTCAAACGGCATCACCCTCGGCAACGACTTCACCATCGGCGCGCCGGGGGGGGCTGGCTCGGTCACAACTCTCCAGTCTTGGGATTTTACTGGGCAAAACACCGCTGCTGCGACTTCAAGTGCAAATGTGACGGCTATCGGGCTCAACACCGATGTCGCCTACAACATCCTTACCCGAGGAGCCACCGCCAACGCCTCCGCCGCAGGCAATTCCTTCCGAACCACAGGATTCCAAAACAACGGAATCTCCACGGCTAACACCGACTACTTCCAGTGGCAGATCGCCTCCACAGGTGCCAACGCCTTCAGCCTCAGCACGCTCGACGCCCGCTTCGCCGGGACTTCCTCCTTTCGAGCCAGCCCGGGCGTATCCGCCCAGTTCGCCTACAGCCTCGATAACTCCACCTACACCCTCATCGGCTCGCCCTTCAGCCTCACCGCCGATACGGTCATGCCCCAGATCGACCTCAGTGGCATCACCGCCCTCCAAGGCTTGGGTTCCGACGCCACCATCACCCTTCGCTACTACGCCAGTGGCCAGACCACCACCGGCGGGTGGGGATTCAACTCCCCCAGCGCAGGGCAGAACGGATTGGAACTCCGCGGCAGCGTCTCCGGCACCGGCACCGGCTCCGCCACCCTCGGCCTCACCACCGCAGGCACCGCCACCTACTCCGGCAACCTCACCATCCACGGAGCCGCCACCCTCACCGCTGCCACCGGCGCCACCGCCACCTTCTCAGGAAACTTCTCCGGCGCGGGGAATCTCACAAAAACCGGCGCCGGCGCCGTCGTCCTCACTGGCGCCTCGAGCCACACAGGCGGCACCACCGTCTCCGAAGGCTCCCTCTACTCCAATGGCTACCTGAGCGGCTCTGTCCTCGTCCAAACCGGCGCCACCCTCGGCGGCAGTGGCACCATCTCCGGCCTCGCCACCCTCAACGCCGGCGCCACACTCGCCCCAGGAAACAGCGTAGGCACCCTCACCTTTGAAGACGGCCTCACCCTCAACGCCACATCCACCGTGACCATGGAAATCAATGGCGCCGCCGACTTCGACCGCATCACTGTGAACGGTGGACTCCTCACCTACGGCGGCACGCTCAGCCTTCTCTTCGGCTTCACCCCCGCCGTGAACTCCACCTACCAACTCTTCACCGGAGCCTCCGTCGCCACCGCCGCCGGCGACTTCGCCACCCTCACCTTCAACGACCCCGCCTACCAAGGCAGCTACAACCCCGACAGTGGCCTCCTCACCCTCACCGCCGTCCCCGAGCCCCAGACCTGGGTTCTCCTCGGTCTCGGCGCCTCCTTCCTCCTCTGGCAAATCCGGAGAAGAAAATGCTGAAAACTCGTTTAGGCAGAATGAGCAGGAGATACAGGAGCTTTTAGACAAAATTAACAGAATTGACAGAATTTAGGACTCAAAAACGTCTCCGACACTGCAACTTAAAACTTAAAACTTCCCTCTCATGCCGCAAAAACCACACACCATCCCATCCACGCCACATCGTGGTTCAGGCGTTCTGCCTGCGATGGTGTCTGTAGCGGCGGTCTGCGACCGCCGTCGTCCCCAAGGTAGGGACGCCGCGCCGTCGGGGTCCCATTCTCGCGGCTCCGCCGCCGGGAGCGCCGTCGTCCCCGACGGCCCGCTGCCATGTAGCACAGGCGTCGTTCGCCTGTGGAGTGCGAAGCCTACTCCATCAGGCCCGCCCGTGATCGTCCCCACTGGAGGGCGCTGCTCCGTCAGCGCCCAAGCTTCAGGCGCTGCAAGCGCCGTTCTTTCTCACGCTGGCAGGCGAGACGCCAGCCCTACATCAAGTCGCGGCTCCGCGGCCTCCCCCCTCGACGCTCGACTCTCGTCCCTCGACTCTTCTCCTTCCTCCGCCACTCGCCACAGCCGCTTCGCGGCCTTGACATTCCCCACACTTTCCACCATTCTTCATCCTCATGAGCACGGTCAAAATCCTCTCGATCCTCGAAGCAGCTCAGATCGAGCCGCCCAAGGCTCGCGCCATTGCGGAGTGTCTGGAGTTGGCCGTCAAGGAATGCCGGATAGTGGCCTTGGCATACAAGCCAGCTTTATCTCCAAGTCTTGCTACGAACAGAACTTGCAACGACTTCTGGTTATCGCTGAGCGAATCCAAGGCCAAAATCATCCTGTGGATGTGTATTCTCTGGATCGCACAGTTCATCTCCGGTTTCGCCGTCATCAAGTTTCTCTAATTCCTGTAGCGGCGGTCTGTGACCGCCGTCCCGCCGGGAGCGCCGTCGTCCCCGACGGCCCGCATCCATGTAGCACGGGCTTCCCGCCTATAATCGTCCCCACTGGAGGGCGCTGCTCCGTCAGCGCCCAAGCTTTAGGCGCTGGAAGCGCCGTTCTTTCGCAAGCTGGCAGGCAAGACGCCAGCCCTACACCAAGTCGCCGCTCCGCCGCCTCCCTCCTCGACGCTCGACTCTCGTCCCTCGACTCTTCTCCTCCCTCCGTTACCCGCCACAGCCGCTCCGCCGCCTCCGTCCTCGACGCTCGACTCTCGTCCCTCGACTCTTCTCCTCCCTCCGTTACCCGCCACAGCCGCTCCGCCGCCTCCTCCGCGCCTCCGCATCTCCGCGTGAACCCCTCTGCAATTTTAGACAGAATGACCAGGATTTACAGGGGTTTTCAGACAGACCCGGAGCGAAGCGGAGAGCGACAAACCAAGTTTGCCCGAAGGGTGAGCAAAGCGAATCAATTAACAAAATTAACAGAATCGGAGCGAAGCGGAGAAAGACTGCCGCAGGCAGCCCAAAGGGTGAGCTTAGTGAATCAATTTAGGACTCAAAACTGTATCCAACACGCAAAGTTAAAACTTAATTCTTAAGACTTGAAACTCAAATCTGCCTCTTCTCAAACTTCAAACTGAAGACTCTTTTCCAACTTAAAACTTACAAACTTAATTCTTAAATTTTCTATGACATTCAACGATTTCTGGACCTGGCTCACCGAGCAACCACGCACACTTCCCACGCTTGGCTCACAAAACAACGGCTTTCAAGCTGATCCGGAGGAACTTGTGCTGGAGGAAGCCCTCGACCATGCGGAAGGTTTGGCTGTCGGCGATCTGTTGACCCATCCAGGTAGGGGTTTCTTTTCTATACAAGCGATTACTCCGCACGCAGGCCATGTCCGCGTCCCCAGCGGGAATTACCATCCCTTCGATCTCTCTGCGGCTCAAGCCACTTGGCACCGGTTCCACGGCCTTCGTGCCACCACCGCCAAGCTCCTTGCTGATGGCGTTGCCCTTCACGCACCTTACCCTCACCAGCGCACCTCCTCCTACATCCGCCCCACCAACATGGCGGCGCCCTACCCCCAAAACTGGCTCGACTGCCCACAGCCCATCACCTCTCCTTGTTACATCGCTGCTACTATTCGCGTTTATTGCAACACGCTCCCGAATGCCAACACCATTTACCCTGCAGCCTAAGTTACAACTATAAACATAAAAACCGCTCCCGCTGGCGCCCTAATACAGAGCTAAAAAATATGATGCATCGTCTTCCTCAGAGCGCTGGCGAACTAACCACCATGAAAACCAACCTTCTTAATATTCTACAAAGCTATAAGTTTGCGATCGCAACCTTCACCATTCTCTTGTTGGCGGGGGGATTGAGCGCCCAAGCGCAGACATCTTACACTGGAACAGCTTCCACAGGTCTCTGGTTTTCGAGCCGTTGGAACAACGCATCCGATGCGTCTCCTTACACCTCGGCCTTCACGGCAAACAACTCCGCATCATTCGCAGCCGGCAACTACACTTTCACTGGCGGCGGCACTGGCAACATAGGAAATATTACCTTGGCCAACGGCGCAAATGTCACTTTCTCTGCTGCGTCGGGCACTTTGGGAACGGGCGGAAATGTCAGAACTCTGAATATCGGCACCGGGTCTATTCTTAATTTTGCTGGAAACAGTATATCAGCTGCAGCTGGAGTCGGATTCGTCAAGAGTGGCGCAGGTGTTCTAGCTTTGGGGGGTAATACATACACTGGCGGGTTTACCTTGAATGCCGGAACAATCATCGTGGCCGGCGTCAATGCCTTGGGCACCGGAACGCTCACCCTCAACGGCGGAACTGTTGCTGCTAACTCTTCTGCCAAAGATTTGAGTGGTAAAGCCAGCGGCATCACCATCGGTGGGAATGTGCAGTTTGGTGAGCTTGCAAGCAACGTCAGCTTGGCCGGTGACACCTCCAATCTCACATTCAACGCCACCGTGTCGCTTGGGGGTGCTGAGAGAACTCTCACCGTGGGAAATAATGGAAATCACACCTTCGCCGGTGTCATTTCAAATGGTGGTTTGGTCATCTCCAAAGTTTCAACTGCAACTGGTCGTTTTGTTCTTTCCGCTGCCAACACCTACACGGGCAACACCACAATTTCAGGGGGAACTCTTGCTTTGAGCGGTTCCGGCAGAATCGCCAGCTCTCCGAACATCACCATCGCCAGCGGCGCAGGCTTTGATGTCTCCGGCACCACCAGTGGCACAGCACTCGCTGCCACTCAAAACATCACTGCCAGCGCGACGGGTGCTAACACCACAGGCACGATCACCGTGGCCTCTTCGAAGAACTGCACCCTCGGTGGCGCATCCTCCCGTCTCACCTTTTCGGCCTACGGAGGCGGAGCGACTGCCCCGCTCACAGTTGCCGGTGCCACTGCAGGCGCACTCGCCCTGAACAGCACGCCGGTCACCGTCACCACCACCAGCGCGCTTGTTGCTGGTAATTACACACTCATCGCCAAATCCGGCAGTGCCACTGGTGTATCTGGAGCTCCTGGAGCTCTCACCGTGGGTGGATCTGGCTTAGCTGCCAGCACCACTGGATCCCTTGCAGTCGCAAGCGGAAATCTCATCCTCACAGTCGCCACCGCCTCGCCCACCATTTCCACCTCTGGCACGCCAGCGGCGTTGTCCAGCACCTATGGCACTGCATCCTCAAACACCACATTCACAGTGTCTGGTTCGAACATGTCCGCCGGCATTCTTGTGACGCCTCCTTCAGGTTTCGAGGTTTCCACTGGAGGGGTTTCCTACTCCTCCACTGTGACGGTGGGGGCTGCCGGCACGATCGCGAGCACAACGGTCTACTTGCGATTGGCAGCGACCGCCACTGCGGGAACGAAGTCGGGGAATATCGTGCTTTCGAGTTCGGGTGCGTCTTCTGTGAATGTCGCCACCACATCCAGCACAATTGCCACCCGCGCCCTCACCATCACGGCAAACAGCACGAGCAAAGTCTTCAACAATGCCATCGTCACTCCGGCTACAGGTCAAACAACCTTCACCAGAGGCGGGCTGCAAAACGGCGAGACCATCGGCTCGGTGACGCTCACTTATGCAGGCGGTTACAATGCCACGGACTCGGCGGGCAATTATACCATCACACCTTCCGCGGCCACTGGTGGCAACTTCACGGCCAGCAACTACGCGCTCACTTATGCGAACGGCACTCTCACGGTCACGGCCATCGTGCCCAGCGCGCCGACGATCACGGCCATCACTCCCGGGGCCGCCCAATTGAGCGTGGCGTTCACGGCTCCGGCATCTACCGGCGGGTCGGCGATCACGAACTACCAGTATTCCACGGATGGCGGCTCAACTTTTACAACACGCAGCCCCGCAGCAACTACCAGCCCGCTCGACATTACTGGCCTCACGAATGGCCAATCCTACAATGTCCAAATCCGCGCCGTGAATGCGGCTGGCAATGGCACGGCCACGGCCAGCACATCCGGGACGCCTGCTGCTCCGAGCGGCACGCTCAGCACGAGCGGCACGCTCTCGGCCTTCTCGGCGACCTACCCCGCCGCCTCGGCGCAGCAGAGTTTCTCCGTGAACGGCACGGGACTCACAGGGTCCCTCACCGTCACTCCGCCAGCGGGTTTTGAAGTATCGCTCACCTCCGGCAGCGGTTTCGGCTCGACGGCAACGATCTCTGCCAACGGCACGCTCTCCAGCACGACGGTCTATGTGCGCCTCGCCGCCAGCACCAATGCTGCCAGCTATTCGGGGAATGTCACCGTCTCCGGCGGCAGTGCCGCGACCCAGAATGTCGCCGCCACCGGCACAGTGAGCAAAGCCACGCCGACAGTCTCCGTCGCGCCCACGGCATCGGCGATTAACTACGGCCAGACGCTCGCCAGCTCGACCTTGACCAGTGGCACGGCCAGCGTCAACGGCACCTTCGCCTTTACCACGCCTGCCACTGCGCCGTCCGTAGGCACAGCCAGCCAAAATGTGACCTTCACCCCTACTGATAGCACAAACTACAACACCGCCAGCACCACAGCCAGCGTGACGGTGAATAAGGCCACGCCGACGGTCTCCGTCGCACCGACCGCGAGCGGCATCACCTACGGCCAGACCCTCGCCAGCTCGACCCTGAGCGGTGGCACAGCCAGTGTCGCGGGAACCTACGCCTTCACCAACAATGCCACTGCGCCGTCCGTAGGCACAGCCAGCCAACCAGTTACATTCACTCCTACTGACACGGCAAATTACAACACCGCCAGCACCACAGCCAGCGTGACGGTGAGCAAGGCCACACCGACAGTCTCCGTCGCGCCGACCGCGAGCGGCATCACCTACGGCCAGACGCTTGCCAGCTCCACCCTGAGCGGAGGCACAGCCAGCGTCGCGGGAACCTTCGCGTTCACCACATCAGCAACCGCCCCCGCTGTTGGCACAGCCAGCCAGAGCGTCACCTTCACGCCTACGGATGGGTCAAACTACAACACCGCCAGCACCACAGCCAGCGTGACGGTCAATAAAGCCACCCCCACGCTGGTCTTCAATAGTGCCAACTCGACCACGGTCAATGGCACAGTGACCCTCAACGCCACTTCCGCCTCGACTGGTGCCGTGACATACACCTCGTCCAATAACGCCGTCGTGTCGATCGCAAGCGGCGTGGCCACCGGCGTTGCCGTTGGAACAGCTACCATCACGGCAAGCCAAGCAGCGGATAGCAATTACAACGCGGCTACGGCGAACCAGACGATGACGGTGACGGCAGCGCCGGTTGTTTTGGCCACCTATGACTTTGTTGGGCTTGTCGGAAATGAGACAACTGCCTCATCCAATTCTACTAATGCCAATCTCTCCTCTTCTACGATATCGCGCGGTGCAGGTCTCACAGCATCAGGGAATGGACAGCGATACAACGCTACAAGCTGGGCACTAACTTCCATCGCAAATGCCGTTACCGGCAATGACTACATGGAGTTCACCATTACTCCGAATTCCGGATATCAATTCAGTGTTTCCTCCATCTTGGTTCAGTGGGCGCGCTCTAACAGTGGCAACACCCAAATTGCCTTGCGAAGCTCGGTCGATAGCTACGCGAGCGATCTGGACACCGCGAAGAGTGTGACGGACAACGAATCCGCTCAAACTTTCACATGGACCTTCGCGCAATCCGCTTCCGCGTCACCAGTTACCTATCGATTTTATTCGTATGCGGAGGGAACAACCGGCACCGGCGGCCCAGGCGATGGAAGTGGAAACGATATCGTTGTCACCGGCACAATCACTCAGCTCCCCCCCACCGCCACCGCCGCAACGATCAACGGCACAGTCGGAACTCCACTATCCGCAAACATCACGGCGACAAATAGCCCAACGGGTTACGCAATCAGCAGCGGCACTTTACCTGCTGGTCTGTCGCTCAATGCCACGACGGGCGTGATCTCAGGAACTCCGACTACGGCTGGCAATGGCACCATTGTGGCTGTGACGGCCACGAATGGCGGTGGCACGAGTGCGGCGGCGAATCTTACCGTTAATATATCTCAAGGCTCGCAGACGATCACCTTCGGCGCCCTCTCCGCGAAAACCTATGGCGACTCGACATTCAGCCTCACGGCGACGGCGAGCAGCGGATTAAGTGTTTCCTACGCCAGTTCGAACACCTCGGTGGCCACAGTGGCGGGCTCTACCGTCACAGTGGTGGGTGTTGGTTCGACCACGATCACAGCCAGCCAAGCGGGCAATAGCAACTACGCGGGGGCAACGAATGTGACGCAGACGCTCACGGTTGGTGCGAAGTCGCTTACGGGCACATTTACAGCGAATGACAAAACCTACGACGGCACGACCTCGGCCACAGTCGCCACGCGGGCTGTGACAGGCAAGGTCGGCGCGGATGATGTCAACCACACCGGCGGCACCGCCACATTTGCCAATGCCGCCGTGGGCAATGGCAAAACCGTAACGCTCGCCGGAGCCACGCTCACTGGCGCAGCCGCTTCGAAATACTCGCTCGGCTCGGTCTCGACCACTACGGCAAACATAACCCAAGCCACGCCTACCATTTCCGTGGCCCCGACCGCCTCGGCGATCACCTACGGCCAGGCGTTGAGCGCTTCGACCATCACCCCCGGCACTGCGAGCGTCGCAGGCACCTACGCCTTCGCCTCGCCCGCCACCACGCCCGCCGTGGGCACCGCGAGCCAAAGCATCACCTTCACGCCCACTGATAGCGGCAACTACACCACCGCCAGCACGAGTGCCAGCGTGACCGTAAACCAAGCCGCCCTCGCCATCACAGGCATCGCCATTGGCAACAAAACCTACGACGGCACCACCTCGGCAACCATCACCGGCACCGCCGCCTACAGCGGATTGGTGCTCGGCCAGAGTTTCGGCGTCACCGGCACCGGCTCCGCCACCTTTGGCAACGCCACAGTGGGCAGCAACAAACCAGTGACCGTCACCGGCTACACCGCGCCAAACGGCAACTATTCCCTCACACAACCCACAGGCCTCACCGGCAACATCACCGCCGCCAGCGTCACCGTCACGGCCGGCAACCAAACCAAAACCTTCGGAGCCAGCGATCCCGCGCTCACCTACACCCCGAGCCCAGCCTTGATCGCCGGCAACAGCTTCACCGGCGCGCTCAGCCGCGCGGCAGGCAGTGGCGTCGGCACCTACGCCATCTCGCAAGGCACCCTCAGCGCCGGCAGCAACTACACCATCACATTCGTGGGCGCGAACCTCACGATCACCCAAGCCACGCCGTCGATCAGTGTCGCGCCGACGGCTTCGAACATCACGATCGGCCAGACGCTGGCGAACTCCACGCTCAGCGGCGGCACGGCCAGTGTGGCAGGCGCCTTTGCCTTTACCACGCCAGCCACCGCACCGGCACTGGGCATCTCGAGCCAAGGCGTCACCTTCACGCCGACGGATTCCACAAACTACACCACTCAAACGACCTCAGTGGATGTCGGCGTGCTCTGTCTGGCTCCTACATTCAGTCAGGCCACAGTGCCCATTAGCACTGGCTTCACCGTGAACTGGAACGCCGCGACCGGCGCCGCCAACTACACGGTCCTCCACTCCGCCAGCAAAAACATGACCAGCGCGACCTCAGTGAACACCGCCTCGACCACCTTGGCGCTCACTGGCTTGAGTGAGGGACTGCGCTTCGTGCAGCTGCGGGCCAACAACGCCGCCGGGGCGAGTGCGAATTCCACCACGCAAGTGAATCAGCTCCAATCCGTCGCGGCGGGGGCCACAAAATATGTCAGCCTGGCCTCGGCCCCCTCGGC
>Ga0247844_1008314_pt1 | contig 11333 bp, 12 predicted proteins | sample LaCtaG_FD_192421 | JGI IMG/M metagenome (GOLD analysis project Ga0247844, IMG submission 192421) | Freshwater microbial communities from meromictic Lake La Cruz, Castile-La Mancha, Spain - LaCruzMarch201714.5m_1 | ecosystem: Environmental > Aquatic > Freshwater > Lake | place: Spain: Castile-La...
GGAGTCTCAATCGTGGTTGCCGCATATCCATTTGCTGCAAATTCATGGATCATTGATCTTGGGGTTTCACTGATACATCCTTTTACAATCTGAAAGTGGCACTGGTTTGCATCTCTATTTTTTTCCAAGGCCTCCCACACACGTGAATCTGGCTCCACACTCACTTGTTTGGTTTTGTCTGCTAATTTTAAATTGATCCGACAGGATACAGAGCCGTATCGTGCTCCTAATTCTAACACAACATCGTCTGGTTGGATATAGGCTTCTGCCATGGCTTGCTCCACACGTTCAATCTCTTTTGTATTCACTTCAAGACCCCTCTCACTATAGATTCTAATCTTGGTTGGATGAGTTCCACGGATGATAAGGTCATATTCTTTTTGAAATTCTGGATTCACAGTATATGAGGGAGGAGGGGGGGGAGTAAATGGTTTAGGAAAGGCAGTTGTTGAGGGAGGCAATCGTCTTAGAAAGGGATTGAACGGCTCACGAGGAGGTAGCATCTTCTTTATCAAAAGAAACTGCGTCTAAAAAGAAGTAAAAGAGTGGTAACGAATTTTTGAAACAAATCTCTAATATCTGTTGAAAGAACAAAAGATGTTGGAGCTTTATGGATGCCGTTAACGATTGCGTCTGGTTTTGTTGAGCGCTTTCCTCAAAATACGTTTATTTTTCTTGGATTTCAGACGTTTGAGGTTTGAAATGGCCATCGCATGGCTTCGTTCAGACAAAAAACTCAAGGCACGTAAATTGTAGTTTGGAGTCCTGGGCATTCTACTCTACATATCGATTTACTTCTGTATGGTCAATTCCTAACAAGGGATGAAGGAGGCGGGGTGTAAGGATTTCTAGGTAACCCAGCGTCAGAATTGGCACGATTTTATGAAGATATCCCCATAAATTGATTGAACAACTTGAGCAGATAGACTCTTTTGTTTTTGATGACAACAATACCTTCTTGGTAATATCATGAAACGCATCGTCGTTTTTATAGTGGCTGCGAATGGAATCATACGTTTCTTTATGAAAGTGAGCCCAAAACGCATCGTCTGAATAAAAACTCTGCGCATACAACCATTTTTTGCCCTTCAAGTCAAACACTTTTTGTTCTAGTTCTTTGTTTTTCTCAAGAGGATTCATGGGTCGCCCTCCATTCACAGGTCCGTAGAATCCTAGATTAAACATCAAATCTCCCTTGGTTCCAACTAACGGAGTTCCGAGCCCAGAATGAGTCTCTGTAGATTCCATTTTTCGGATGGGACAAATCCAGAGAGGCCACATGTGATATGCGTTTTCTGTATTGAAGTTGGTGAGTTCCACTGTTGCTTCCTTTGTCGGTAAGATGAAATCTTGGACGATATATGTTTCAGCAAGTTTCACATCTCCAGGGGAATGGCACATCTTATACATCTGACGCGTGCTTCCAATCCAAGACCATAAGGAACGAAGGGCTATAGAAGGCTCTTCACAGAGACCTGTTCCAAACAAAAACATCATCCCATGTCGTGCTGCCCAAAAGGCACCACGATCAAATCGGAACAAATAATCATCCAACGAAATATAATCGGTAAAAACGGAAGTCGTTGAGACAGCCTTGCGCTTGGCCAAGTCTGTGAGATACCAGAAAAACCAAGGATCTGTTCTGGATCCTCGCAGGGACAACGGAGAGACTGCCAACTCAGATGGATATCCTGCGAGAACCATCACAGAAGTGGGAGACAACGCAACACCATCCAAGAACTCAGGGGGATTGGCTGCGTTTGCTAAGGTTTCCATTTGGCTAACAGCAGACTCCATTGAGTCCATATGATAATACTGAACTCTCACATAGTTGGGGGCATGAACAAGACGAACAGCTGCTCTCACTAAAATCCCTTGCGTTCCATACGCTCCGCACATGGCCCAAAACAGATCGGCCTTGTTTGTTCGAGAGACACCCTTCTGTAAAACACCATCCCCAGTAATCACATCCATTTCTTCAATTGTGTCATGAAACAATCCATATTTATGGCCAGTGCTTTCACCAGCGACACCTCCAATCGCCCCACCCACAGTGATTCCTGGAAATTCTGGGACAACTTGTGGAACAAATCCATGTGCGATTGTAATGAGTGCCATCTCATCCATCGGCATTCCAGGTTGAACATGGAGAAGCTTCTTCTCTTTGTCTATCTCAATGACAGCATCCATGGAGCCCATATTGATTTTAAATGATGTTTCCTTGTATTTTGTCTCCACTGTTCGATGGGATTCATGAGCTCCATGTTTGAACCGATTGATAGACGCTTTTTCTCCTGGAAGTTTGTTTCGGAGAAATTCTTGAAATTCTTGGTGAACTTTGGCAACGTCCTCGTTGTGGGTTGCCCATCCCTTCTCCGTTGGAACTTTCTTCTCAACTTTTGTTTCATACAACCGGATTCCAATCATACACATACCATACAGAATCAATCCAATGAGTATATATTTCACTTGGGATGTACCATAGACGCTAAGATAGACAAAAAGACCAATGAGAACACTATGAGCGAAAACAAACAGCGGTAGTCCCCGTCCTGAATCAATCGGTATAGAGACCTCCATCTTTTTCTTTGGTGTAGAATTATCCTAAAGATTTACCACAGCACTTCATTGAAAGACCGGAATTCTGAAACAATTCAACGTGGGGATGAACGCCATGATGAAGATAGCGAGGTGTATAGTAGAGCGATGAGACTTCTCATCTTCAGTGGAGTATTGTATTTAGTGGGAGTGGCAACAGTTCTTATGCTCCGACCTGAATTGATGTTTACACCTGATGGTATTTGGAAGGAGTTTGGTATAGGACGGAGTCCAGAGACACATACCTGGATGCCGTTCTGGCTGTTTTGTATCTTATGGGCACTCATAAGCTATATCCTCACAGTCATGTTGGCTGACTGGGGCATTTTGCCCGGGTTATGGGTGAGTCATGTTGAGGTAGAAGCTCCGGCCTCGCGATCCAAAGTAACGAATGTAGGAAACAAAGGACCCAAACCTGGCTACTATATGTTGAATACGGAGGGTACAGGAGTGGAAGGGGTTCCCAAGTATATTTATTTGGGACCAGCGGCTCCCGGATCAGATTAAGGGCAAGACGATATCATACCTGAACCAACTGTCTGGCTATACAGTCCAGCCCAGAAAATGTAAAAGACGTAGCCCCAGAGTTCACGAGCAAACTTTGCTTCTTCAGGACTATCCTGAGGCAACTCCGCAAGAAGTTGTGTGACAGGGGTTCGCAAGAAGGAGATGAAGTAAGAAAGCAAAGACATACCAACAACAAACATGGGCGACAATGAGGCTGCGAGACTAATGGCACTTACACTCACGGCACCACAATACATGTATTGAATGAAAGAATTGAGGAACATGCTTGTTAAAAAGGATAAGACTGGAATGACAACGAAGAGGAAGACCCATAACATACTTTGGACAGCATTGGGGAATAGAGCGAAGAGCATAGGTAAACTCATTGCAATCAGTGCGCCTTGAACGATTGCGAAGATTGCCCGGACAGTTGTATCTGCGGTCTTAGTTTTGTCTGCCATCTAACGGAGATAGGATCTAAAATAGAAGCATGGCTGAACCAAATCCCAAAGTGGTCTCTGCGAAGCCCAAGAAAGCGGCCCCTGCATACGAAATGCTTGAAAATGAGACAGGAGCGTTCCGTCGTGTTGCTGTCGGCACAGCTCCTAGACCCGCAATTGTATCTGCTGCTGTAAAACCCTTGTCTCCACCTGCCGAAGAAGTGCCAGAAGAGCTCGTCTTCAATGAAGAAGGTGAAGTCACAGGGAATGAGAAAGCAGCTGCTATCGCAGCAGCGGATGCTGTTCTCAAAGCTCAAGAAGAAGTGGAATTAGTCTTTAATGACGAGGGAGAGGTAACAGGAAACGCAAAAGCGCAAACACAAGCCAAAGCAAAACCTCCCGTTGAAGCCAAACCAAAGAAATCAGAGCGAAAAGCCAAGGTGCCCAAACAAGCCGATTCCTTTGAAAAATCTTCCACGGAAGAAAAAATCAAGCTCTTTTACTCCTACCGCTCCAAATTCCCTCAGTTCTTTGTCTATACCGCTGAAGGCAATCTTCAAGTCTTAGAGAATCCAAAAGAGATTCCTCCGATGGTCATTCCTCTCCGTGCCTTCAGTTCGTTGCGTCCCGAAGAACTTCAAGAGATTGACGTGAAGCAAAACGCAGAGCAATTGACTGTAGAAGCACAATACGTTGAAAAACTCAAAGAGTTACGGGAAGCACATGACCTGTATAACCCAATGAGCCCAGAGTCTACAGCGGCTATCGTAAGAATCAATGAACAACTTCGGCAACTCAGTGTTTTGCGCAACAAAACAATGTATCCTGAGCAATGGGTCAAAACCATTGAAAGTGTGGATACACGAAGGATTCTGTTAAATCAACCCCACGAAGAACGAAAGATGGGATATCCTGTGTTCCTCTACAAACGATTCAACTTATCACGTGCTGACGCAGAAGGACACTATCGCGAACATGGTGAAGGGACCTTTGGTTCCATGGAAGGAGGAGGAACAGTTGTCTTGTTTCTCACAGACACAGAGGATCCGAAAACGGGCATGTTCCATCCTGCGACAGAACGTGATTTTGTCTTCAATGAGACGCGTTATGCCTCACCCTATCAGGCTTATGAGACAGAGAGATTCAAAGAGTTGGAGGATGAAAAGATGGTCAAGCAATTGTTGAACACACGATCTGCCAAAACCATCAAGAATTTGGTCTCGATGGAGCCTAGACAGCCTCAGCACCCGTTACAGCTCTGGGAAGACATTTTGGAAGCGTTTTACACACAATTCAAAGATGCGACAGAAGCACTCAAAGCCACAGGCTCTGCGCGTTTCCATATGATGGATAAGCAAATCGGCACACCTGACTACGCGAATGCGTTAGCGAGTGTGCGCACCAAGTTGAAGGAGAAAGAAAATGACGCTCCTGGTGGAATTGATCAAGTCAAGAACTCCGTCATTACCAAAGATGAGCAAAAGAAAGACAAGGTGGGTGCGATTATCAACACGTTCAGACGAAGAGCTTAATCTTCCGCAGGCATACCCTCTTGAAGAGGATACGGTTTCAATGATTTCTCGTTCGCATCGCATGAGACCTCATTGACTTTATAGGTATAGCAAACTCCATTGGAATCACGGTAGGTCTGCTGATCTACAGTGTTCGGGTGAGGATACTTGACGACAATACGGGGTTTGGGTTTCCAAAACAAGATACCAACGATTCCAATCACAAACCCCAATAAGAATGGAAGAATTTCAAAATGATTCAACATGCTTCCTTTGCTCTACATAGAGAGTAGAAGATGATTTGGGATATTCTGAAAAGTAAGAAGTTTAACTTTGTCTTTAGTGTCTTACTCGGACTCGGTTTAGCCGCAATCCTTCGCCCTGTTTGTAAAGGAGACCAGTGTCTGACACTCAAAGCCCCCCCTGTCCATGAGGTAGAATCCACAACCTATCAATTAGGCTCACGTTGCTTTCAATTCAAGGTAGATAGCCGAGAATGCCCGAAGTCAGGCAAAGTCATTGAAGCCTTTTCATTATCCCGGGCTTAGGCAACTGCGTGTGCGAAACAAATCTGAAAAAAACTGAACTTTTCAGAGAAAAATGGCAACTAGCGGAACGTTGTTGAGTGATTTGAATGGAGATGCGGCTTCCTCAAGCGGAGATAATGACTTGGTAAAGAAGATATTTGCCGATATGAATATGGGAAGCCAGGCCAATCCAATCATGCCAAGCGGAGCAGGAGGGTCGGGGAGCATGATAATGGCGCCGAATCCCAATACGACACAACAAATGACGATGGATAATGTCCCTGCTACAAGCCACATCATTGGAAGAGACCACCCCACACCTGGTGACTTTGCAGCAGCTGTCCACGGCGTATCCCGGACTGAAATGTCAGGGATGGCTCCACCTCCCATGGCCGCCAATGGTATGATGCCCCAAGGAGCGTATGCCCCGTATATGGTTCAGCAACAGCAGCCAATGATGATGCCGCAATTCCCTCAGAAAAATATGTATGCTCGTATCGCTGATGAACTCAAGACCCCGATTTTAGTGAGTATCCTGGTCTTTGTCTTCAGCCTTCCGTTCCTCAATATATTGTTGAGTCATTACGCACCTATGTTATTAAAACCTACGGGTGACTTGACAAGCGCTGGTCTTTTACTGAAAGCCGTCGCAGCAGGTGGAGCGTTCTGGGTTCTTCAGAGAGTCATTGCTCCTCTTGTTTCATTGTAAAAGATAGGGTATAAAAAGAGATGAAATCAACACCTTTGACACAAGGCGCGAGCACGTTGATTTTAGTAATCTACCTGATTCACACATTTGTCACATCACCTCTTGTGACTGTCTTAATTTCTATCGCAGCAGGCACCATTGCTTACGGCTACTTGGATTCTTATGAATTGGCTGTTGCTTTCTGCGTGGTAGTAGGTGTCCTCTTTAATCTATTGAAGCAGACACGCTTCAGCTATGAGACAAAATTTACCAAGGAAGGGTTTAGCACAACAGATACGGGTCCTCAAATCGTAAAACGTGTTGCTGAAATCAAGAAAGAAGAACCCAGAGGTGTCTTGGCCAGTGCCTATGCGGAAGGGTTCGCTGATGCTACAACAGACAACTCAGGCAACGAGGTGACTGCCACTAGCACAGCCAGTAGCGCAGAGACAAAGGCTGCTCCAGCGGCATCCAATGGAAATGCGGGCAGTGGTATCACTCCTCCCACTCCTCCCGAGGCAGCCACAGATGTTGCCAAGAAGGCCACGACAGGAGGTCAGGCTTCGGCGACGTCTGGCTTTACGGGCTCCTCCAACAAAAGTATGGAATTCAAGTTGGGTGTGATTCCTGAGGATACCAAAGGGGGATACCACATTGACCAAGGCACAACTGTGATGAATGCTTTGAATGCTCTCAATCCGGACCAAATTAAATCCATGACAGATGACACACGAAAACTCATTGAGACACAAAAGAACTTGATGTCTATGCTCGGTAGCATGAAACCCATGTTACAAGACGGAAAACAGATGATGGCGAATTTCCAAGAAATGTTTGGAAATGCGAATGGTCCTGCGAAGTTCTAAGGAGATAAGGTAGGAGATGCCTCGGCGCAGCGTATTTACAGAAACATGCCCTCCAGGAACATGGTGTATTAGCCCATTAAATGGATTTCTGGGCATTTTATCTTTGGTTTTATTTATTGGATTCGTCGCGTATGTTATCACACAGAAGCCCATTGAGGCTCCGTATCCCAAGGAGTCTCCAAGAGATACAACGATAGTGATGCCTCCTCAACAGAGTGGAGATGATAGATATACACAGGCGCCGCAGCCGCAACGATTCTGGAACAATGGTCCTGAACTTCCTCCTCGTGGTGTCATCCTCCCTCCCGATGGTGGGTTTCTAGACCCGAGAGCGGTCAATATTCCTACACAAGGGTTTCCTGAAGCCTACCAGCCCATGGGTCTTTTAAAACAGCCCGATGGAAAAGTTCTACCTCTGTATGGTCGTCGTGTCGCCTCTCGCGCTGATCGTTTCAATTACTACACACGCACAGATACCTACAATCCTGTGCCTCTCCCTCTTACATACAAGAGAAAGGATTGCCAAGACCCTGTTGGATGTCAGGAGCTCTATGATGGAGACTCAGTGAAGGTGACACCCACGGGAGAAGAAGCGACTGTGACGCTGTATCGGTTTGATGGGCCCATGTATGTTCCTGGGCTCCTGTAGAAGATGTGCTCCACCTTTGGAATACGAGATTTTCCCATTGTAAACTCGGTGAATGTTACACCAAGTTTAAATGCTTCAATCTACGAGGAAATCCCCTTAGATATTCAATGGGCTCCCAAGGCCACAGAGCCTAGTTTCATCCATTCTGGACCCTATGCGAATATGGGTTACGTGGAATACATGGATGCTGGAGCTTCACAGACAACACTCCGGTTAAATGGGAACTCCTTTCGTCTTCTCAGTGTCCAGATCTGCTCTCCTCAACACAAAAGTCTGCTATCCAGAGACAAACAAGGAGATTGCTCGGGTGAAATTGTGATGGGATTTCGCGCTGAAAATACACTTTCAGAATCCTATTTGTTTTTGTGTGTGCCTATCCTTACACGCTCTACGCAGAATCTCTCGTCCTACATGGAGGCTTTACGGCTTGGACAATTGGCTGGAAGACCTACAAGTCTCCTCAGCTTACTCCCCTCCAGTGATAAACATTATATCTCCTATTCAACCTGCTTACAACGCAGAGAGAGTTCTGGAACATCTACCAAACAAGTGCGTGTCTTTGTCTATACGGGAGGAATGGAGTATCCCGCTGCGAATTTCACAGAAATTGCTCGCAAAATCCAATCCCCTCCCGTGTCAGGTGATGTTTTCCTACCTGCTATCCAACTCCCAGATGGTCTCGTGGATAAATCCCAGGCTATGTTGTTTTCCATTGCGTTAGAGACAGACTATAAGTCATTGTTACGGTATAGTCAATATTATCCTCAAGGGACACCTGATTCGTCTCAGTATAGAACGGATGACTTAAATTCGTATAAATGTGTCCCATTGGAACCCAGTCAAAATGTGAAAAATGGAAAAATTATCGTGAATACGGAATCGGGCGAACTTCTCTCGCAAGTCTTGAAAGGGAAAGATGATACTGGGAAGCCCAAACGGTCAAAGCTTTCTCCGGCCATGATTGAAAAAATTATTGCTGCTTTCATTGCTATAGTCCTCATCGCCTTCTTTATTCTTATCATTGGATATCTACTAACAAAAGTTACAACGGCCAATGCTGATTCATTCTTTGGGGTGATTCAGAAAAATATGGGCGTGATTGCTCCCGTCTTCTTCTTTTCTATGCTATCAGGAATTGTCTGTTTTGTTCTGGGGTTCCTTTTGTATACAATGGTCTAACACTTCTAGTAGTAGAGAGGACATGGCCTCAAAAATAACTCTCGCATTTTTAATTACGGTCACAGTAGCTTTGTTAGGGGCTTCTTATTTTTTACTGAAACAAGAACCGTCAACGGAAGGGTTCCAAACACAGCCCTATACTGTGAACGACCTCGATATTAATTTGTGCCCATCGTATGCTACAGAGATTCAAACCGCAAAAGGAAGCACAGATTGCTGTCAGGGAGATATGATAGATGGCAAATGCAATGGAACAACCTTTTGCACCAAATCACCTGCGTATCCTGGTGTGAAAGCCTGTGTTGATAAATGGCGTGAGTATTTCAAGGACAAGGGAGTCAATATGTGTCCTCCCACGATGCCCAATTATTTTGAGAACATTCAAAATAAAAATGCTATCAAGGGTTGCTCAGCAGGACCCATTGTCGCAGATGGCTCTGTTCCCAAAAACAGCACTGCTAAACAATGTAAGATTTATATGTCTGAAGCAGACAATTTGAGAAAACTCGATAGTTGTTATATAGAAAAACTTCGTGCGAAGGTTCAATGCCCTGTAGTAAACTCACAATCACCCTCGGCAAATCTTATGCCAGAATCGTGGAGAGATCCTTCCGCTCTAGCTCTGATTACATGTAATTACCCCTTTGAAATTGGCATGCCTGATATGTGTTTTGACAGACAATCCGTGGAACTCTATTGGGATAGAAATGAACCAAATTGGAGATCACGATCAAACTATATTCAATGGCTTAATGAAATTTCGTGTGAAAACTATATTAGAAAACGTAACGCTTCGCGCGAGGAAGCAAATCGGATAGAAGCTGAGAGAAGAGCTCGTGAAGCTGCTGAACAAGCTCGCAGACAAGAAGAAGAAAGACGCAAACGGGCAGAAGAAGAGGCCAGGAGACAAGCAGAAGAGGCTCGCCGCTTACAGCAACAGTTGGAGGAAGCCAGACGGAAAAGTCAGGGAGCTGTCAATTTTGCGTGGTATGGGGCTGGATATAGAACTCGTGGTGCTGAGGTAACATCACAAGTCAGAAATGCTATGAATGCTGGTTCTATTGCTGTGAATAACAACACGTTTGGTGATACGGCACCAGGCGTGTATAAACAATTGTTTGTAGATTTTACCCCTCCCAATAGTGATACGACGAAACGAGTCACTGTAGGAGAAGGTGGAACCTTAGGATTAATGGCATAACAATTTACTCTAAATCAGTCTTTGCGAGATGCTGCGAAACGAAGAAACGAGTCGCAGAATCTGTGCCAGTATTTGTATTTATTGTAGGAATCGCAGACTTTTCATTGATAGAGGACGCTACAGGCTCAAAGGAATCTGTTTGTTGCTCTTCAGGGAAGAATTTTGTTTCCTCTTCCTGTGATGTTTCCCACTCAGGATGAATCTCCGCCTCACTCATCGGAGGAGAAGGCGCTAATTGCTGTTGGAGGGTCGGTTGAATCTCTGGTAGAAGCTTGGTTGCCACCTTGCGACGATTGCGCTCTACAAAGGTTAAGGCTACAGCCAAAAGAACTAAAACACCTGGAACTGTTCCTTGAGGAAGTGCGAGAAGGACTGCGAGAAGCAAAACAAGAACTCCTACAATCGAATCCAAAAGGCCAAACATCGTATCTGGCAAAAACGGAAGGCTTACTGCCCATACGAGAGCAACCCCACTTACAATCATATCCGGAGTTGTCTTCACCATTGTTTCTTTCTACTGTAGTGGGTTCAAAATTTGATTTTCTAACCTGCGCAGAACCAGAGTAGAAAGATGGCAAGCCTCAATGATTTAAACCGTGTTCTTACAGCACACGGATATGCGATTAAGAAATCATCCCTAACTCCAAGAACATCACAAAGTCTTCGTAAAGATCTCACTGTTGCGCCTACTGTAAATCAGAAGTTTGCTAGAGCAGCAGGACCTGCCACCTTTACAGTCTATACAGAATCACCTACGCGATTCTATGTTCCTCGCTGTTGGGGAAAGGATACGTTCGGTGCGCCTGAAGCCAGCGCAATTGGAGAAGGAGCTGCTTTGCGAGAGCAGCTTAAATTCACGGGAACTCCGTATGACTATCAGAAAGCGATTGTAGACCAATTCATTGACCAGGCGGGAGCGAATGGTCTCATCTGTGTCCCCTGTGGAAGAGGAAAAACCTTCATGGCTATTTGGACAGCAATCCGTCTTGGAAAGAAATTTATGATTGTGGTGGACAAAGAATTCTTGATGAATCAATGGAAAGGAGAGCTGGAGGCACTTGTTCCAGGGATTCGCGTAGGAATTCTCCAAGAAGACAAATGCCAAATTGGAGAGGAAACGATTGTAGGAAAACCCTTGACAGGTGCGGAACTCAAAGTCCTTTGCAA
>Ga0247844_1008315_pt1 | contig 11331 bp, 13 predicted proteins | sample LaCtaG_FD_192421 | JGI IMG/M metagenome (GOLD analysis project Ga0247844, IMG submission 192421) | Freshwater microbial communities from meromictic Lake La Cruz, Castile-La Mancha, Spain - LaCruzMarch201714.5m_1 | ecosystem: Environmental > Aquatic > Freshwater > Lake | place: Spain: Castile-La...
CCAAAAAAGTGCAGACTGTTTTAAACAAGATTAATAAAATAATAAAACAAATAATTACCTTTAAAAACCATTCTTTACCCTGGTCAATTTAAACCGGATTGGGTGGTCAATTTCACCGGATTACACAAACTGTTCCATAATCTTGATTCTGAAATTCAGGTAAAATATATAGCTCTGAAATTTCAAGACCATTTAAATTATTCGGACAGATTTTCAGATAGCATCCATTTAATAATTCCAGCTTAAATGCGTCACTAATTTTCATCAAAAACTTATCACCATTATTTACCGTTGACCTAGCAACAAATTGAGAGAATCTGAAAAATATATGGTCTTTAAACGCCAATTCCATGTAGTTACTTAACATATTAAAAAATAAGTTATTTTGTACAAACTCGATTTCATCAACACTGAATCCTAGCTTTTCAGTTTTTTTATTCTCTTTCAGCAAAAACGCAGTAGGATTAGAATTGTAGATATTAAACAATTCATCAAAAGAGTTTTTTTTCGCTCTTAATCTTTTCACTTTACTCATAATTTTTGTGTTATTTAAATTTTCCATGATTTGCCATGAAGAATTCTACTTATTACTGTTTTTGATACCCCAAACTCCTTCGCCAACTTCAATTTTCCATATTCCATTGGTATATACTTTTCACGAATAGTATTTACCTCTGCAGGTGTAAGCTTACACTTTCTACTACTCGGACTATTGAATCCCTGAAGCGCCTTTGGTTGCTTCCCATTTAAAAAAGTTCGATTTGTATCTGACAATTTTTGATATGCCCAAAGTTGTTTATCAGTTTTTTTAGCATAAGATGAATTGAAAATATGCTTCATTTCTGATTCAATATCTATTTCTTTCATCGTCTACTTATTTAAAAAATCGATTTCCCATACATCCATATAATCTTCTGGGTTTTCCCTCAACGCTACGGCTATTTTTTCAATAGACCTTATTGAGCGTTCCTTCAAACGTTCCCAATTATTCCAATTGAAATCTAGAATCTGATTTCTTTCCTCTTGTGTCAAATTCAATGATTCCAAACACGATGTATTCAAAATTACATCTGCAGACCATCCCCATTTTTCAGCATCACTTAAGTCAAAGTCTGCACATTGAACCCGAGAACGAATCGCATTATGATGTGCCATTAAGACTGCTTTGGAACGCCCTTTTTCTCGCGCAGCTTGCACTTCGTCGTCACAGGGTAACTTGAAATTTGATGTAAAGATGAAGACAAAGTTATCGGTAGGAATAGAGTAACCCATTTTATCGTCAGAACTAAAACTCAGAATTGCAGAACGCTGCACTTCGGTCAGTGTTGGCATTATTGAGTTCATCGATTTTTCATAAACGAATTTCTTCTCGCCAAACAATACATTTTTCATAATGTTACAATTGGCTTCTGATTTTAAAATCTCGTCGCAATCATCAATAAAAATATATCGTTTCTCTCTTTCTGGATTTGAAGATTGAAGTACCGCAAGGAAAACACCTAAAGTATAGATAGAATTAGCACCTGAAACCAAATAGTGTTTAACCCCGGACTCTTCTAGTTGCTTTTTCACCAAGAACGTTTTCCCAATACCTGCAGGTCCATAAACATACAAGTGTTGATAGCTATTAGTAATCGAATTTTCGCAAATCTTGGATATAACTTTTGTCAACCTTCTTCGATACTTTTGTCCTCTTTCCAATGCCTCAACTTGAGTGCCTTGGATTCTCTTAATTGTTCTTGTCATGATTATTCTTTTTATTTTGTTGATTTAAATATTCTTCTTGAGTTGTGTTTTTCATCATTTCAACCACCTCATTCCATCTATCAAAATCGACTAAATCAATAGCTGTAGCATCTACATTTCCTTCATACAATCTCAAGAAGCAGCCGAATGATCCACTATCCTCATCCTTCAGAATATGATTAACTTCATCCATGCTTGAAATAAGTATTAAATGAAAACCATTTAAATCAAAATCAACATCTTCTGGATTACTAACTCGATCAAATAATTCATTAATTGCAAAGTATTTAACACCCTTGCTATTATTAATTTTTGTAACATTTTCGTAATGGTACCGAAGCTCATGAATACTGTGTACCGCCGGAAGAAGTAAATCGTCCCTTCCATCATTAAATTGGAATCCAATTAATAAACCTATTGAACCTTCAAATTGAGGATCAATTTTTGATTGTTTTTTAGACATTTGAAAGATGTTCAGCATTCCTGTCCCCGAGTTTAGATTGATTATTTATAATTTTCGCGTGCATTTTTCAACAATTCGTACCATGTATCATAATCAGTGGCTAAAACCATTGTTGCATCAGAATCATCAGAAGAGATCGCGATCTGAAACCCAATTCCAGCGTGTGGATTTGATTGGACAATCATGGCTACACTTTCCCTTGTTACCGCATAATGCATACAATAGGTGTAAAACAACTCTCCATTGGGTTCATCCTTTGAGAACAAATCAATTAAATAGCCGTGATATTTTGTGCTTACTAAATCCTTCGGCGCTTCAATCGCGTTAACATGATTGAAAATCGTTCTAAAGCGATCTAAATCTGCAGAAAAATCCAATCGTCTGAATCCTAATGGATCTGTAATACGTACAGTTAATCCTACACGGATTTGTTTTTCTTGTTCGGCCGTCAAAGCCTTGTTTTTGTTGTTTGTCATGAAAGAATTGTTTGAATTAAAATAAAGATTTCCTTTGGCTGCGTTATGTTTTTTAAGAGCTCTCTTTGCAGCACGATTTGCGCTCATTGGGTTTGTATACATATGATTTATTTTAAATTGTTATAATTTCAGTCAGCAATATTGGTTGAACCTAATTTGAAGCAAAAAAAAGGGTTTTATTTCCAGTATATATCACAATATAGCTTCCACATCTCCATTGATACATAAGTTTTTATTAGTTCCTTTTCACTCTTGTTTTCATTGATTTTAATCTCTAAAACAGATTTTATTCCATTCTTCGTTATAATGATATCTACTGGTACTCCATTTTCTAAAGCATATTGATTACGAAATGTCGAATAACCCATCGATATAAATAATTTTTCTAATGTATCTACCATTTCGTACTCTGTTGATCCAATATTTTTATTAAAAATCCTCTTACGGTTCCCATTATCATCAATCCAATACGCCTTTATCATTCTATATTTCTTCTTAGACTTTGCATTATAAGCACTTGTTGAAGTAAAAGCAGGGATTGGTATTTCAAGTAAACGCCTTGCTCTTATATTTAACTGCTGCATCATATCTACAATTTCTAAAACTGAAACTTCCTTTTCATTTAAAAGCTTGTTTTCAGAAATTTTGTTGTAATAAAATTCACGTAACATTAGAGCTAGATTTTCAATTTCAGAATTAATCAAATCACACTCTTCTCTAAATGCTTCATACTGCTCTATTTCTTTACTCTTAAGAAAATCAGAAAAAGATTTTCTACCTAACTTTACAAATTCAACATATGGAATTTTAACAATATCAGTTCTAGAGGTTATCTTTGCGATATCTAACGAAAAGAGAATCTTCAGAATTGAATCCTGAAAAGACATCCTTTCGGGTGAAAATACACTAGGGTCTATTTTGTTTTTCTCTAACATTGCTCCACAAAGGTATGTAAACAATTTCATATCTCAACACACAATATTGACTGAACTTTATAAAATATTTTCAATTACTTAATAATCAATTAGTTATATTCTAAAATATTTTTGGACTCCTGCCCAATTTCTATCATTTTTCTAAAATAGATAGCCCCTCTGCCAAGAAATATGAGGGGGAGAGAGGTATCCCCCCTCTTTAAAACCACAATTTTTCGACCCCCCCTATGCGGGCTTCAATACTCCAAAAAAAATTCCTGGTAAAATCTCATACAAACTTGAACCCTCCGTTTTGAAAATGAAAATTTTCCAAAAATTTAGAAACTTTGAGTCATGTGATTAGAACTAGTAATTGAAACTACAATTTCCCTTAACTAAGACTTCTATGAGTAATGTAAAAGGGTTTCTGAATGACCTTCCCCCCAGCATATTTAATGGAACTTCCTCCTCCGTTGTAAAATACCTTTCAATACCCAATGAATCGTAATAGAAAGGCTGCCTATTATTATCTAATTCAAAGACGGGTACACTCGAGTGATACATTGCGCCATTTCTTCCCATACTAGTGTGGCAGTTACCATCATACACAGATGATGATGTTAACATAAAAAATTGATCAGGATATATTATAGAAATGTTGCGCACCCATTCCGATGGTGCATTGTTATCGGTCCAAAACCGAACTATTAAATATTCAGATGCTAATACAAACTCTGCATCCCATTTGTCAACTGTTAATCCACAGTTCTCATTACGACAGTGTTCGTTCTCGCTAGAATCCAATTCAGTTGGAATTGGAACTAATCTACTAAATACGATTTTAGTAACTCCTTCATTTTTTATATCTATAATAGACGATTTAATCTCAGCTAATTGTTCAGGTGTTGCACTTTTCACCAATAGTGTGTTAAAAATGGTGTTTCCCATTATTCATAATTTTAGTTTTTTAATTATAGTCTCTGAACTAACTAAAACATACCGAACAGTTTCTTAAAAGTAAACGCTCCCAAAATTCTTTTTCAACTATTTATATAGAAAGAGGATATATGAACCCAAAAGAAATCAAATACCAAATTACCATTGATCCACATAGCCAGTTTACGAAACCTTCTAAAGCTGAAATGGGAAGAATAAGTAATAATATAGTTGTGCAAACTGGCTTGACTATCACAGAATTCTCAACCATTCTAGTACCTCCTTATAATTATACCTGGTTTGGGGGTACCTTAGGAGGAAGCATAAAGAATATTAATTGGCAACAGCAAAGTATTATCGCCTTGGATTTTGACAAAGGATTGATATCTGTTGAAGATGTAATTGAAAAATTAAAAAAAGAAGAACTGCCGCCCCAATTATGGTATAGTAGTCTCAGTGATACACCTGAATTAAGAAAATTTAGAGTAGTACTTCTTCTAGATAATCCAATCAAAACCATAAACCATTATGATATAATCATTCAGGGTCTATTAAATATGTTCCCAGAAGCAGACCAATCCTGTAAAAACCCAAGCCGGTTTTTCTTAGGGGGGAAGAAAGTATCTATTTTGGATACTGAACCAATTTCAACACAAACACTTCTCGACAAAGCCGGCTTAATCTTAATAAACAACGATGGTGGGAGAAACAGAAAAATCCCCGCTAACCTTCTGAATTCTTCAACTAATACTGGTCAAAAACAATTATTTCTATATTCTAGTAATAGAAATAACCACTTTTCTCCAGAAACTACATACAAACACACTACCACCACAGATGGGCGCACTCAAACAGTAATTAATTGGAATGTGGCAAGAAGCAGAATTAAAATACTAGATGCCTTTTTAAGTGGAGAATGGTTATATCACAATCAATTATTTGGTCTAGCTACCAATTTGATGAATATCAAAGGCGGGAAAAAACTAATGTTAGACACTATGGAAAAGTTTAACTCCTTAGGTACCACATCTTATACAGACAATAATTTCAACATCTTCACATACCTAAAAAAAGTTAGCTACCCGTCCATTCCCATATACCAATTCTCTACCTATCTAGAAGACTTAGATTTACATGATATTGTAAGTGCTGTTATTGACCAGCGTGGATATATTGAAATAACCGAACAATCCCAAAATATTGAATTAGATGATGCAGTAAAATTAATGAAGGAGAAATTTCATCATGCTTTGGAAGACAAAAACCTAGATAAAATATACCTTTTCGCGTTACCAACCGCCATAGGTAAAACGGAGATGCTGACAAATATTACTGCCACGATAGCTGCGCCCACAAATTCCTTGAAAAATGAAATACATGGAAGAATGAGGGTAGATTCAATTACTGCACCAGATGCGATAACATTCGAAACATCATACTTAAATAATAAGATGTCCTACTATTATACAATTGGACTCCCTAAAAAAGCAATGGCTGTGATACATGACGTGAGCAGCGAGAAAAATAAGAATAAATATCCTCAAACCGACGTTGATAAAGCAAATCTGTATTTGGATCAATTATCCCAAAGTACAAATTCAACAAATTCTGTTTTAACTACACATGCAAGAGCAGTATTTACCGAATTCAAACACGACACAATCATTTTTGATGAAGATCCTTTAACAACCTTAATAGACGTAAAGCATTTAGAAATAACTGACTTTATTAAATTAATGTATCAGTCCTTTTGTCTATCTAAAGACCTGAATAGTATAATCCATAGGCTAGAAGCAGCAGATCCAGGTATGGTACTTCAAACACCATCACTGACAGTAGACGTGGAGGCGCTGATTGATAAGCTTTCGCTTTTCCAATTAAATAGTAATATCGTGAGTTTTTTATCAAGTTCATTTTATTATAAAGACCCACACAATAGAAATATTATTCATTATGTTACCAAACGTAACTTACCCGAAAACAAAAAAATAATCATCTTGTCAGCCACATTGCCAATTGACATTTATAGAAAATTGTATGGCAATAGAATTGAGGTAATAGATATAAGAAATGTGAAGCAAAAAGGGGAGGTAGTTCAATATACAAAAAGAAGCTGCTCTAGAAGCGAGCTAAAAAGATACCATGAAAGTATCAGCGAAGAAGTGGGGAATTTACCAGTAATAACCTTTATGAATTACCGTAAACATTTCAGTAATGCAGTACAAAATATGTATTTCGGAAACTGTGAAGGCTACGATACATTAAATGGACAGAATATGGCAGTAGTAGGAACGCCGCATCGAAACAATGTGGTTTACTTTTTAATGGCCGCGGCTTTAGGAGAAAAACTAAACCCAAATGATATGGTGATGTCATTACAAAAAGTTGAATACAACGGGTTCAAATTTAAATTCAACTGTTATTCTCACACAACTTTACGGAGTATTCAGCTATCTCTAATTGAGAGTGACTTAATTCAAGCTGCCGGTCGTGCCAGAACATTAAGAACAAATGCAACCGTTAAAATCTATTCGAATTTCCCCTTAAAAATGAGTAAACAATACATATATTAAAAAAACAAATCACCCCTCAGGTACCACCTATTTAGTACCAAATTTGTCGTAAATCTTTGAGTGGGAAACTGGACTTAATGAGTGAAAAATTAGTGAAATATTTGGGATTGGGGTATTATAAACAGGGATTAAGCCTAATTACTTTGTCGTATAACATAGTGTGAGATATGGAGCTATGTGTGAAGTGAGTCCAACTTTTTTAAAACTTCAACCTTTATTTACTCAAGTATATTATTTCCTCCTCTTCCCTATCTTGGAAATAAGCAATAATTTCATTTTTATCAACTTCAATTTCAATAACTGTCTTTAAAGAAGATGAAGTGTCATAATTACGACGATATTTGAACGCAAAAAACTCGGCAACCTCCTTTTTGAGTGACCAAGATAGTCCAAAGTTTTTACTATCAATTTCATCTGTTGTAACACCACGGTAAATTTTAACTTTATCAGGAAGGTTAATTAAAACCATGCGTTCTTTTTTTGACATTAAGGAATCGCGATTTTCTTCCTCTGACATAAAAGCTGCACGTAAATCAAACCTATAGTTGAAAAGATTATCGGACATTGTGTATGCCTCACGCAAAGACTCCCAATACAACTTCCCTTTAAGTATGGGTTTAAGTGAAAGAAAAACTTGGAATATAGTGACTCCTATCGGTAACCCATCGATTGGTTCCGAATGACTCGAACCAAATATTAATAAATCCTGTATTTCTTTCTTTGTTATTGACATACAATTAAATTAAAATTTATTACTCCTGCCGCTATCAAAATTAAATTTAAAGATATTTATAATAAAGATATATTATGAAAGTCAAACCCGTAAAAAATGAAATTTCAACCCATAGGATTAAAATGATGATTACAGAAGCGCAATTTAAAAAATTGGCGCAAAATGTACTCCACCTTCAGGAGCAAAAAGAAATTGTGAATACTTATTTAGTTAAACGTATTAAGGCTTCTAAATAAGTGAAGTTGTCAAAAAGTACGATGCCACTATACTTTGGTTTATGATCATGCGCCTAATCAGGCTTAATTTAACTGGCACAATATCTACTTACATTTTAATTCCACGCAAACTGAGCCACCCTTTCTCGGTTCTAATCTGCCATTCCAGCGGTGGTGTGCCACTCCCATGTGATCAACACCTTACAGCTCTAAATTGCGTAAATAATCATTTAGTGCTAATTTACGGTTCAATTCCAACCGCATGCCAACATATACATTCAAAATAGATCTGATCAACACGGAACCCTTGGTGTCAAGAACCATTAAGGTATCGTCAGAGACTAGTCTATATCTAATGCATCATGTCGTTCAAACGGTTATGGGCTGGAAAAATCGCCATTTGTATGAGTTCACCATCAATAACTTACGTTTTGCAGATAGCAGACTTGTTGATGAGGATTTTGGGGATGTGACAGATGTTAAGTCGGTACTATTGGAGGATGTTTTCCCCAAAACCGGGACTACCGCGATTTACCTTTATGATTTTGGAGATGGGTGGAAGCATCAACTCGAACTGATTGAAATAAGTAATGCTCCTCAAAATGAGTTACTGCCGTCTTTTGTTTCAGGCCAAAATGCTTGTCCACCAGAGGACTGCGGAGGCGCTTATCGCTACAGAGATCTTTTAGAAATTTTAACGGATCATACAAATGAAGAATATGAAAGCGTAGTAGAATGGTTAGGTCCAAAATTTAATCCTATTGCATTTAATAAATTAACAATTGAGAGAGAGCTAGGAATTTTGGGAGCTAAAATCAAGGGTTACGAAAAAGGGTTCAAATAATGATGTAATACCTGAAAACGTAAAAACCCACCAAGAGGTGGGTCATTTACTAAATAATTTTAAAAGTATACTAGTGACTTACTCCCTTACTAAATAATACATTAGTGAAGGTCTTTATAATAATCTCAAGATCAAATAGTGTAGATCTTTTATACAGGTACTCTTGCTCTAATTGCACTTTTTGAGCAATTGATATTTCATCCCTCCCATTTATCTGTGCCCAACCTGTAATTCCAGGTTTAATTTTATCTACCCCAGCAGCTACACGTAATGTCATAAGATCATCTTGATTATACAAAGCAGGCCTAGGTCCAACAAACACCATTTCCCCTTTAAAAATATTAATGAGGTTGGGTAATTCGTCCAAACTCAATTTACGCAACATCCCTCCTATTCGTAACAAATAAGATGCGGGGTTTTCCAATAAATGCGTCGCGACATTGGGAGTGTTCTTCTTCATACTTCTGAACTTGTAGATGTTGAAGAACGTATAATTAACACCCACACGTTTTTGTTTGAAGAATATGGGCGATCCGTCTTCTATGAATATGGCCAAAGCCACAGCTAAGAAGATGGGCGATAAAATCAATAGTGCTATAAAAGCAAATAAACGATTAATCATTAATTGTATCTCAGTATCTGTAGTGCTCTGGCTTGTATGGCCCCGCTTGAGGTACACCAATATAGTCAGCCTGCTCTTTTTCTAACTTCTCTAATTTAGCCCCAATGTGCGCTAAGTGCAAGAACGCTACTTTCTCATCTAAGTGCTTAGGAAGAATATATACTTTGTTCTCGTAGCTCGCTGAGTTCGCCCAAAGCTCTAATTGAGCTAATGTTTGATTACAGAATGAGTTCGACATCACGAATGAAGGGTGACCCATCGCACAACCTAAGTTCACTAAACGACCTTCAGCTAAAACGATTACGTTTTTGCCATCGATCGTGTACATGTCTACTTGTGGCTTGATTTGATCTTTAGTAGAACCGTAGTTGCCATTCAACCACTCCATATCGATTTCGTTATCGAAGTGACCGATGTTACAAACGATTGCTTTGTCTTTCATTGCTTTGAAGTGACGATCACGGATGATTTTCACGTTACCTGTCGCAGTTACAAAGATGTTTGCGCGAGTTGCTGCCTCATCCATTGGAACTACCTCGTAGCCATCCATAGCCGCTTGTAAAGCACAAATTGGATCGATTTCAGTTACTAATACACGGCAACCAGCACCACGTAAAGAATCAGCAGAACCTTTACCTACGTCACCGTAACCAGCTACTACCGCTACTTTACCAGCTAACATTAAGTCAGTCGCGCGACGAATCGCATCTACTAATGACTCTTTGCAACCGTATTTGTTATCAAATTTAGACTTCGTTACCGAGTCATTCACGTTGATCGCTGGCAAGAATAACGTGCCATTCTTCATACGCTCATATAAACGGTGAACACCCGTCGTTGTTTCTTCTGATAAGCCTTTGATACCTTCGATTAACTCAGGATACTCATCAAAAACCATATTAGTTAAATCACCCCCATCATCTAAGATCATGTTCAATGGTTGACAATCTTCTCCAAAGAATAAGGTCTGCTCAATACACCAGTTGAATTCTTCCTCGTTCATACCTTTCCAAGCATAAACTGGAATACCCGCTGCTGCGATAGCTGCTGCTGCGTGATCTTGTGTAGAGAAAATGTTACAAGATGACCAAGTAACGTCAGCTCCTAAAGCTGTTAAAGTTTCGATTAATACCGCTGTTTGGATAGTCATGTGAAGACATCCAGCGATACGCGCACCTTTTAGAGGTTGTGCAGCACCGAATTCAGTACGTAATGCCATCAAACCTGGCATTTCTGCTTCTGCTAATTGAATTTCTTTGCGACCCCAGTCCGCTAATGCAATGTCTTTAACTTTAAATGGTACATAGGTACCCGATTGTGATGCCATTTTTGTTCTCGTCTTGTTTATAATCTAAAAGCTTTTTTCACTGTTTCTAAGTAGTCTAATTTTTCCCATGTGAATAATTCCACTTCTTTGCTTACTTTTTGGCCGTTAGGTCCAGTGAATTCTTTTGTAACGATCTCGTTCTTACGTCCCATGTGTCCATAGGCAGCAGTTTCTGAATAGATTGGGTTACGTAATTTCAAACGTTGCTCGATGAAGTAAGGACGCATATCGAAGATAGCTTCTACTTTACGGGCGATTTCGCCGTCTGTCATATCTACTTTGGCAGTACCATACGTATCGATGAATAAACCACAAGGTTTAGCTACACCAATAGCGTAAGAAACTTGCACTAATACTTGGTCACATAATCCAGCAGCAACTAAGTTTTTCGCGATATGACGTGTTGCGTAGGCAGCTGAACGGTCTACTTTGGACGGATCCTTACCAGAGAATGCACCACCACCGTGAGCACCTTTTCCACC
>Ga0247844_1008316_pt1 | contig 11331 bp, 12 predicted proteins | sample LaCtaG_FD_192421 | JGI IMG/M metagenome (GOLD analysis project Ga0247844, IMG submission 192421) | Freshwater microbial communities from meromictic Lake La Cruz, Castile-La Mancha, Spain - LaCruzMarch201714.5m_1 | ecosystem: Environmental > Aquatic > Freshwater > Lake | place: Spain: Castile-La...
CTCATATGTGTTCTTCCTTAAATTCTCTTAAAATGGATTATCTGCCGAACTTGTAACTGTTCCAGTGTTAGTTACTGTGATTGCATTGGTTGAACTATCTGTGAATGGTGTGGCATTTAACGGTAATAGAAGTTGTGTTTGTCCAGCAGTGATAGCCGAAATATTTGTTCCGGAACTTTGTGTTAGTGCCAATGCTGATGTTGGTGGTGTAAATGTTCCGGTGTACACAGCAACGTCTCTAACCACACGAACATTAGATAAGTTACCACTGCCGTTGCCGCTGGCATTATGGTCTCCCATAATACGAAGTTGCATACTACTACCCATATCTAAAACTCTGGAGTAAGTGCTACCTGCCTGAGTTCCGTTAACCCACATTTTAATAGAACCCGACTGTCTTGTTATTGCTATGTGATGCCAAGCGTTGAGCAAGGATGCTATTGTTGGGCCAGTGATTTTCCGACTACTGCCGCCCCCACCTACAGGACTATCCGTATATAACTCGAGATTAGATCCAGTGATTTTACCAATGTCAAATCTATTTGTGATACTAGCACCAAGTCCAGTAGACCAAAAATCAAGCACATCGCTTCGTTGGTTTACAGTAGGCTTCCACCAAAATTCAATGGTAAAGTCTGCTGTACCAAATCCAAATGCCGCGGTTGAGGCAACGTCAAGGTAGTTGCTTCCACTAAACTGAGCACTTCTAGAGGCCGTACTTCCTGAACTAATAACTACACTGCTAATAAAAGTTGAACCACGATCTACTTTTATCGTTGCTAAAGTTGTTCCGCCTCCTGTAATATTGTTCATCGTCACAACATAAGTGTCTTGTGTGGTTGGCTGAACGAGAAGACCTGGATCAACAATTAAATTGGTATTTCCTGATAAAGTGAACTGACCCGTATTACTAAATGCCGAGCCATTTTTAGTAATACCTGCAATTGAAGATACAGATGTACCTATTGGAATAGTTAAGATTCCAGAACTTTTGTTAATAGAACTTCCATCTGGAATATTAGTTTTATCAATTTTAATAACCCTTGTAGATGCTGCTGAAGTGTCAACTTTAGCAATTGTTTGTGCTGGAAAATAATTAGGTCTTTTTGCAACTTCACTTAAAAGTGTGCTTGAAAAATCTTTTTTATTATCTTTAGTTTGAAATTGATTAATTTGCGTATCACTTGTGAGTGGTCTTACATTATTTATAATATCAGCTCTAATTTGATTTGAATCTACAACGCTTGTTGTTTTGATTTCTTTTTTATCATCGGCCTGATCACGTTTGCCAAAAGCTTGGGTATAACTTAAAAATATTTGCTTATCATCAAAGCTACTTCCTCTAATTGTTCGTGCATCTAAACTTAGTTTTCTATCCGTTCCAAGATTGTGAGTTAATCCAATTGCATATCTATTTTCAGCGGCGGTATAATCTACACTTGCTCGTAAATCTAAATTGGGTTTTATTTTTTGACTAATCTCAGTGTTGGCAGTTACGTAGTTGCTTGTATCTTTGCCAGTTTGCACATCATAATTTAAACGTTCTCCACCAACCCCAATTTTTAATATTGTTTTTTCCGTTGGTAAAAATATTAATCTTCCTTGAAACCCCTCAACGGTTCCTCCTGCAATTCTTCTTGGATCAGACCACAATTCATAAAGTGATGATGTTTCTGTATAATAATTTTTATCAGTTAAATTTTGACTTTGAGTTTTGCTAAAATAACCATTGGCTTCTACGGTATTGATCCAATATTTATCTAAAAAATAATGATAACTTAAGCCTACGTTGTTCTGTGTAACTTGTGTATTTTCAATTCCTGATAAAAAATTATAATCTAAATTCTGTCTAAGCTGACCCAGTGAAAAAATAACACGCTGCTTATCATCTATTCTAAATCCTGAATTTATAAAAATTTCACTCTTATCTGTTCCTGCTGTCAGTAAAAGTCCTGCTGCAAAATTATCTGTAAGTGGAATGGCAAAACTTCCTGTGGTGCTAAGACCCGTTAATTTACTATACTGCGGCGTGACAACTAATAAACTGTCACCAAATTTTTCATAATAAGTTCCGCCTGCAGTTCCACTAAGCTGACCAAATTGATTGTAAACAGGTGTTACAAATAATGAACTATCACCAAATTTCTTATTATAATTTAATCCAGCATTAGAACTAATTCCGCCAAATTTATCATATTGAGGAGTGACATAAATTGAGGTGTCACCTATCTTATCTTTATAAGTTAGGCTCCCGCTTTGACTATTTGGGTTCGGTTGTATTGTTATTTTATCTTTAATTCCCTCTAATATTTTTGTCTCTTGAGCAAAAACTGTAAAGCAAACAAATAAAGATATAAAAAAAAAGATAAATTTTATCTTTTTATACATGATTTATTTATAATTAATTTTTACAAATATCTTGATAAATGAATATGACTTTAATTGAAAGACCTTTTGTAGAAGGCAAAGTAATAGCTGGTACGGAAAGACACCGTAAGATTATTATAGAAAATTTAAGAAGATTGTTTAAGAAATAGAAATAAGCTTCTATTGGAAACTATAGGATATTTGAGAATTTTTTTGATATTATTTTAATTCACCTACCGCACCAACTGAAATTATAAATTTCATAGCGTCCTCAAAATATCTTCCTCATCCTTGATCCAATCTATCATAACCAAGTTGCCTGGGGCAGTATCTAAATATGTTATTACGTATAGGAAATTATAGGATCTTTAAGATTTTTTTCTATAATATTTTTAACATCTTCAAATGAATGTTAGTCAGCAGTAAAGGTCGAAGTAGAAGCTACTCCTTGACCCAAAAAAAGGAACTGGGATCTTAAAGAAACTTTTAAATTTAGAAATGCTTCAGGACCCCTATGAGAGACATAGAGGGAGCGACAGCGACCGATAGAAGCCGACGCTGCCCCAGCAGCGGAGGTCTGCCCCAGCAGCTTTGTATTGCGTTCAGCAATACCTTTTAAAAAGCTGATGACGGAGTCATCAACAGTACTAATTAACGCCTCGCAGAGGCCCGATAAGTTATTGTTTTTAATATCTTTTATTTACCCGTTTGGTAGGTAAAACGGGTAATACACAGCGCTTTAATGTTGATCTATTTAATCATTACGATAAATTAGTAGTAGCATAGTAGTAGCCGAGACATTACAGCTATTAGTATAGAAAGCAAAATTACGTTGGTACTGTTGGAGCGGGTGAAGGGAATTGAACCCACGACCTAATCGTTGGCAACGAGGAATTTATTTTAAGTATCTTTTCCTCCAAGCGAAATGATTTTCATTATTTACCAACACAAACAGAAAGGAATAGTTATTTAAAGGTCCTTATTTTTTAGTGTTTTGGTAGACGTCAGTAGATCAGTAAATAGTAGCATAGTAGTAGCTGGTCAAAAAAAAGGTAGTAGCCATGTAGTAGCTGAAATGTCTACCCACTATAAGCGGGTAATCTTCAAAATAGCTTTCTTTTCACATAACTAGAAAGGTAAATGCTAATGAATAATATTGAGAAAGTTGGGCTTGGTCATAATTCAAAAAATATAACTTTAGAAAGTTTTTTAATTATTGATCCTCAAACAAATAAATCAACCGGAAGAATAAAACTTACTCCAGAAATAATTGAAAAGTATTTAGTAAGAAAAGAAATCAGAGATAGGAACGGTAACCTTAAAGGTTTTGATAGGACTATAGCTTACGATAGTGAAGTTATTGGTTTAAGAGTTATAATCAACAAGGGCGGATTGGTATCTTGGTTTTTTACAAAGAAAATCAACGGCGTAATACAAAGATATCAGATAGGAACATATAAGGATGTAAGTGTTGCTAAAGCTAGGAAAATTGCTCTTGAATTAAAATCACAGATTGCTGTTGGAAAAGATTTCAAAACTATCAGAGAAGAAACAGCAAAAGCTAAAACATTTAATCAAGTAAAGGATTTATGGATCCAAAACAGAATATTAGACTCTAATATATCCAAAAAGAATATTAGGTGTTTACAAAGTAGAGTACGTTGTTGGTTAGAGCTTAATCCTAGTAAATCTAATTTTAATTCGAGAACTGTTAAAGCGCAGAAATTTATTGCTGATAACTACTCACAACTAAATATAAAAGATAAACCTTTAGTAAGTTTGACTAAAGATGATTTATTAAATTGGTATAGAACAGTAGGAAGATGTAGTCGATCATCTGCGAATAGAGTTTTAGATGACGTTCGATCTATATTTTCTTATGCAGAAGAAATAGGTGAAGTAGATAAAAATATTGCTCACTTCAAAACAAAGGAGCTTTATATCATTGATCCTCGAATGTCTTACTTGGAGCCATACAAAAAGGAAGAGTGGAAAAGAATAATAAAATCAGCATTAAAGTTGAGTAAGAATAAAGAAAAGGGAAACTGGTATTCATGTATGTCGATTATATTATTAGCAAGTTGTGGACGAAGAAAAGACGAAGTTAACACTTTAAACTTTGACCAAATCAAAGACGGCAATTCAACAATTGTATATCGGTCCTCTAATGTTAAAAATAAAACACCAATACGTGTTCCCTTAACAAGCGTTGCTCAAGGAGTAATAAAAAGATTAAGAAAAGCGAAATATAAAAATAGTAATTTATTATTCCCTAGCACCAATGGAGGTAGATTTTTCAGCAAGAAAATAGCTAATGCGCAACCTTTGGGAACTTTCTATAAAACTTGGCGAACAATAGTTGCAATGGCAAAGGTTGAATATAAGCCGCCACATATGTTGAGACACACTTTTGCATGTCTTTTATTAGAAAAGTTTAAAGATATAAAACTTGTAGCATTAATTATGGGCTGGAAATCTTTAAGAGCAGCAGAAATTTATCTAAAATATTTAGATCAAACAGTTGTAGATAGTATTAAGGAATTTAATAGTTTTTTAAAGCTATCCTAACAATACCGGTTTAATAGACAATTCGGCCCTTCTCATTTAAAAATAGGTATGGGCCAGTCAGATATTTCTTTTGCAGAGGTATGTAAACAATTTGCGTTTCCTGAAAGTGAAGCTTTAGAGATCCTTCAAAAAGAATTTGAACGTAGAGTAGATGGTAAGTACGGTAATTTTATAATGACATTATTTATTGATGAGGCCTTTGCAGATCAAAAAAAAAGGGGTGTTGCATTTAATAAAAACCATGCTCTAATTCCTATCCTACCTCGCCTTTGTAAATATGCAGAATGCTACCCAAATAATAATGATAAAAAAAATCCATTAACTAAAAAACCGGTAAAAGAATATATCCCAAGAAGCATAACTGGCGAGAAAGGTGTTCCAGCGCAATTAGAATTTAATAAGATCCTAGAGACAAAATTTAAGGACGGAACCTTTAGATCAAATCATTATCAAAAAATTATTAAAACCTTATTAAAAAGATACGACAGAATTAAAAAGAAAGATAAGTATTTTAATACTTGGAAGAAAGATTTTCTAACAGTTGTTAAAACTTTTAAGGTTGATTTTGGGACTGCTTATACCTTTGAAGAACTGGAAAAATTAGCCAAAAAGAAACGATTAAAATAATTTTAAAAACCATTAAATAACATTACCCGTTTGAAGCGGGTAATGGATACAAATCTACTTTAGTAGTTTATATTTTTGTTCATGACCGAACAAAAGATATGGCTAAAAACTAAAGAGGTGGCAAAAGAATTTGACCTCAATGAAGATACATTAAAAAAACAACGTTATCTTTCAAGGTTAAAAGACACAAAAATTGGCCTGCCTTTTGTCCAGTTTGGACCCCGAACGGTTAAATATAATCGATTGGATATAATTAAATACATAGAGGACCAGCGCAATGCCAAATGAAGATAAGAAACATATCGATATTACAGAACAGTTAGTCAAACAATTCAAAGAGCAGTTAGAGTTTGAAAAAAGACAAAGAGAAAAAGATGAAAAAGAATTCGGAGTAAGCAGAAAAAAATTAAAACGTGGTGGCAGCGTAATGGCCAGAGGTCAGGGGAAACTTTCAGAAACAATTAAAATAACCAAAATATACTAATGGATGATATTAAAATTTTAACAGGATATCGAGACCTAAAAGATAATGAAATTATTTTAAGGGGAACTATTTATCTAAATGAACGTAATGATGATGCAGTTAAATTAATTAATTTTGTCGAAAGAATATGTAATGTGAAAATTGAATGGATATATCAAAGTGAATTAATTGGAAACAACGGACAACAAATTGGTTTAAGAATAATTAAAAAAAGTAATCATAATGTCTGAAGATAAAAAAATTGAATTACCTGTAAAAGAAGAGTCAAAAGAAGAAGTTTATACAATACCTGAAATCGGCAGTGATGCTTCTCCCACAGGAAGAACAATTATATATAAACGAGGTGAATTAGGTGAGCGTTGGCGATTAATTAAAAAAGCAGCAGAAACTCCAGAAGAAAGGTTGGATATTGCCGATACAGAATTACGGGCGTTGAAAAGGGAGCAAGTTATTTACGATAAAGAAAAGAAATCTTTTACAGATGATTATGGCAACACTTATCAGCAAGGTAAGGAAGTAAGTGATAAGAATCATTATGTTAGAGCAAAAGCTGCGGTCATATTAAATGAAAACAAAATAACAATTCCAAACTATGTTGATAAATTTATGTTTTCAAAAAGTAGAGACTGGAAGGAAGAACCGATAGATGAAAACAAAATTGATTGGGTAACCGCATTATCCCAAGATGAAATTGAACGCCAAGAACAAAAGAGACAAAAAGCAAAAAAGGCTTTGGAACAAATAAAAAAAAAAGAAAAAACAGTAGAAAAAGAAATCAAAATAAATGATGAAATATATCCATTAACTAGAGCTCAACAAATTAGAAGTTATATCGAGTCATTACCACAGCCAAGTGTGAGGCAAATAATTCAAAAAAGAGCGGAAATTATTAATAGATATTCCGGGATAGGTTCACTTCCATTTAAAGAATCTGAATTTCAAATAGAGCGACCAAAATCCACAGGACTTAATTATTTAAGAGGGCTTGATGAGGATGAAATTACCTAATGAATACAAACACTAAAAATTCTAAATATATGAAAAAAACAAATGATGAAGAAATAGAGATGCTAATAAATAAGAAACCATTCTTAACAACTAGACAATTATCAAAATTGTTTGGTTATAAATCCACAGACGCTTTGAGAAAGCAAAGAAGTAAAGGAAATAAACCTTTATTTCCATTTATTAAAATTGGGAACAGAATCTTCTACGACTTGGCTGAAATTTTAAAGTTAGCAGAAAGGTCCCTAGTTAAAACCGATTAAAATGCAAATTACTACTAATGAATTAATATCAAAATATAAAAGCTTCTTTAAGGGAGGAGGACATTATTATTCAGATCCTAAAAAAACTGAAAAGAAAGATAATGGTGGTATACGTTGGAGCACTTCTTTAGCTCATGGTAATTTAGAAAAAGATTTAGAAAGATATTTATCAGGAACAATTGATAAAGGTATTGTTCTTTCTCCTCTTATAAAACCAGAAAATAAATGTTTCTTTGGAGCTATAGATGTTGATGGGGCAGTATATAAAAATTCAGAAGAAAAGATAAAGATATTAAATTATATAAATGATCCTGTAAGAAATTTAAACTACCCATTAGTTCCGTGTTTTTCTAAAAGTGGAGGATTACATTTATATTTATTTTTAAAAGAAAGTGTTCCAGCTAAAGATCTTATTAAAGCATTGGATAATTTAAGAATATTATTTGAACTTCCAAAAAATACAGAAATTTTTCCAAAGCAAGATGGTGCTACTACTGCGATTGGAAATGGGATTATGTTGCCCTTTATGAAAGGACAATCAAACGTTTTTATTAGCCATGTGGATGAAAATAACAATATCATTACTGGGTCTCTTCAGGAATTTATCAATGAAATTGAAAATAAAATTATGGATCTTGATCAATTTAAACATTGGTTAAATTATCCTGTTAACAATGAAGAAAAAATAGAAACTGAAAATGTTTTCACAATTAATGAAATTAAAAAGAAAATAGGCAAAGAACCACTTAATGGAAGTCTTTACGATAATTGGATGACTTTGCTAGTTGCTAAATTAATAGCAGCTGGAAATACCGATAAAGAAATTCTAGAAAATTGTTTAGAGCATTGCACTAAAACTCCCGACGAAAATCTTAAATGGATTAATGATAAGATTTTACGTGCTAGAAAAAAATGGAATAAACCAAGGCCTGATGAAGCTAGAGCAAGTTTTATAAAAAACGTTATCTTCATTAGAAAATTAGAAGTTTATTTTAATAAAGAGCTAAACGACGTTTATGGAAAAGAAGCTATAAACATTGAGTACAGTCATCTAATGCCAAAGAGGATTAAAGCGGCTTCTTACTTTACAGATCACTCAAAGAAAATAATTGTTGAGAATTTTCAATATAGGCCTGAATTATATAACCCCAAAGACATCGTTTTCGAAATTGGAGGAAAAAAATACATCAACACATATAAGCCGATTACTATTGAGCCAGTAAAAGGAAACATAGAATTATGGGAAGAGTTGCTTGATTATTTATTTCCTAACCTTGAAACAAAAACGCACATGGAGGACTTTATATCAGCGCATGTTCAACATGCTGGTAAGAAAATTAGACATGCCCCATTAATTGTTAGTCCTCATCAAAGGATTGGTAAAGGCAGAATGTTTGCTGCTATTAGAAAGATACTAGGAGAAGATAATACAGCAGAAATAGATTTAACTAGAGCTCTCAACCAAAGTAAAGATTACTTAACTAACAAACAATTAGTTTTAATTGATGAATTAAAAAGTGAAAGTAATTGGGCAGAAGCTCAAAAACTTTTGAACACTTTGAAGAGGAATATTACAGAGGAATGGCATGGGAGTAGGTTTTTATACCAAGATTTTAAGGATGTTTATTCTTGTACTAATTATATTTTATTTTCAAATCATACTAATGCTCTATCTATAAATAAGAATGATGAGCGTTATTGGGTAGTAAGATGTGATGTAAGTCCTAAACAACAAATCTTTTATAAACATTTTAGTGACTGGCTAAAGACACCTGAAGCTGCTCAACATCTGTTATGGCATTATAAAAATAGAGAAATTTCCGAAACGTTTGATTTTGATGGACATGCACCAAGAACAATTTGGTCTAATCAAATGTCTAATGAAGGTAAACATCCGTTTGTCCAAAGAGCTATTGAAGACTTTGATCAAAACCTAATGCCATTTATTAACGACATTGTTTCAATAGTTGATGTTCGAATTCACTATAAGAATGTTGGCATAGGTAAAGTTAGAGCTAATGAAATTCATAATGCGTTACTAGAGGTGGGTGGCAGGAAACTGGGACAATCTAAAGTTAATTTATTAAATAGAGAATGGTTTCCAACTCTTTACTCAATTCGAAATCATGAGAAATATGAAAATATACCTGTAAATCAATTAGGCGCTTTATATAAACCACTATTTCACCCAGATACTGAAAAGGATCTTTAATAACCTAATAAGCTAATATGCAATCTTTTAAACTTTTGAAAACTGCTCTATCTATATTCCAATGTATAATATTCAATAAGTTTAAAGTTAGGTTATTAGCTTATGAATCAAGTTTCAGAGTAACCTCAAAGAGCCCGTCTTTTCATAGTTCCACTACACTTAATTACACATATGAACGATAAACCTAAAGATCCCAAAGCCCCGTCGCCTGTTACTAAAGCCTCCGGCCATGATCCTTCTGTTCAGGACCAATTGAAAGCCATAGCTGATGCATTGCGCACGAACCGTCGAAAAGACCCAGTTAAACAATCATTATTAAATAAAGGTTTTGATGTAAGTAAAGAGGTTAAGAAACGTAATAAAAGCTATAGATACAGGTATCCAACTCGACTGCAGCAGATAAATGACGCAAGAGCTGAAGCAGCTAGGAGCAAGAGATTATCTAACCCAGAATTAAAAGCGATAAATGAGGAAACAATAAAATTGGCTCAAGAAAAAGTAGAACAACAACGAAAAGAAAGATTTAAACAAATGGAGTATGAAAGATTTAGATCAAGATCATCTAATTCCTTTCATGCGTTTAAAGGTAACCCCTACTCATTACATCCTGAAGAAACAATAGAGGTAGTCCCTAACCGGCACCACAATCCACCTAAATTTAAAAATAAAATTGAAGAAGAAATTTACAGACTAACTAAAAAGAAATAGAATCTAAATATTCATTAGTAATACGATCTGGTCGTCATAATGAGAAATTAGATTGGCCCACAATCATTTCCTTTTGATGGTTATGGCGACTAGATTAAAACTTCTTGCTTCGGGGCTAAAGGTTGGTGTTGTTAGCTATTGTTGGAGTTGAAAACTCTAATATTAAAACATCACCTCCACCTCTATCTCCCATCTGTATTCTTATAGGATAATACACACCGGCAGTCAGAGCTATAGAGGCACTCACTTCATTACTACCGTGAATTCCTCCATTATTTATCAAGGCATTACCCGTATTAAATCCTGTACTCATATGTGTTCTTCCTTAAATTCTCTTAAAATGGATTATCTGCCGAACTTGTAACTGTTCCAGTGTTAGTTACTGTGATTGCATTGGTTGAACTATCAACTAAGAAATTAGCACCGTCAACTGTGTTCAACAACAACTGCGTTTGTCCCGCGGTAATAGCCGATATATTTGTGCCTGCACCTTGGGTCACTGTCAACGGTGCGGTTGGTGGAGTAAATGCTCCTGTGTACACAGCAACGCCTCTAACCACACGAACATTAGATAAGTTACCGCTACCGTTACCGCTGGCATTGTGATCTCCCATGATTCGCAACGACATACTACTGCCCATATTTAAAACTCTGGCAGAGTAAGTGCTACCTGCCTGTGTTCCGTTAACCCACATTTTAATAGAACCTGACTGTCTTGTTATTGCTATGTGATGCCAAGCGTTGAGCAAGGATGCTATTGTTGGGCCAGTAATTTTTGCACTGCTACCACCTCCACCTACAGGACTATCCGTATATAACTCGAGATTAGATCCAGTAATTTTACCAATGTTAAATCTATCTGTGATACCACTGCCGCCAGCAGACCAAAAATCAAGCACATCACTTCGTTGATTTACAGTAGGCTTCCACCAGAACTCAATGGTTAAATCTGCTGTGTCAAATCCAAATGCTGCGGTTGAGGCAATGTCAAGGTAGTTGCTTCCACTAAACTGAGCACTTCCAGAGGCCGTACTTCCTGAACTAATAACTACACTGCTAATAAAAGTTGAACCACGATCTACTTTTATCGTTGCTAA
>Ga0247844_1008321_pt1 | contig 11326 bp, 9 predicted proteins | sample LaCtaG_FD_192421 | JGI IMG/M metagenome (GOLD analysis project Ga0247844, IMG submission 192421) | Freshwater microbial communities from meromictic Lake La Cruz, Castile-La Mancha, Spain - LaCruzMarch201714.5m_1 | ecosystem: Environmental > Aquatic > Freshwater > Lake | place: Spain: Castile-La...
AGGGTGATCACCTTTTTTGCTCCTGCCCAAAAAACGGGCAGAGCCAGTAAAACACCTGGGTCAGTTTTGGATCGGCACTATGCCCTCAAGTGGGTCAGTTTTCGGTCGGCGGCAACATGTAGTTCACCGCCGCCGCCGGGTCCTTGATGTAGCCCGTGCCGTAGTTTGTCCAATTGCTGTTCAGTGCATCCGAATAGCTCTTGTATACGTTGAGCCAGAAGTATTCGCTGCCCTCTACAAAACTGTCGGTGTTCGTGGCCACCGTCATGGTCTTCACCGTCTCGTTGGCCGCAAAGTTCATTGCCAGTTTGTCCACCCCCTGGTAGTCGCCGGCCACCGTGCTGGCATCCTCCGTACTCAGGTACACCGTGGAAGCACTGCCACTGGCACTGCGGGTAACCGTAAAGGTGATCAAGCCGCCTTCGGTGGCCGCAGCAGCCGAGCTCGATGCGCTGCTGCTCACCGTGTAGCTGTAGTCCACCACCGCTACCGGGTCCTTCAGGTACGCCGTGCTGTAGGTCGCATAGTTGTTGATGCTGGCGTCCGCCTGGGTCTTGTACAGAGGCAGGAAGAAGTATTCACTGCCCTCCACCAGAGAATCCGCATAGCTGCTCACCGTGAACGTCTTGACAGTCTGGTTGGCCGCAAAGGTGATCGCCACCACCCCCGTGGCCAGGAAGTCTCCGCCGGAGTAGGTAGCTGTACCGTCCGAAGCTCCCACATACACCGTGGATTCTGTGCCGCTGCTGCTGCGCGTGATGGTGAAGGTTACCGCAGCCCCTTCGGTTGTTGCCGTCGCCGCACTGGAGAACGGGTTGGTGACGGTGTAGCTGTAGTCCACCGCTGCCGCCGGGTCCTTGATGTAACCCTGAGCCGACACGGTAGCGGTTGTGTCAACCAGATTCTTGTACAGATTCAACTGGAAATACTCAGTAACCTCTGTCTGCGTATCTGAGTTTGTTTTGATGGTGACCGTCTTCACCGTTTCATTCGCCGCAAAGCTCAAAACCGTTTTGGAAATTCCCTGGTAATCGCTCGCACTTGTTGTGTTGTCCGTGGTGCTCAAGTAAACAGTTGATGCGGTACCACTGGCGCTGCGTGTTACCGTGAATGTGATTGTCCCGCCTTCGATGACCGGGTTGGCCACATTCGCACTGCTGGCAATGGCGTAGCTGTATTCGTTAACGACGGCAACTGGCTCCCGGATATACGCTGTGCTCGAACTTGAATACGTGGCATCTGACAAGAGCTTGTACAAGTTGAGTTTGAAATACTCCACCGACTCCAACCAGGTGTCCTTGAAGATGTCTACGGTAACAACCGCGACGCTCTGATTCGCCGCGAAAGTAAGCGCTTTCGCACTCATGCCTGCAAAATCCGCGCTTCCTGCGCTTCCGCTCTCGGTAGAGAGGTACACGGTTGATGCAACACCCGTTCCACTGCGTGTAATGGTGAATGAGACCTTACCACCTTCATAGGCGGCCGTCCCTGGACTTGCTGCATTTGAGGTGATTGAGTAGCTAAAGTTCGGCAAGTTCTGGTCACTGATGTAACCAATTGACGAGGCGAGTTTTGTGCTGTCCCCGATGTTCTGGTAAAGGTCCAAAGAAAAACTTTCGGTGCCCTCAGTCTGGTTGTCCAGCGTGGTACTGATCGACACTGTCTTGCTGACGTCGAACGCAGCAAAGTTAACAGCCACTTTGGTAAGCCCCACAAAATCAGCGGCGCTGGCAGAAATACCGGCCGTGCTGACATACACCGTTGACGCGGTGTCGGTGCCCGCACTCGCCGCACTGCGCGTGATCGTGAAGTCGATCTTGCCACCCTCGGTGACCGCACTGGCAGCGTTCACTGTGCTCGAGGCAACCGCGTAGGTGTACAACTTCAGCGTCACATCCTTAATGTTGGCAACCGATGTGGCAACACTTGCGGTATCGGCGAACTGCTTGTACACATTCAGGCTGAAGTTCTCGATGCCTTCCGTCAATGCATCGGCAAAACTTTTGACCGCAACCGTCTTACTGGTCTCGTTTGCCGCAAAACTAATGGCGGTCTTGTTGGCAGCCTGGAAATCGTTGTTATCGGCAGTACCCTTTGCGGTACTAACATACACCGTCGAGGCAAAAGCCAGATTACTGCCGCTGCGCGTAATTGTGAAAACAATATCCCCACCTTCACTAACCGCAGTCGCCGCGCTAGCCGCGTTGGAACTCACGGCATAGGTGTAAACAGGGTTCGCAATGGTGGTGTCAGTCAGAGCAACGACTCCGTATTGCCAAAGCGTTTCTGCAGACACTTCGAACTGCGGGTTGAAGTTACTGCTGCCATCGCCGCCCCACGGGTTTCTGGCGATAAATTTGTCGGTGGCGCTGTTGTAGCCCAACAGCATGTAGGCGTGGCCACTGCCTGGGCCGGCAACAAAATCCAATTTCCCGTTACCCGGGTCGGAATATTGCTCGTCAAAAACGCCAAGCCAACCAATTGCACCAGCACTGAAAGCGGCAATCATGGTTTGCTTGAGTTCATTGCCTGTTTTGACGTGCACCACACCCGCCGCAAAACTGTCAATGGCGGTATAGTTTTCTTTGGTGTAATACTTGTAATTCAGTCCCGTAATTTCCTTAATCGGGTAGGCCCAACCTCCTTCCACTGACTGGTAACTGCTCTCCCCTTTCCAGGACGATTCACCCTGAACGTTTACCTGTCCATTCAACTGTGCATAAGCCTTCTCCATCAATGCCACCCACAATTCGCCGCTCGGGGAGTGGGTCAAATTGGCAGCAAAGGGCAGGCTTCCTGACTTGGTGGGCAATGCTGAATTGACCGTGGTATAGGTCGCTACACCGTTCATATAAAGCCGAACGCCATACGTACCATTGCCGTTATCGGTAATGGCGTTGGTGATGTATGACGGGTTGGCATTTGCAATGGCGCCTATCGCGGCCAAAAAATAGCAAGTTCCCGCATTACCCTGGTTCACGTCGCTAGCCGCAACACCATTCACATACAACGAACCCGTCGCGTTTGCATAAGTGAAACTCGAGGTAGATGCCTTGCCGGTTGCTGTGTCTCCACCCGCAACGGCAATGGGCAAATCCGTACCCAAAAACCATTCCGCAACCAGGCGCAGAGCATCTACTTCGCTGGTGGAGCCCGTCAGGTTGCCTTGCGGGTCCGCATCGGCCAAGGTTTTTTGTCCGCCCCACCAGGTCGTGTTGGCAGCATTGCCATAGATAACGTTGTAGGAGATGGATTTGACATAGTCACTGGCAAAAAGGCCGGTGCTATTGTTATAGATCGTCTGCAAGTCCCCCAGTTCCGAGGGAGTCAGTCCACCGAAGGCTACCGTGTTCAGAAGCTGCAGGACCTCCTGGTAGCTGAATGAGTTGTCGGCGATACCATTGGCGACTTGGGCGTTGAGGCTGCTATTCACCAGATTGACGGTCCAAGCCATTTCTAGAACTCCCTATCAGATTGAGGAATCTTCGCGAACAAGCTGGCGATAGTACATCGGTAGTCTGCGGAAAACAATTGATTGATGAGCCGCACCTGTCTTGTGGTCCAGCAACTGCTCCCCCCCTGTGCCAACAGTCTGGGAGCATAGAACTGAAAGACCTTTCGAGGCGCATCGCATTTCCAGACCGAACTCACCCAGGTTGCAGTTGGCAACCCGGGGACGGGCTGCGGAATTGGTACCATGCGTGTTTGACCAAAACGTTGAACCCATACAGGCCACGTGACCACTACTGGAATGATTTCTGCAAATGAAGCGCCCAAGCTATCCGAAAAGGATGGCCCAGCACCTACGCCTCAGGTAATTGGGCAACTGATGCAGCGTTTCAATGCTCGCCAGTATGGCGCGGCAGAATCGATGGCGCGCCAGTTGACACAGCAATTCCCGCAGCATGCGTTTGGCTGGAAGATGCTGGGTGCATCCCTGCGGGAGTTGAACAGGCGCGCTGAGGCGCTGGAACCCATGCAAGTAGTGACCCTGCTCGCACCCAGCGACCCCCTGGGGCACTTCAATTTGGGCAACACCCTTCGAAACCTTGGTCGACTTGATGACGCGCTCGCCGCCTACCAAAGGGCCCTGGAACTGAAGTCTGACTACGCCAAGGCGCACTATGGTCTTGGCAACACACTGAATGAGCTGGGTCAAGGTAAGCGGGCAATTGCCAGTTATCAGCGTGCTCTTGCCATCGAGCCCGGCTTTGCCGACGCCTGCCTTAACCTGGGCAACGCACTCCTTGAATTCGGGCTTTACGAACAAGCCCATCGCAGCTACCTCCAGGCGCAGCAGCTAAAACCCAAGTGGTCGGCGCCGCACTTCAACCTCCACGCGCTGCTGCTGGGTACGGGTGATTTCCCTGGAGCGATTCAATCCCTGAACAATTCCGTTGATTTGGAGCCAAATGAGGTTTCATACCGGTGGTTTCTAGGTGCGTTGCTTGAGTACACCGGCGATACCGAGTCAGCCCAACTGCACTTTGCCAAGGTCGAAAAGGGCGGCGGATTGCATAGAGCCAGAATCGATGCCTGGCGGTATATGCGCTCTGCAGTTTCGAATCAGAAACCAGTGTTGATGACCGGAACTGCAATACAGACATTCCAGTTTGCGCTGGACGCATCCAACAGCGAGGGTCTGGTTCTTGAGTTTGGCGTGCGCTATGGAAAGTCAATCCGGCAGATCGCCACTTTGATTGATTCGCCTGTGCACGGTTTTGACAGCTTTGAGGGTCTGCCTGAGCACTGGCATCGCGAACCCAAAGGCAGCTACAGCACCAAGGGGCAGCTACCGCAAGTGCCAGCCAATGTTGCACTGCACGTGGGCATGTTTGAGAATACGCTCCCAATATTCCTGGCGAACCACCCGGAGCGAGTGCGTTTTGTAAACATTGACTGCGACATCTATAGCTCGACAAAAACCGTGCTTGACTTGTTGGCGCACCGCATTGGACCCGGAGCGGTCATCGTGTTCGACGAATACATTGGCAATGAATTCTGGCGGCAGGACGAGTTCAAGGCGTTTCAGGAAGCAGTAGCGGGCTACGGCTGGACCTACGAATATTTGTGCTTCAGCCTTGCGACCAAGCAGGTGGCCGTGCGAATCTTGAGCGTTTTCTAGATTGAAGCTGTGTGATTTCACCAGCTTTTGGAAGTGGCGCCGGAGTTTTTCTTGATCGGTTTCAATCGAATGGAGATCTCGCAGTTCGTCGCCCTTGCATAGCGGCTGAGGGTGCGCATCGACGGTAACGTGCTGCCACTTTCAAGCCTTGCAACCGCTGACTGCGATGTTCCCATGCGACTAGCAATTTCTTCCTGGGAGAAGCCACTCTTCGTCCGTGCTTCAATCAATTGCCGTGCAAGTGCAAACTCCGCATGTGATTCCTCATATGCGTCCTGGTAGCCAGGGGTTTTCAACCACTCTTCATGCAAGGCTGAAATTTTTGTCATAGCAATCCACCTTCCTTAGCTCGACTTAACGCTGTTTGCAATGCTGCCGCAGGCGTCCTCTGCGTCTTCTTCACAAATACATGCACGACCACGATCTTCTTGCCGGTCGCGACAACGTATATCCCCCGCCCAATTCCATCCCTCCCACTCACCCGAATCTCCCAAAGCTTTTCACCCAAGCTTCTGATGTGCGGCATACCGACTTGGAATGGGCCAAACTCCTCAATCAGAGCCGAGACACGGACAAACCGTACACGCATGTCCAGCGGTAGCTGCGCAAGTTCGTCGTCTACTATCTTTCCAAGCGTCTCTACCGTCCAGTTTTTCATTCTGAAATTATATCGTTTTTGAGATACATGTGTTGCATGTCTCTGCCCCTCAAGAATAGAAGAGTGTCCACCCCACCCACCAGACAAATCCATTGGGTGGGGTGCCGCCCTTTCCTACACGTCAGCCACGGCCAAATTGTCACCAGTCTTTGCTGGCTGCGCTTGCCCCCAGTCAATGCCACTGGCATTGGCTGCTGCGTCTACGGCAGCCAACAGAGTTTGCTGGCTCAGATGGCTATAGCGAGCCGACATATCAACCTTCGAATGCCCCAGCAGGTTGGCGACCTCAAAAATCGACCGCCCAGAGTTCACACAGTTGGAAGCAAAGCTGTGCCTCAAATCATGGACCCGCAAGTCAGGCAACCCAGCCCGCTTCCTCGCCGCATCCCAACTGGCAAAAAACGACTTGTATGGCAGCCGAGTTTCAGGGTTGGGTACCGCGTAGGGGCAATCCTCCCAGCGTGGCAACGCAGATAGCAATGACACTGCTGCGGCCGATAGTGGGACGTTGCGTGGCTTGCCCGACTTCGACATCGGAATCCGCCAGTTTCTGCGTTCCAGATCGAACTCTTCCCAGCGAGAGCCAAGTAGCTCCTGGCGGCGACAGCCCAGCAGAAGCAGCAGGGTGACTATAGATTTCAACTGCGCGCTTTCACTCTGCTCCAAGGCTAACATCAGGCGTTGCGTCTCCGCCGGAGTCAAGAACCGCTCGCGTGAGACCGTCTGAAACAGCTTCACCCCAATGCAGGGATTGGTCTCAGTGCCGGGAATCTTCCAACGCTTTGCCTGCGAGTACATGAAGGAGAGCAAGATGACCATTCGGTTGGCGGTCGCTGCCGCATAGCCCTCTGCGCGCATGCCGTGGTGGAACTCGATTACGGAGTGCTGACTGATAGCGTCCAAGTGACTGGAGCCCCACTTTGGTAGCAAATGGTTCTTCAGATAGCTTAGGTCGGAGGACCAACTTTTCTTGTAGCCCTTCACAAAAATCATGTATCGCTCACTGAACTCGGCCAGCGTCGGGATGGCACGTTTGATCTTGCGTTCTTCAGAAGGATTCTCACCCAGCACCACACGACTGCGCAACATTTGGGCGGCTTGGCGGGCTTTGTCAAAGCTCACGGATTGAGTGTCACCGATTTTGTGCTGTCGCTGTCTGCCGTGGCTATCGCGGTACCTCAGTGCGTAGGTTTTGCCGCCGGTCTTTCTGGTCTCCAATAGAAAACCAATGATCGCGGTGTCGTACCAATCGGTCTTGGCTTTGCCGTCTTCACAGACAGCTTTGCGCACGAACTCGGCGCTTAAGGTTGCATTAGGCATACGGGTACTCCTTCTTAAAGATGATTGGATGGAAGCAGGACAGTTCCAAGGGCAGAGGCTGTTGGCGATAGCGAAAACGAGAGTTCATGTGAGGTGTCGAATGGGCGCAAACCCATAGCGGCGGCGGTGGAAGTTATTGAAAAGTGCATACGTGATATTGATTTGGTTAAAACTGGAAACTGACGGACTCAGGCAACGGCGCTGAATCGCTGAAATCCTGAAAACCTGCGGAAGTCGCCACCGCCAGCCCGAGCCCCCCCAGTGGGGAACCGGCGGGCCACCGGCAGCGGCGACGTGCGGGCTAGAAGGGGGCCAGGGGCGTCCCGGGTGGCGCGGTAGGGGGTGCGTCAGGGACCGGGTCGTGCGGCACACCTGGGGGCGCGTCTGCAGGCAGATCCAACAACTCAAAAATCTGAGCACCACGGGCACCCACACCATAGGTCCAGCGATGCTTCTGGACGTCAATGCCGGTGTACTTTTCGATGACCTTCAGGACATTGCGATTGCTTACAGCTGTGCGCTTGGCAACGGTATCTACCATCTTCATTTTGGTATTTATGCCTTCAAGAATGCACGCATTTAGCGCATCGATGACGGGCAGTTCCGATTGCAGTTCAGCAGCCTGCTTGATGGGTACAAGCTGAGTAGGATCGACTTCCTGCACAGACAGCACTAATCCCTCATAGTTCCCCTGTGGAAGTGATGAGTAGCTGTAAGCAGCATTCACCGCCACGTTGCCACGGCGTTTTATATTCTCAAACTCCACCAACTTCAGACCTCTGTCAGGATCGTGACTCACGGTAGCCAGTGTGAAGGCGCAATCAAAATCATCCAGAATATCGGTCGTGCCCGAGTAGACAGGTTTGCCGTCGGCCCCCAGCTTTTTGTTGGCGTGCCCCAGTGCAACGACCGTGCCACCTTTAAGGCAGAACTGGCGAACCACGACGCCGAATTCAGAGCTACTGCCCTTGTCCATGGTGTTGACAAATTTTTTCAAAGTATCCAGTATGACCACGACGCCCTTAGCAGTATCTGTATCGATCATTGCAATCATGGCTGTGCGGAAGTCCTTAGCCTGGAATCCCTGATGCCCGTCCGCAAGCATGTGAAATCCGTACTCCTGCGCCAAACGGCATTTGGTTAGCAATCCGCTGGAGTTGTCATCAAAGTTGATGTAAAACACCTTGGAAGGATCTACGCGCCCTGACTTGATGGCATCAATGATCAAATAGATGATGATTAGCGTCTTACCGGTGTTTGCCAGCGCGTAGATGACGGTCGTATCCCCATACAAAACGATGTCGCCCAGCAGAGGCTTTTGCTCCACCATGTTCTTTTCCAAAAGACTGAGGTCACGACTGGCGGAATAGCGGCCTAACGGATGCAGTATTGACGTGTTGTTTTCAGTACTGGCAGGTGTCACCACCAATGGCTTGACCATCGTTGGCGTAGCAGCAATCGGTTTTGCAGCAGTTGACTTCACCACAACCGTTTCGCACTTTGTGAACGCATCAGCCATCTGCAAAATGACGGCCACATCTGCACCTGCCTCACGGGCCATCGCAATCAATGTGCCAGCGGTGTATGGTTTCTCGATTGGACGAAACGACTTCCACTGAACCATCAAAGCCGCTGTGCCTGGATAGGTCTTTCCTGCGCTACTCCACGTATCGATGAGATCGAATCCCTCGGCACTACCACCTGTTTCATGCCATACCGCCATCAAAACAATGATCCATTTCTCACGACCCATGTTTGGGTTGAGTACCTGTAGCAATGCCTGCAACTGCGCAATAGTGAGCTTCTTGTGTCCCTGTTTATCACCCGATTCAGAGGTAACGTGTGCTGCGCCTACTATCGATTCGACAGGCAAGTCATCGGGTAGTGCCAACTGGAGTTTGAGCTTGTCGACCAGGACAGAGACGGTGTAGCCCAGCTTAGGGTTCCACTGCTTGACTCGGCACACGAATGGTTTTCCGGCTGGGTCTCGATGTTTCTCCTTAGCGTTGATACCAACGGGCAACCTGGCCCACCGTACAGGTCCATTTGCGCCCGCGTCACACAAGCCCTTTTCAATGATCGCGTTCTGCAGTGCTCTGTAAAGCTTGGTGCCCTTCAACGGTGGGTCCAACACGAGACCCATCTGGGAATTTCCCAAACTTGTCTCTATTTCCCACGTAGGTACAAGCCCATTGAGTTTTGCACGATCTACTTTGGTGCCAACATCATCCAGCAGCAAAATATGGTGCTCTGCCACCTGCTCACTCTTAGCGTTCACCGTGCCATCAGCCAGCGGTTTGATACTGGCGCCGTTCACATAGTTGTTGTTTGACGGCAGTAGTCTCTCGCTCATCTTGTCGGCCCGCATCGGATACCAGCCACCCTGCGTTGGGTCACCGGGTTTGGAGCACACGACGACGACAGCACCATCGGCCAGCTTTGCAAAAACTGCCGCGATGAACTCTGCGTTACTTACTTCAATGCCAACATCCGCGTTCGGATTCGTTGGGTTCTGTTTTGGGGGAATGGGTATCCCGTTACTCTCGTTATCTTCCACTGGAAGCTCCTTTTCAAGGTTATTGAAAAGCAGCAACTTCAAAAGCGTTAGATGCGACCGGTGTAATCCCGCGAGAGCGGATTCCTAATGGAGTAACGAGAAAGGGAGTGCCTAATGGCTTGATGAAAGTCTGTATTAGACCGGTAGCGAAGCTTTTGAAGCTGCTACCTTGGGGTTGGAATGCTACTGCAATTTGGCGGTATCTCCAAATTTATGTTTTGCTAATCCGCCACTGGTGTCGCTTCTGGCCACCAGTACGCCGGTCTAAGGCACTGAAACGCTGTGACCCTCAAAAACTGAAACCGCATCGAGCACGGCAGGTTTTAGATTCCCAGGTTTTCAGCTCCGCAGCGCCCCAGACCGGGCTGACGACCCGGCACCCCGGCTGCGCCAACTCCCGGCCCCGGAATCGGGCCCTCGGCGACCCGACGCCGCCAGTCGTGGGCACCAGGTTTGCCGCATGCGCAGCCGCCGCGTACCGGCTGAGGCCGCCCTACTCCAGCCAGGCGCAGTGCCCACTATGGCCCGCCTCAAAGCCCGATAGCATTGCCGCCTCGCTGGCGATCACCAACGGTAGAAGCTCTTCTGGAATTTCCAGATCGAACGAGTGGTGCATTGCCATGGTGATCGAATCAGTAAAGCTTGTCATGATTTTTCCTTCGTTAAAGTTTGAAACACAAATAGAGACCCAGCCCAATCAGGGCCAGCAACACGACGAGAACAGGGGCTATCAGGCACAAGAGCCCTACGCTGAGCAGGCCCAGCTGGCGGGTGGAAGCGAACATAAGCCCCACGGCGGCCACCACAACCAAGGTCATGACAAGCGTCAAGCTACGGCCTCCCGGCTTGGCTTTGATTTGCCTGAGCGCACCGTTGGCTGTAGCTTGGCTTGCTCCATACGCGCCAACATCACCGATTGCGCGTCGCTGCCGGGCACATGGCTGTGGTATCTGCTGTTATTTGGGTTAACGCAGATCAGGCCCAAGTCACGGACGACCCCAAGCAGGAAGCCCCCGGTATTCACGCTTTTTGATGGGTGCAAAACCAGAAACGCCTTTGAGGTCAGTTCTGTTTCGCCGCGCACTACCGTATCGATATCACTGGCACTGGCCCAAGCGGTACAGGCCATGCCACCCCCGCTGTTCTTGACTATCCGTAAGTGAAGACTTTGGTCTTCCACACTTCGGCCAAAAGCGTAAGTCAGGGTGGACCTCTCCGACACCGAGCTGCATTCCCCAATGAATATCTGTTCGATTGGATCGGCAATTTCAGTGGTTTCTATGCCGATTGTGTTGACTTCAATTTCTGACATGGTTAATTTCCTAAGGTTGGTTTGTAGAAATGAAAGACTCTTTTGGTCCTTCATATATGATCCTCTTTTTGTCGCGTTTTTACAACACATGTGTTTTGGGGATCTGACGCACCTCTCTGATTCGCAGGTTTTTCAGTGACTCAATATCCACAGCACGCCATAAATGAGCACCGTCCAGATCGCCACATGTGCCAGCGCCAGCAAAACCGCAAAGCCCACAGATATGAAAAGATACGGAATTGCAGCGGGTGCAGCTATCCCGGCCAGTGCGTGTTGCCGCCGACCGAAAACTGACCCACTTGAGGGCATAGTGCCGATCCAAAACTGACCCAGGTGTTTTACTGGCTCTGCCCG
>Ga0247844_1008324_pt1 | contig 11321 bp, 8 predicted proteins | sample LaCtaG_FD_192421 | JGI IMG/M metagenome (GOLD analysis project Ga0247844, IMG submission 192421) | Freshwater microbial communities from meromictic Lake La Cruz, Castile-La Mancha, Spain - LaCruzMarch201714.5m_1 | ecosystem: Environmental > Aquatic > Freshwater > Lake | place: Spain: Castile-La...
AAACAGTCTGGTCCATAGTTTTTCTTGGATGTAATCTTGGGTCCAAAATTGGAATTTTGGAGTTTGACATACTTCCGTCAGAATTCACTAGTTCCTCTAAATCAGTCTTCAAAGTTTTTGTATCTTTGATTTTCTTTTCTTTTGCAACTTTTTTCAAATGTTTTTTTACTTTTTCACCCTTTTCTTTTGAGAAGTGAATGACTTCATCTTTTTTACGTGCTTCGGTCAAAGTATTCTCAACAGAGAAATATAACGAATACTTATTTCCTTTGTCTCTCATCAAGAAATAATATGGTGATGAAAAAAATTCAGTATCTACAGGAATCATAGCTCATTTTTTATCTATAAATACTATGACATAAGGTATTTATCATTAGTTTATGGCATATCAAAATATTAATCAGTATAATTTTAGGCGTTGGGGTATTAAACCTGTCAACGAAATTACCGATATCTGTTTGGCTTCAGACGAGAAGGACTATGACCAAGAGGTAATTTTTTCACCATTATTAATAGGTGAAGTCGATGGAAATAGAATGCCATTTAGATTTGATTTCAATAGTACTGCAACAACGATATGCCAATCTGGAGTATGTACTTTTGATGATAATGTTATTGTTTCTGAAAATTATTGGAATCCTGGTGACATTGACCCAAACTTTTGTCCTATAGTTACCGACCTTTGTGATGTTGGTTTGACTGGTATTGATAATGGTTTGGTTAAAAAAATGTCGGGTGAGACAATCCAAATAACCACAGGACTTTATACAAACAATTCAGACAAATATAGTAGATACAAGTACGATAGGAGAATGAAACTTCATCCTATCACAGGATTTACTACAACACAAAACCGACTATGGAACGATGATTCTTATAGTTACGATTTGAACTATGCAACTGATGGTGGAGATGTTGGATACTTTGCAAGATTGAATGGAGGATTCTTCCAAGGATTTTATAAAATACCTGGTTACGATTATCAAATTTTTCCACAGAGAGTTCCGTTAGGATGGACTGCTGAGTTCATGCTAAGATACCGATGGACAGGAGACACAAGTGTTGGGCTGAACAATCGATACCCTAATAATAAAGGTACGTTCTTTTATATGGGTTCAAGGGCAGAAAACAAATTCTATCACTATGCCGATGGGTCACCTAAACAAGATACAGGATATACAAGAGTTACATCAGGGTTAACTTGTATGCATACCTGTGGTTGTGCTAGTTCAGCAAACACTGCATCGACCTGTCTTGAGGTTTATCAAATTTCAGGAGGTACTTCCAAAAACTGTTCTTGTGGTTGTAATTGTGAATGTCAAGTAAATGCACAGTACCCTGAAAAAGACCCATTATACGATGGGGTTTCGAACGGACTTTCACTGAGGTTAAGTGGAGACACAGGAAATCCACGCTTATGTATTAAAACTTATACGATTACTGGTGGGTGTGAAACTACAGGAACTTGTCAAACAGGATTAACTTATCATACGGGAACATCCGTCACAGAGTGGTGTTCAACACGAGGTATTTTTGATGATTGTAAAAATACACCTTATATCAATTTGGAACATTGGGTACAGATTGATGCTGTCTTCCAAAGAAATCAGTGGTTAGATACTTGTGACCTTTATGAAAAAGGAGGATTGGGCCTTCTTGTCGATACAATTTATACCGCGACACCTGCAAATAATAGTGTTAGTTTAATTGAACCTCCATTAACTCATGAATTACCTTATGATCCGGCGACAACCGAAATTGTAACATTCAATGATAATTGGACAGAGGAAAAGAAATATAGATTAGGAACTCTAAAAATATTCGTCAATGGTAAATTGTTTATGGTCGCCGAAAACTTCGAAGAGATTATTCCAAGATTACTAAATGTTGAACGAGAAAAACAAATCGGTGTTGGATATAATATTTCTTTGGGTGGAGGTACTCAAGGACTTAAAGACAATTTAACATTCTCAGGAGGATGCCCAGAATCTATTAGTGGTATCACTTATCAACAAGATCCAGAATGTTTAACAACTGACGATTTAGATAATACAATATACTCAGGATTAACCACACATATTAAGTTAGAAGAATATTTTGGTGGTAGTATGATAGGAGATGTCAGTGCGTTTAGAATGTATGTTGAACCATTGAACGCATCTCAGGTCAAACACAATTTTAAGATTCTGAAAAATAGATATGGATTATTAAATCCTGAATGTCCTAATTGTGCAATTGTTGTTCCTTCCAATGATTTAACTTATGTGTTAATACCTGATAATGATTTAACTTATGTGTTAATACCTGATAATGATTTGACTTATGAGTTAATTCAGGCGACACCAACACCGATTACTTAAGTATAAGGTACAAATGAATTGTAACTACTTTCAAATAATAAACTACAATAGTGTTGAAGATGGATATTATAGATATACAGGTTGTACTGGTATTATAAGTGTAGGAACCATAACTCCATTAAACACGGAGTTTGTTTGCGCTGAAGATTTAATACAAGAAAGTTACAGTGGGCCGTTAAACATTACCAATATAGGATTATGTCCAACGGCTACCCCAACTCCTTCTATCACTCCATCAGTAACTCCAACCGTAAGTATAACTCCAACATCAATTACACAAACTCCAACACCGACTTATTCTCCAACGCCATCAGTTACTCCGTCAGCAGTTTATGAAAGAAATTTGAGAACGGGTGGATGGTATCAAAATGTTTGTCAATCAGTTAATTCGTTTGCAAATCCTGCAAATGTTAAAATATTTACAACAAAACCATTTGATACTTTAGAAGTGGGAGACCATGTATATGGAAATAAAGAATTAACAATTGCGCCAATTGGAGCCAATTTTACAATTTCAGATGGAGCAAAATTTGTTCAGTTAAGTGGTACATTAATAATAAATGTTGGAGTATGTTAAATGAATAATTTTTTTTGAGTATTTATAGATATGGCAATAGGTGTAAGAATATTAAGTGATAATTTGAGTGGTTTAACAACCAACGTAACGTATCTACCAATATCTGGTGGAACAATAGATTTGGGAGTACAAACTTTCCCATTTAATTATATTTCTGATTATTATTTCGGGACTTACAACTGTTATGTACCTACTTACGCTACAATGTATTCTGTTGTAGTACCAGGCCCTACACCTACTCCAACACTAACTAATACTCCAACTAATACTCAAACTCCTACTAATACAAGTACTACTACGCAGACGCCGACTCCGACACCAAGTATTACTTCTAGTCCAACGGAAACACCAATTAATACTCCAACAAATACACAAACTTCAACACCAACAACCACCCAAACACCAACAACCACCCAAACAGAAACACCAACTCAGACACCAACTCCGACTCACAATAGATTTGGATTTGCGGTTTATACCGGTTTGACTTCAGACGATGCATGTTCACAGGTTAATATACCGACAACAATCTATGGTGACGAATCATTGTTTGACGAAAACAATCAATTCTATAATGACTTTGTTGGCCCTGTAACAATTGATATGACAGGATTTTATAATTACGACCAAGTTGTGGTTGAATTAACTTCAGGTGGTACTGAAACAGGCGGATTTGTTTCTTGTGTTACACCGACACCGACACCGACTAATACAGAAACACCTGCTAATACTCCAACTCAAACCGCAACACCAAGTACAACCGCAACTATTGGATTAACTCCAACTGCGACAGGAACTCAAACTCCAACTAATACCGAAACTCCAACATCTACACCAACAGAAACTCCTACTAACACTGTAACTCCAACAAATACAGAAACTCCTACTAACACTGTAACACCGACCAATACAGAAACTCCTACTCAAACACCGACTAATACTGTAACTCCAACAAATACAGAAACTCCAACTAACACCGCAACTCCAACTAATACAGAAACTCCAACAAATACCGAAACTCCAACATCTACGCCAACAGAAACTCCTACTAACACTGTAACTCCAACAAATACAGAAACTCCTACTCAAACTCAAACTCCTACTAATACTGAAACTCCAACTGAGACTCCTACAGAAACTCCAACTAATACACCTACTCCAAGTACAACTGCTACTTTAGGAGTGACACCGACTGCAACCGAGACACAAACTTCAACGCCAACTGAAACTCCTACTAATACTCCTACTAATACTCCTACTAATACAGAAACTCCAACTAATACTCCAACTAACACCGCAACTCCAACTAATACAGAAACTCCTACTAACACTGTAACACCGACCAATACAGAAACTCCTACTCAAACACCGACTAATACTGTAACTCCAACAAATACAGAAACTCCAACTAACACCGCAACTCCAACTAATACAGAAACTCCAACAAATACCGAAACTCCAACATCTACGCCAACAGAAACTCCTACTAACACTGTAACTCCAACTGCTACAGAAACTCCTACTCAAACTCAAACTCCTACTAATACTGAAACTCCAACTGAGACTCCTACTGAAACTCCAACTCTAACACCGACAGGTACACCTAACGGTTCAGGTCAATATTATTTCTTCCTACCTGATGGTTCTGCCCCATCTAATCCATCTGATCCAGGTAATTTAATGTTCGTTGATGACAACAATTTGGTTACATATGATTGGAGTTTAACGGTAGGTGCATATATTAATGCTATAGACTCTTCCGGTTTATCTCATCCTGATTATTATGATACTTTAACTTATGGTGGTACAGTAACAATGACCCAAGGAGTAAATACAATAATCTTCAGTGGTGAGTCTACAGATTTTGAAGATTATGGAAGTGGAATCTTTGTTCAAAATTATACAACAATTCAGAGCAGTAGTTTTGTATCAGGTGTTCCAATTAACGTATTAGTTGAGGTAAATTACCCTGTGACTCCTACACCTACAAGTACTGTAACACCAACTATAACACCAACTAGAACGCCAACTAGAACGCCAACACCTACGATTACTCCAACTAATACTCCTTATCCTCCTGGCTCATATCTATTCTATAGAACCGAGGGTTCAAATCCAACAGTCCCACCATTTAATGGAGGTATGATGTTAATTGATGGAGGAGATTTCATAACATACAATCCAAATGATAGTATTGAAATTACATTTACAGCAATTGATAAATCAGGAACTTCACATCCTGAATATGATGATTTATTAATTTATGGCGGAACAATTACATTGACACAAGGTGCTAATACTTATATTGCAAGCGGTGAAAGTGCATCATTCTTCTATACTTCAACAATTGTAAGTTTCTATTCTGCAACTTATTTAAGTGTAATACAACCTTCACCAAATCCGTTTGTTTCTGGTAGTCCAATCAACTTAACAGCTTCCGTGTTTTACCCACCAACTCCAACTCCATCAGAAACTCCAACATCCACCCCAACAGAAACTCCAACACCAACCCCGACTTCAGTGCCTGGAACCTTTACACTCAACGTTGAGCAGCAAGGACTTGATGTTGTATGGAGTGGTTCAGGTAGTTTTAATTTGGGAGCATTATCGTTAGAAGGAGACCTAACTGTAAGTTCTACTTTTAACTCAACTTCAGCTATTTGGGCAGTTGGACCTGAAATAACGGTAGAAGAATACGGTGGAGCGTCACTAACATTTCCAACAAGTTTTGGTTCTCCGAGTAGTCTGGGAGCATTTACAACTTCGGGTTCAACATTTGGTATTCTTACTGGCGGAGCAAGTGGACGTGTCTTATTAGTTCCTTCAGGATACACATCAAATACAGTTATTAGCGGAAGTACTACTTATACTAACTCAACTATCGCAGGTTTGGGATTAAGTGGAGGAACGTATACTTGGGCTTGGGGATCAGGAGGAAATGCAAGTTCATTAGTGATGAACATCATACCTTAAATTATATTTATAAAAAAATAATATAAATCCGATAATTCGTAGTATTTATAAATTAAATAAGAAAAACAATGGCTTGTAGTAAATATATCCTCACGAACACTGGTTCAACACTAGTTAACTTTAGTTACAGAAGATGCGATGATTCTCTTTGGGATTATCAAGTTGAATTACTTCCTAATCAAACTAAAAATATTTGGGTAATCAATGGTACCTATACAGTGGCACCATCATTCAAAGGGGGTATATTATTAATTAATGAAGGTCCATTCCCTCCAACGTCTGTAACACCAACAAATACTCCAACACCAACACCAACCCCAACAAATACCGAAACACCAACTAATACTCCGACTAATACTCCAACCCCAAGTGTCACTACAACAGGAACTGGTACTCCAACACCAACGCCAACGAATACTGAAACTCCAACTAATACACCAACACCTACGAATACTGAAACTCCAACTAATACACCTACTAGTACTTTAACAGAAACTCCTACTAACACTCCTACGAATACTTTAACACCAACTAATACTACTACACCTACGAACACAGAAACTGCAACTAACACTCCAACACCAACGAATACTGAAACACCAACTAACACTCCGACCCCAAGTGTGACTGCGACCAATACTCCAACTAACACCCTAACCAATACTCCAACACCAACTAACACTGAAACTCCAACAAATACTCCTACAAATACTTTAACTCCGACCAATACTCCAACTAACACCCTAACCAATACTCCAACACCAACGGCAACTCCTGTAGTTACAACATTTACTGTAACAAATAGTGGGTCATCGGCTTATATTATAAATGGACAGTCCAATCCGACATTGACATTGAATGAGGGTGTTACCTATACATTTAATGTCGCTGCAAGTGGTCATCCATTCTGGATACAAACCACCTCTGGTGCATATAACGCAGGTAATGTGTATAATACTGGTGTAACTAATAACGGATCTCAAAATGGGACAATAACATTTGTAGTTCCATTTGACGCACCTTCCACTCTTTATTATGTTTGTCAGTTCCATTCTAGTATGGCAGGTACAATTAATATCATAAATGTACCTTAACATAAAAAATAAAAAATATTCATATATTCAAAAACTCTCCACTTATTGGGGATTTTTTTTATTTTATAGTAAAAATATAAATCAAATGAAAATTTTTATTCAAATAGCTTCTTACAGAGACCCACAGTTGGTTCCAACCATAAAGGACATGATTGCAAATGCTAAAAAACCTAAAAATTTGGTTTTTGGAATTGCAAGACAATATAGTGAATCTGACGGATTCGATAATTTGGATGAGTTTAGAAAAGACAAACGATTCAAAATTTTGGATATTCCTTATCAAGAATCGAGAGGTGTTTGTTGGGCAAGAAATCTAACACAACAACTTTATGGTGGTGAAGAATACACTCTACAAATTGATTCACACATGAGGTTCATTAAAGATTGGGATGATGTCCTAATTAAGATGATTAAGGGATTACAAAAGGATGGATATAAGAAACCTTTATTAACAGGTTATGTACCGTCATTTGACCCTGAAAACGACCCAGCAGGACGATCACAAGATGCTTGGAGAATGGCATTTGATAGATTCATTCCCGAAGGTGCAGTATTCTTCTTACCTGAAACAATTCCAGGTTGGAGAGAAATGACAAAGCCTGTCACATCAAGATTCTATTCCGCTCACTTCTGTTTTACTTTAGGTCAATTCTCAACAGAGGTACAACATAATCCTGAATACTATTTCCACGGAGAAGAAATTTCTATTGCGGCAAGAGCATACACTTGGGGATATGATTTGTTCCACCCACACATTCCTGTTGTCTATCACGAATATACTCGTAAAGGTAGAACCAAACAATGGGATGACGACAAAACTTGGGGAGATAAGAATAAACACTCTCACTTAACAAATAGAAAATTATTTGGTATGGATGGCGAAACTCAAGAAGGTCATGACGGTCCATATGGATTTGGAACCGTGAGAACTCTTAGAGAATATGAAAGATACTCTGGTTTGTTGTTTGAAAAAAGAGCTGTTGACCAACATTGTTTAGATAAAAAATATGCACCTAGTCCTGTAATTGAAGACGAAGAGGAATGGAAAAATAGTTTTTCAACAATTTACAAGCATTGTATTGATGTTGGATATTCAAGTGTTCCCGAGAAAGATTATGATTTTTGGGTTGTTGCATTCCATGGTCCAAATGATGAAACCATTTACCGAAAAGATGCGGATAAGAATGAAATCGCAGGATTTTTCAGAGATCCTGATAAATATTGTAAAGTGTGGAGAGAATTTCCTACAACAGTTTTACCATCACATTGGGTTGTATGGCCTCACTCGGAGTCTAAAGGTTGGTGTGATAGAATAACGGGACAATTAAATCATAATGTAGTTTCATAAGATGCGTAGGAGATTAATAGTACATCAACCTACAAATCACTATAGTAATAGGTATAGATACTATAACATTTTTTTTGATAATTTAATCAAAAAATTATCAGAAAAACATGATGTTATTGTTGACAGATATCAAAAAAATGTACACAAAGGAAGAGTTGATGTTGAACTGGGATGGTATGATGATAAAGATTTCTTTATTGAAATGCAGGATTGTGAAATGATAATTGAAGATTACGAGACAAAAGAAACTCAAATTTTAAGTGTGTCAGATGATTTAACCCCAACATCTTTGAATCTTCAATCCTACGACAACACCAAAAAAATATTTATATCTCAATTTATCCGAGATAAAGTTTATCATCACGTTGCAGAAGAAAATCATCACAAATATTCTCCATGGATTTATTTTCCGTCTAATAAATATGATTTGGAAAAATATTATCAAAAGAGGTTGGAAACTGAACCTCAAGATAGTAGAATGTATTTTAGAGGGGAAACAGACTCGAGAACAATTTTACAACATTTCAATTCAGATGTATTTTATGGTGGAAGTCCTATTGGTGGATTCAATTCTTATGCAGACGAATTGATGAATTTCAAATTAGGATTATCTGTTGCGGGACGAGGTGAAATGTGTTATAGGGATGTTGAGTATATGGCACTTGGAGTTCCGTTTATTAGATTTGAATACACAACAGAATTTTTAGAACCTTTAATACCTAACTTTCACTACATCTCTGTTGAAAGACCTAATGATTTGTTCGATTGGATGCAATTAGATAGATTAGGTGAAAAGCGCCACTCTGATATGATTATCGAAAGATATATGCAAGTTAAAGAGGATAAGGAGTTTTTGAATTTTATTTCGAAAAATGCTCGTAATTATTATGAGAATTATTTAAGTCCAACCGCAAGTGTGGATTTTACAATTAAAATGATGGGATATGAAGTTTAATGAAATACCTAAGTTTGTCGTAAACTTGGAAAGAAGACCGGATCGGTTAAAATCAATACAATCAGAAATGGAGTATATTGGTTGGGATTATGAATTGTTTTACGCGGTAGATAAAAACTCGCACGTAGGATGCTCATTATCTCATATAGAAATAATAAAGTTAGCAAAAGAACGAAATTATGAATGTGTATTAATCATTGAAGATGATTGTTCGGTTATGCCATATGCAAATTCTTTACTTGAAAAAATTGAAGTTGAAATTGAGAATTTGGATTTCGGAGTAATTAATTTGGCCCCAACTTTAAATCGACCTGTGTTGAAACACGACACTTTAAATACGTTGATGGACATTACAACTTTACCACCTTGCTTACCTCATCACAGAGATATATTTGCGACTAATATGATATTGTATCATCATTCAATTTATGATGATTTATTAGAATTGGAAGAACCAAGCAAGTTAGGATACTATGCCATAGACGATTATATATTCAAGTTTATTGTTTCAAAAAAACAAAGTTATATTCCAGTTTTACCAATCGCCCCTCAATTTGGAGGATGGTCTGATGTATCAAATGGAGAATATAATAATTTTTATGGACAAACATATAATTGGAATTTGTATTCTCCATTCAAAATACCTGGTGAGTTTTTAGACCAACAAAGAAATGAAGAAATTAAACGAAAAAAAGAAATAAGAGATTTTCAGTATGTCAGTTAAATTTATTACATCAATCTATAGTGATTTACACGGAACCGAGTTTGGAGGAAGAACTGGAAGATTAGGGCATTATAGAAATAGTTTATTGTCATTACTTAAAATGACAGATGCAGATTTTTTGTGTTATACCTCAGATAGAGAAATAGAATCATTAAAAGATTTTTTTTATAATGAACATTCAGTTTCTTCAGAAAAATTGAAATTTCAAGTCTATGATATCGGGAATACTAAATTCAAAGATTTGATAAACCAATATAAAAATATTGAACAGACAAAGGCTGGTGATAGATGTATTGAAGTACAGTACAGTAAATTCCATTTTTGGTGGAATGAGGACAAATCCTATGATTATTATTATTGGATTGACGCTGGTCTATCGCACTGTGGATTGTTTGCAAACAAATATTTGGGAAAAGACAATTATTATAAACAAATGTTTGATTGTAGTCTTTTCAATAATCATATGTTGTCAAATTTGATTGAAAAAACTGGAGATAAGTTCCTAATTTTAGGTAAAGACAATCAAAAAAATTTTTGGTCAGGAACTGTAAATTCAAAATGGTATAATCAATATGATTCAAGTATTCACGTAATTGGTGGAATATTCGGAGGACACAGAGATAAGTGGGAAAATATCGTTAATCTCTTCGAGGGTTATGTAGAAAATATTATTGAAGAGGATAAAACAATTCCTCACGAGGAAAATGTTATGTCTTTGATGTATTTTAATAGTCAAGAACTTTTTGAAATAGTTAAATTCGACCATTGGTGGTGTAGGGATAATGCCCCAAGAGAAATACCTGATAGTTTTTTTGAAAATTATCGAAGCTTTAATAAAATATTTGAAGAATTAAATGAAATTTATGAGTAATATAACATTAGTTACCGGTATTTGGGATATCGGACGAGGAGAGTTGACTGAGGGTTGGAGCAGGTCTTATCAACATTATTTAGATAAATTTGAACAACTATTAAAGGTAGAAGAAAACCTGATTATTTTTGGAGATGAAGAATTAAAATCTTTCGTTTTTGAGAGAAGAAACACTGAAAATACTCAATTTATTACTAGACCATTAAGTTGGTTTACTAACTCTGAATTTTTTTCATTGGTTCAAAAAATTAGAACTAATCCTGAATGGTATACCCAATCTGGTTGGTTGAAAGAATCTACACAAGGTCGTTTGGAAAACTACAATCCATTGGTAATGTCAAAAATGTTTTTGTTACATGACGCTAAAATCATGGACCAATTCAATTCGGAATATATGTTTTGGATTGATGGTGGATTAA
>Ga0247844_1008335_pt1 | contig 11300 bp, 3 predicted proteins | sample LaCtaG_FD_192421 | JGI IMG/M metagenome (GOLD analysis project Ga0247844, IMG submission 192421) | Freshwater microbial communities from meromictic Lake La Cruz, Castile-La Mancha, Spain - LaCruzMarch201714.5m_1 | ecosystem: Environmental > Aquatic > Freshwater > Lake | place: Spain: Castile-La...
GGCCTGGGCGCGCTCATGATCGTTCGAACTTTTCGTCGTCGAAAGAGCTAAAGAGAAAAAGCCTCCACATGAAAGAACCGACGAACAAAACTCGGCATAGTCGAAAAAATCTCCTGCCGCTGCTCCTAGCAGTGGCTGGAGTGCTGGCGGGGGGGGCGGTAGGGAAAGCTGCAACAGCGGCGAACATTGATTTTTCGACCGGCTACACGGCAGGAAATCTAGTGGGCGCAAATGGTTGGGCAACTTATGGCACAGCTAACACCAGTCCGATTCAGGTATCTTCTAGTGGAGTTGCACTAGCAAGTGTCGCATCAGCTCAAGGAGCCTATAAACAGTACACTCCTTATCAATTTGCAGAGGCTGGGGGCAGGGTATTCATTCGCGTGGACATCAATGTATCGGCCGCCTCGGCCACAGGAGCTGATTTCTTTCTGGTCACCCGAGAAATTGATAATTCTGGAGGTTCCACGCAGGGCCAGCCCGTAGGTAAAAGTTACTTTAGAACCTATATCAAATCCTCTGGAGCGGGGTTTGTTCTCGGATGGAACCCCCACACTGACACCGCGACACCAACGCCACCAGTATTCGATACAGCCGTACTGAATTTCAACCAAACTCACACGGTATTGATCCGGTGCGATTCCTTCACCGGCAGAAGCAACGACAAAACCTATCTCTATGTCAATCCTTCGTACGCCTCGGATCCGACGACTCTGACACCGCTTTTGAGTAGGACGACTTGGACTGGGAACACCGATGAGTTCAGCCACAATGTCTCTAGTGGGAACTCTGGCACTCCGCTGACAGCTCGTCTTGGCGGCTTTCTCAATCTTGTTGTGAAGCAACAAGCCGGAAATGCACTAACTGTGAGTAAGCTTATGGTCGGGGATGGGATGACCGATGTTGGGTATGTCGCTCCTGCCACCGGTGCGGTAAATTATACTAACACAGCAACGACGGGTGCTTCCACTTGGACAACTTCAGCAGACTGGGTGCCATCTGTGCCCTCAAGCGCGACAAACAGTGCGCTCATTTTCAATGGGGCTTTATCGTCAGCACTGACTGTCGACAACAATACGGCAGGAAATTATTTGCTGAATTCGCTAACCTTTGCGAACACGGGATCGGGAACTATTAATCTGACCGGAAATCCTCTCAAATTTTCCAGCATAGGAACCACGAACCCGACGATCACTTTTGTAAACAACACAGCCCTGATTCAGCGGGTCAGCAATGCCCTGCAGTTGGATGCAGCATTGAAGGTCACCCAATCAGGGGGTTCGGTATCAAACTCGATCATCGATGGAGTGGTGAGTGGGGTAGCCGGACTGACCAAATCGGGTAGCGGATATGTATATTTGACAAGTGGCAACAACAGCTTTGGAGGGGGCGTTACGATCGAAAACGGCACATTGGTTGTTGAAAATATTGGTGTAGCCGGTTCCAACAGCTCTCTCGGCACGAACGGGACGATCACCTTGGGGGGAAGTGGTTTGCCGGGGACACTGCGTTGGGGCTCTGGCTCAGTAACCAACGAAGCTACGGACAAGTCGTTTGCCCTACTTGGATCCACGGGTGGGGGGACGATCGAGGTTCGCGGCACCACCAGTTTACTGACCCTTAATGGAGCTATTGATACAGGGGCGAACGCTAGCACACGTTTACTTACACTTACTGGGCAGGGTGGAACTACAGTCAATGGCTTGATTTCTGGAAACGCTGGCTTGCGAGTGAACGGAAGTTCGGCTCGCACTGTGACTTTGGCGAATGCAAACAACAGTTTCGGTGGGCCGGTTACAATTGATGGCAATCAAAGCGGTGTATCCTACAAAGTGCAGGTGGCAAGCATCGGGAATGCCGGTTTGAACAGTCCGCTGGGGACGAATAGGACCATCAACATCGGGACGACGAACAACGCTTTCAACTTCCTTGTATGGTCGAATACCGTAGCGGAGACGACCGACAAGACGATCAATCTGGCGGGAACGGTCGGACCGGCTTTGATCAATAACAAAGGTCCGGTCTTACTTAAGTTCACGACCGCTCTGACAGCAACGGGAGTTGGAATCAAAACCTTCTACGCCGATCAGGACGATGCAAATGGGGTGACCGAGTTCGCGGGAGCGATTCCGGATAGTTCGGCTGGAGCCACAGCGCTGAATAAGAACGGGGCGGGAACCTTGATTCTGTCGGCGAGCAACACATTTACGGGAGGATTCACAGTGAAGGGTGGAACGTTGGAGTTGCGAAACGCCCAAAGTTTGGCGACAGGGAATGCTTTGACAGTTCCGACAAATGCCGCTTTGTTCCCGCGGGTAAAGGTGGCCTATGTCGGAGCGGGATCGGATTTGGGAAATCTTACCTTGGGAGCAGATGCAACGATTGATTTGGGAACTGATAACACAGCCCAGATTCGGCTCGGTTCGGCCACTGGATGGACTGCCGGTAAGATTCTAACCATTGCAAATAGCACGGGTGGGGGAAAAATGTATATCCTTAGCCCTGCCGGAGTAGATCTGGCCCAGATTAAGTCTCTGGAAAATCCAACTTGGCCCGCCTCGCTTGATGCGAACGGGTTATTGACCTTCACAGACCCCGCTCCAGTCAATACCGCTCCCGCAATTACTTCTCTTGGGGCGTTTAGTGTTCCTGAAAACAGCACGGCGGTGACCACGGTGACAGCGACCGATGCAGAGCCGAATCCGCTGACCTACTCAATCGCTCCAGGTGCCGATGCCGGTAAGTTCTCGATTGATTCGGCGACAGGAATTCTGACCTTTGTGTCGGCCCCTGATTTTGAAAGTCCAACGGATGCGGGTGCCGATAACGTCTATCATCTTACTGTAGTCGTAAGCGATGGTCTGTTATCTGCGACGAAGGACCTTGCCGTTACGGTGACGGATGTTGTGGAGGGAACTACCTTAAACTCCTGGTTGGCGGGAACAACCGGTTCCGACGCGCTGTTGCTGCAGTACGCATTTGGGGCGGTTTCGCCTACTCAGCCATTGTCCCAAGCGTATTTACCGCAAGTGAGCGTTTCGGGCGGCAACCTTGTCCTCACCTACTATGTCCGCCAAGGTGCAATAGGTCTGAATGTGGTTCCTGAGGTGAGTGAAAATCTCGCTGGAGTAGGAGCTGGTTTTGCTCCCTCTGTCACCATCATCGAAACCGCACATGAAACCATCCAAGTTGGAGGCGTTAACCTTCAGCGCAGAACGGCCAGTGTTCTAGTAGAGACTGGAAAGCCAAAACAATTCCTGCATCTGAAAGTGACGCAAGACTAATGTGAAAAAGAACCGCACTCCTCCTTTGAGGAGGCGTGCCTTTTTCTGTTGGCGAGTTTGGTTGGCTTTGCTTTTGCTACTTCCCACTTTGGGTAGGGCTGATCTGATTATTTCTCAAGTCTATGAGGGCTCGAACTCCGATAGGTATATCGAGGTTGCAAACACCGGAACCAGTTCGGTCGACCTGGCGGGATACAAGATTGGGATCTGGAAAAAAACAAGGACAACTGGGGACGGCACGACGGACGGAATGAATCCTGAATATGGCCCTCTTTCGGGGAGTCTTGCGGCCGGTGCTTGCCGTGTTTTCAAGAATTCTTCAGCGAACAACCCTAGTTATGCCAATTCGGTAGCTACTGCGAACGTAGCCGTCAATTTCGATGGGAATGATGCTATTGCTCTGGTTAGTAACGCGGATGTGATTCTTGATCTATTCGGGGTTGGTATTAACAATAAAGATCAGAATTTCTCGCGAAAACCTTCTGCCAAAACAGCGTCTAATTTCTTTAATCCGGCGGACTGGACATCGTCAGCCTTTTCGGTGGCGGACGGGGCCACGGCCGCAAGCGGTGATTATTTGGGGAGCTATTTCTTTGATGCCTCGGTTCCCACTCTCGTGGCGGATCCAATTACAATCAGCGACCTGAGTGCTATCTTGGGAACGGCCTCCGCCTCTCGCAGCTATACGATTGCCGGAACCAATTTGATCCAGGCGGTGACGGTGACTGTTTCCACCGCTGACCTTCAGATCAGCACCAATCCAAGCAGTGGATATGCTTCTACGCTGACTTTCACTCCTCAAGGGGGAGGTCTCTCGCAGGTTGTATACGTTCGGATTGTCTCCTCCGCCAAAGAGGGGGTGGTGACGGGGACAATTAGCCATCTGTCCGGCTCGGCTACGTTCGGGCTGGTTGTCAGTGGTCGTGTTATTTCCTCTGCTTCGAAAGCGGGACTCCGTCCAGGGATGAAATATTCCGTCCCGAGTCAGGGCTTTGTCGAGAAGCCCTCGGGAGAGGTTGTGACCATAATCCAAGACACATCAGGCTCTATTTCCACATTGCAGGGACTGATTGACACTGCTCGGGTAAACCAACCCGACCGTTTTCTTCTCATTCGCCTTCGTGCCAACACTACGTATCCCATCTTGGGGGCGCCGTTGATTTTGGGCACGAGAATGAGTTTATCAGGATTCGGCACCACCCTAGCTGCGGGATTAACCACCACGGCGGGAAGCCTGGTGCGGATTTCACCCGGTTCCACCCTAGTCTCGATCGACCGATTGACCTTGGAGGGTGCGGGAAAAAATCTGTACGGAATAGAGGGAGCTGGGGTGAGCCGGGTAAACGTGGATCGAGTCACAGTGAGGGAAACCGGGCTCTCAGGAATTTTTCTTCAAGGTCTTGGGTCTACCGTTTTCAACAATGAAATGACCGTCACTCGTTGTACTGTCCGAGGGGTGGTCAACGCTGCTGGCATCCATTTTCAGCATGCGACCCAAGGAGTGGTGATGGAGAGCGAGTCCTTTAACAATGGCACGGGAATCCTTCTGGAAAATGCGGACCACTGTTTGGTGGTCAATAATCGGCTTGAATATAACGCGACAGAAGGAGTCTGCCTGCAGGACTCGAAAAGCGCAAAAGTTGCTAGCAATCTACTTCTGGGAAATCCCATCGGAGTTGCAACAAGGGGTGCATCTACAACCTCCTCATCAGCGCACTTTATTTTCCGTAACGACATTCAATCTGCCACGATTGGAATATCTCTGGGCCAATCTAAGGACACCCCCTATGGAAATAACATTGCAGCAGGAGTAAGTATCCCCCTGAGCTTTTCATCCGGAGCAGTGAATCGGGTGATCCAAGTGGGGTCTGCCATCTCTGCACCCCTCCAGGAATACTTTTTTCCGCCGACCGCCTTGAACTGGCATACCGCTTCGGTAAAAAATGGGCAAGATAGGATAGATATTTCTACTAGTGCGACGACCCTCTCAGAGATCCAACAGGCATACAATTTGGCCCGATTGAGCCAACCGGGGCGGGTGACAGTGCTACGTTTGACTGCCCCAATCATCACGGGGGATCAGACTTTGGTTCTGCAAGGTGACACTTGCATAGTTTTGGAGGGTAGGATCAACCTGTCCCCCGGAGTGACCGCATTTCAGGCATCCGGTACTACGAGTGCCCCTTTGGGCTTTATTAGTATTTCGGGAGGTACAATCGATGGGCAGAACACCACGGGACGCAGTGGGATGATTTTTACGAACTGCTCAAAAGTGTTGGTTGAAGGTGTTAATCTCGTCAATTTTGGATCCAAAGCGACGAGGGTAACTGGATCAGATGTGATTCTATTCGCTGGCTGTAAGGACCCATGCATCGTCGATTCCTCCACAATTTCTGGCGGGGCGGCGCGAGGGATCTGGACCAAAGGAATCACGGGAAGCTCACTTTCGGGCATTCTTTTCTTGGATAACGTCATCTCAGAAGTGAACATGGACGGAATCGATTTTGACACAGCTACTTCGTCCTCGTCCGCATTCTACAATCTGTCTCAGAACAATATCCGGTATGGAGTGTTTGTAGAGGAGGGGGCTAAAAATGTTCAGGTCGTGGGGAATACCTGCAGTGGTAACGACATCGGGATCAATGTGTATTCGTATGCTGTTGGCGCGACGGAGCAAAATACCCTAGTGGCCAATGTCCTGTCGGCCAATCGTCGGGGACTTCGTTTTGGAGCGGCAGATCCTGAGCCTAGTACGGGGATTCTTACGCGGAACAATTTTGCATTTAATAACCGAATTCAGAATACGACAACTCTCGGGGCCGTTGATGCCCAGCTAGACGGAGTGGAAAACTACGTGAGTCAAAATGTTCTTTCCGCCAATATCCTCGATTACGGAAGTTTGAGTAGCGCAGTCCTTCTAAATAGCCCAAGTTCAGCAGCACTTGGTGTAGATAATGCCGCCCATGCGAATGTGGACTTTGGTTCAGGCTATCTGGATGGGAATCTATTGGGCCAAGAGGGCTGGTCGGTTTATGGGACAGGATCCAGTGGACCTATTACTATGCGAGGGGGAGTCGTTGAGTTGGGATCAGGAAGTAACTACCAGTCGGTTTTTAAAACAATTTCTCCATATCAGTTTGGAGATGCAGCCTCGGTTTATGTTCGTCTCGATCTCCAGGTGCAAAGCGCGTCGCTAACTGGAAGCGATTTCTTTTTCATCACAAGGGAAACCGACTCGCTTACGGGCCAGCCGGTAGGGAAAAACTATTTTCGTCTTTATGTTCGCGCGGCTGGCTCTGGATTTCAAATCGGCTGGAATCCCCATGCGGAGACGGGGGCAACCGTGAACCCTGCCGTTCCGACCTATGCAGATACAATCTTTGAGCTGAATACCGATTATCAGCTGGTTCTTCGTTGCGACTCAACTGCCGCACGCAATAATGACGATACATTTCTCTTTGTGAACCCTCTCCGTGCGGATGCGGTGCCTATTTTATCTCGAACGACCTGGGTGGGTAACACGGATGAATTCAGTGCCTCCACATCCACGGGCACAAATCGTGTCGGCGGTTTCCTGAATCTCGTTCTACGACAACCGGCCAATACCCCCTCCATCTCCATGAAGGTGAAAAATATTGTGGTGGCATCGGCCGCGAAGGATGTTGGTCTGGATTGGGTTAGTGAAGTAGTTCCAACCTCAACTATTGCGGGAGCCTTTGCCAATAACAGCTCAAACGGAATCACCACTTGGCAGACAGGACCCGGTTGGACGCCAACGAACCCTACCGGCGGAGCTGCTGCGACAATCATTTTTAATGGGATTCTGAATGGAGCATTAACCGCAAACAATGATTCCCCAGGAAACTTCATGCTGAACGCACTCAGTAACTCGATTTCAGGTGCAGGAAGTTTGACCTATAGTGGTGGCACTTTCCGGTTTGTCTCAAACGCTAACACCAACCCCACGTTGACCTTTGCGAACAATGCCTTGGTGCAAACCATCAGCAATAACATCCAGGTCGATGCTGAGTTGAAAGTGAGCCAAGCGGGTTCAACTGCACTGAACTCGATTCTGGCTGGCCCGATCAGTGGCGTGGGTGGATTAAGTAAAAGTGGGAATGGAACGGTATTGATTACGCGCAATGATAATACGTTTGATGGGGTAACCACCGTCGGTGCAGGGCAGTTGAACGTTTTAAATCTTGGAAATGCTGGTTCCCCGAGCTCTTTGGGTAGGAATTCAACCATCTCCTTGGGTGGGGGAAGTGCCACAGGTACCTTGCGCTGGGAATCAGTGGCATCGGAGACGTCGGATAAATCGATTGTGCTGGGTGGTTCGACGGGTGGTGGAACCTTGGACGTGCGCGGAACAGCCAATATTCTGACTCTTGCTGGTCCGATCAACACAGGAACAAATGCTGGTACCCGAACCTTTACATTGACCGGGCAGGGTGGAACTACGGTCAATGGTCTGATTTCTGGAAACGCCAGCTTACGAGTGAACGGGAGTGCGGCCCGCACCGTGACTTTAGCGAATACAGACAACAGTTTCGGTGGGCCGGTTACAATTGACGGCAATCAAAGCGGTGTATCCTACAAAGTGCAGGTGGCAAGGATCGGGAATGCCGGTTTGAACAGTCCGCTGGGAACGAATAGGACGATCAACATTGGGACGACGAACAATGCTTTCAACTTCCTTGTATGGTCGAATAGCGTGGCGGAGACGACCGACAAGACGATCAATCTGGCAGGCACGGTCGGACCGGCTTTAATAGTCAACAAAGGGCCAGTTTTGCTCAAGTTCACAGCCCCTGTAACGGCAACAGGAGTTGGGGTGAAAACATTCTACCCCGATCAGGACGATGCAAATGGAGTCACCGAGTTCGCGGGGGAAATTCCAAATAGTTCCGGCGGAACGACGGCACTGAATAAGAATGGACCAGGCACTCTGATCCTTTCTACGGCTAACACATTTACGGGAGGTTTTACTCTGAAGGGCGGGACACTGGAGTTGAAACATGACCAAAGTTTAGCGGCAGGGAATCTTTTAACATTTCCCACCAACGGGACTGGATCGGGTCATGTGAAGGTGGCTTATGCCGGAGCGGGACCGAATCTGGGGAATCTTCTTGTCTTAACCAATGCGTCGATTGACCTCGGGACCAATCCTAATTCGCAGATCCGTTTTGGCTCAGCCACAAACTGGACGAATGCCAATATCATCCTGACCATCGCGAACAGTTCTGCAGGTGGGCAGCTGTATATTACGAACACCAATGGGGTTGCCTTAAATCAGATCAAGTCGGCGGAAAATTCCAACGCCATAGCTACTTTAAATTCGGAGGGATTGTTGACCTTCACGAATCCTGCACCAGCGAATGCGAAGCCAGTAGTTACCGCAGCTCAGGCTTTTTCTGTTTCTGAAAATGTTCCCTTTGCGACAACGGTAGGCACGGTGGTGGCTACGGATGCGGACGCCAATTCGGCCTTGTCAGGTTGGGCGATTGTATCGGGAAATTCGGGCGGAGTCTTCGCCATCAACTCTGCGAATGGGCAAATTACTGTGGTGGGAGCACTGAACTATGAGGGAGCGGCATCCTACGCATTTGGGGTGACTGTTTCTGATGGCATGGAGACTAGTGCAGTGGAAACTGTAATGGTTTCCGTTACTGACGTATCCGAGTACTCGGATTTCTTTGGTATCTCTAGTCCGACGGCCGATGACAATGGAGATGGGATTTTGAACTTGATGGCTTATGCCTTGGGGGCAACGAGTCCGAGTTCGGTTGTGGTTCCTCCTGAACTCAATACGGCGGACCCAACGAAACTTACGATTACAGCGCTCATCAGGATCAATGATCCAAAGGTAAGTGTGGTGGGTGAATATGGTCTAACACTCGGCAACTGGGAAACGGCTTCCCCTATCGCGGGGGTAGATAGTAGTAATCAAGCAGGGGCGGTGGCAGGAGTGACCCAAAGGCAGGACTTCAGCGTCCTACGCGCACCAGATCCAAAAAAGTTTCTTCATCTAAAAGCTACGCAGAGCCAGTAGATGGATGCAGCGTAAGTACATATTTTAGAAACGAGTAAATGAGTTCGGGTAAGGTTCGTAGAACTTTTTTGGCTTCGACCCGTAAATCATGGGAGGGATATCTAATTTCATAAGCACTTATTATACAACACTATATCTCATGAAGTACTCGATAAAAACATAGCATATATATATGATTGAAATCGATCATATAAAGGTTAGGATGAAATTCGATGAGGGTATCGAAAAATGTGGTGGAGGCGCGCAGGCAACTGCTGGCCGATCTTTTACAGAACCAGCGATATCTCCCTTTGGAACAGATTTGTATTCGGTTATCGATTAGTGCCGCGACGGCTCGTCGGGATTTGAGCGAGCTCGAGCGGACGGGGAGAATTCGCAGAACCCCCGGTGGTGCCCTATCCGACTTTTCAGATAAATTTCCGAGCTTTGCGGAACGATTGGGAAGGGATTCGGAAAGGAAGAACGCGTTGGCCCGGCAGGTTCTTCCCCATCTGTTTTCGGGTTCGACAGCCTACATCGACGGAGGAACCACTCCTTTTGCATTGGCTCGGCTTTTGCCTGAGGCAGAAATTCCCGGACTGAAGGTCGTGACAAACAGTCTGCCCGTGGTGGAGCTTCTTTCGGGAAGTGGGGTCTCCCTACATATTCCAGGGGGAAATCTTGTCGCACGGCAGTCGCTTCTCATAGGAGAGCGGGCCGTTCGAGCCCTGCGGGATTGGAAAATCGATGTGTCTGTCCTAGGGGCGGAAGGAGTGACAGAGTCTGGATTTTGGAACAGCGCCCCCGAAGTTGTGGCCCTACAAAAGGCGGCCATAGCCAACTCCAAGAGAAGCTTCGTTTTGGTCACAGCGGAGAAAATTGGGCACCGAGCGGGAGCGCAGTTAGCAACTTGGAGTAGTGGTTTAGAGCTCGTGACCGATGCCACGGAGAAGCAATTACAATCCGCACGTATTCCGCTGGCAAAGATGGAGGTCGGATGAAACTCCCGGAGCGGAATCGGCGCCTCAAGCAGCTGGTTGAGCTTTCGAGGAGAATTGGCACAGCCCCTGAGTCCTTTGCGATTCTCGGGGAAGGGAACACATCGACCCGATCGGGCGAAGATACGTTTTGGGTGAAGGCCAGTGGGACCTCCCTTTCCACGGCCGAAAAGGATTCCTTCACCGAATGCCGACGACCGATTCTGGATTCCCTCTGGGAGTCTTCCGTTCACTCCGACTCGCAGGTAGACGAGAAATTACTCGAATCTCGGGTCAGACCCAAGGATCGCAAGCCATCCACCGAGGCACTGTTTCACTCCTACCTGCTTTCCCTGCCCGGAATCGAATGGGTGGCCCACACTCATCCGATCGCAGTAAATGGGATTCTCTGTTCTCCGAGAGCGGCCGACTTTGCAAAGTTTCGAATGTTTCCCGATGAGATCGTTTGCGGAGGAGAACAGTCGGTCCTCGTCCCCTATACCGATCCCGGGGTACCGCTGGCGAAGGCGATTCGACAGGGGGTGGAGAACTTTGAAAAAGAGCAGGGGAGGTTGCCTAGAATGATTCTACTTCAGAATCACGGACTGATCGCGATTGGGCCAAGTGCCGGAGCGGTGGAGGCCACGACGAGGATGGCGGAGAAGTCGGCAAAAATCTTTCTCGGAGCCGCTTCGCTGGGCGGACCGGTGTTTATGCCACCCGACCAAGTTCGGCGAATATCAGGTCGGCCGGATGAGCTTTATCGTCAAAAGGTGTTGAAGCTGGAATGAGCACGACATCTTCTCATCATGCGGCGGTCGATCTTGGAGCGGAGAGCGGTCGGGTCATTCTGGGGACGCTGAGCAAGGGACGACTTTCGATCGAGGAGATTCATCGGTTTCCGAATCGAATGGGGGAGAAGGATGGGGGATTGAAGTGGGACCTGCGCCATCTGGAAGGGGAAATTCTTGCGGGATTGAAAAAGATAGGGGATCGAAAAATCCCGCT
>Ga0247844_1008339_pt1 | contig 11293 bp, 7 predicted proteins | sample LaCtaG_FD_192421 | JGI IMG/M metagenome (GOLD analysis project Ga0247844, IMG submission 192421) | Freshwater microbial communities from meromictic Lake La Cruz, Castile-La Mancha, Spain - LaCruzMarch201714.5m_1 | ecosystem: Environmental > Aquatic > Freshwater > Lake | place: Spain: Castile-La...
TCTCGCCGCCAGCAAATGCATGCTTCAGCCCCTCAAGATCAAGCAGATCAATTTCCAATAGTCGGAAATTGGGATGGGCTAACGCTTGCTGGAGGAACTTACGCTGGCCTGTTGAAAAGTTGTCTATGCCTATAACATCACTTTTTTCCGCCAGCAATCGATCTACCAATGTGCTGCCGATAAAGCCGGCCGCTCCAGTCACAATTACCTTCATAAATTCATCACCTATTGTTTAAAGACCCAAAGCTTACTGAGCGCAAAGCCAAATCCAACAGTTACCGCAATCGAGGCCGCGGTAGCGGTGTATGGATTGCTCTTAAAAACCTCTACGACAAGCCACACGACACCGATCGTGATCACGTAGTTAAGCAGTACAACGCCCAAATACCGAAGAACCTCAGCTGCACCTGTCTTGGCAGTATTACGAAACGTGAAGTGTTTGTTCCCTAAAAAATGTACGAGAACAGAAGCCGAATACGCTATCGAAACGGACCAATCAAGGCGAAATGCACAAACTTCAAAAAGAAAGGCTAAAACACCGATCTGGGTAACAGCCGATGTCGCGCCTACAAGAAGGAAAAGAATTACTTCCGAATGCTTCACATGTTGACACTCCGATCAACAATGTATAGCGGTCGGCGCTTTACTTCGTCGTATATCCGACCGACATATTCACCAATCAATCCCAATCCTAGTAACTGCACTCCGGCAAAAAAGGTCACCACTAAAACCGTAGTTGACAACCCTGGTGTTAAATCAAAACCAAGGAGCTTTTGCGACACATACCATGCGCCTAATAGAAAGCTGAACCCAGCCAGCACAAAGCCACTGATCGACATTAAGAACAAAGGACGCGCACTAAAGCTAATGAGTCCGTTTAATCCTATTTTTAGTGAGCCAGTGTAACGATTGTAATTCCCCAAACCGGCTGATCTTTCGTCGCGGTCATATTCAACGAAGGCTTGCTTAAAACCAACATAAGCTACTAATCCACGCAAAAAACCGTGGGACTCATTAAGGCGTCGCAACTCCTCAATCACTCGCCTAGTCATGATGCGAAAATCTCCTGTGTTTCGAGGGATCTGTACATCGCTAAGCTTGTTGATCAACCCATAGCCCACGTAAGAAATAATGCGTTTAAAGAAAGTTTCACCTTTTCGCGATCGCCGCTTCGCGTAGACAACTTCGTATCCCTCGACTAGCTTGCGATACATTTGCTCGATAAGTTCTGGCTGATCTTGAAGATCAACGTCAATCACGACACACGTGCGACCTGTGCAAGTCAATATTCCTGCCATCGTCGCCGCAGGCTGACCAAATCGACGTGAAAAAACCAATAGTTTGATATTCAGATTCCTATTAATTTCTTCCAGAATCACTGCTTCAGTATTGTCGGGTGAGGGATCGAGTGCAAAGATGATCTCATAGCTCACACACATTTTCTCGAAGACAGCCTCTGCACGCTTCAGAAAAGGGCGAATATTGGCCTCTTCTTTATAAACTGGAACTACTAGTGAGATGTCCAACCCACAATCTGGCGCCACAGGAAAAGCATAAGAATTCATATTATTTAAACCCAAGAAAATTAATCTTTCCACCGGTAATTCGCCCGTCACCACCTGGCAGTTTTTGATACTCGGAAAATTGGACTTCCACTCTCTGTCTTGGATTTAAATTAGCTACAGGAATTTCCACTTCAAAGTTCCCAATGCCAATTTTTCTAGATGCAACCTCTTTTTTATCGAGAAGGAGCCGTAAAGTGGTTGTAAATTTAGGGTTGTCTATTTGCGGAACGCTCCCAGACACAGTTAAGTTTTTGGTCGATGCTTTGGGTGACAAAACAAAGAAAGCTCTTTCTGATATCCAGCCGTCTTCATAAATACCTGAATACTCAAGATTTTTATTAGCAAGGTCAGTTGGAAAAAATTTCAGACTTGCGGGTGGCTGGAGTGCTTTAAATTGCTCATCGGAGATTAGTGAAATATCTCGTCCAAATGCTGTAATCCGTCTTTGATCAGCTGGCACCTTCCGACCATAGAGCATCATTAAACCATTGATTGAATTCGGAAACTGCTTGCCACCTCGCGCCATATCAATGGAAACAAATGGGACTCCATCAATATACTCTGGGTCTATCTGGTCAGAGATGACTCTTCCTGTTCCTCTGCCAACAAACTTAATAGCAGTTTTTTGAACTATTGGCATGGGCAATTGGCTGTCAAATTGCTTGACTACAGTAGTTGATAATTCCATGATAATTCTTGGCTTCTCCGTTACGCCCAATGCGAAAAACAACAAATGCTCCCCAAGCGCCGAGAACTTTTGGCCAGTGAACATAGGGTCATTTTCAAGTTGATAAAAGGCGATTTTTCTTCGATCACCGAAATAATAATGATTGCCAAGATCGGAGTGAACAAAGACCAAATGGTTGCTAGGAGTTTCCACTACTCTAAAGTAACTATTTTCTTCTCCCGAACTGGTAGCGTTAAAAATCGTTTGCTTCTCTTGGGTAGTGATTAACGCTCGTTTCGTAAGGATCGTCGATGCGTCAGCTGGAAAATTGAACTTATTTTCTATGCCGCCACCATAAGCCTTGTGTTCAATGAAGCTACTTTTTTTCAAGCTTGTGTAGTCCATTTCAGTAGCATTATCATTTGATTGCTGCGCGACAAAAAAATCAGCAATATTAATGAAAAAATTTCTACTCGGGAAAATAGTGCTTTTGCCCTGCGTGTAGAGTGATTGAAATTTTACTAGCACGATATTTGAGGTATCAGCAATGAATCCATCAGGACTACTGTCACGAATTGAGTTGAACAGTTTATTAAACTGTTGGTTTACTTTTTGCGCAGAGGCGCGCGGAATTTCGTTAAGACCACCGAATATTTCACCTGTACTTTTACCAACATAACCAATCTGTGAAATCACCATCGATAACAGTACAAGAGATAGTGCAAGTAAATTGAAGCGTGACTTGTGACGCCAACCTATTTGCCCCAACTCAATTGCAATTACACCAACTAGGAACGGCTGGGCGAACATTGCCAACTTGAAAAGTCCAAAATCGTTATTTCGTAAAAAGAGCAGCAGCCCCATAACCAACATCACCACAAGAACGCTGATCGACACCCCAGCGGATTTGATTTGTTTAGCGACTACATGGCGCAGTAGCCAATAAAATAGGAGCAGGCCACCAGCAATAGATATTGAGACAAATGGCTCGCGGAGATCGCCAGCAATTGGAATTAACCCCCAAAATGCAGCGATACCACTTGGAACCAGAAAATAAGGGAACAAGACAGTGCTCAGGTCAGCAGATTGCATTCCACCAGATGCCTGGCTCATCATGAAGAGTAGAGCTGCGATTACATATTTATTAAGGGCCAATAGAACAAGACTGCCAACAATCAAAGCTGGAAACAGTATTCGCTTAGCAACGTCTTCCTTGAATTTAATATGCAAAAAAGTATAGAAAACCCATCCCAATCCAAAGAACGGGAGTACTTCGGGATACCAGACAAACAGGCTGGCAAAGATTAAAGCAGCCGGCACGCAGCCAATGACAACCCTGCTAAATTTACTGGTACTTAGAGGGCGATACATCAGCGTAATGGCGACGGTCAATAAGGCCAGGCCTCCAACCTGCCCAATTAACTGATAGAGCGCTCCCAGCGTGGTGAGCGGAGAAAGAGCTAGTAATCCCATCGCGATCAACGGTACATGCTTTGCATTCCGAACAGGAGCAACCATAGCACCCACTCCCGCAATCAGAGTGAGGTGTAAAGCCATGATGACAGGCATAAAAATTTGGTGAGCATTTAAACCCGTGGCAGCCCACACTGTTGCCAGCATCAATTCACTACCAGAACGAGACTTACCTGGGACATGCATAAACCAATATGCAAGAGAATAGTCTTTGCCGTCAAATAGATCGGCTAAGTTAGGCAGATCAAAGAACCCATGATTCAAAAATCGCTGTGCCCCCAAGCTGTAGTTAGCCATGTCATCGTTGCTGAAACTCACCCAATCGAATCCATAGCTGAGCATCGGCCTGGCTGACAGCAACAACGCTGCCACGAGAACACCACCGAAAAGAACTAGCCGCTTTACTGGGAAAATCGGGCGCTTGACTGCAAGAACCAGTACCGCGAGCAGTGCTAGAGCAGTTACCAGAATTAAGCCAAAATCCTTAACGGGTACTCCCAGTCTGTTGACAAAAAACACTGGAAGGATAGTGATCGCTATACCTACGGAGGGCGACACTAATACACCCTGCAACACGCGGAGTCGGGGGTTAAAAACAGATATGACAGCAAAGCCTATTAGCGCCCAAAAAGCAAAAATTGCTAACGTAAAAAGTAATGCATTCATTGAAATCTACTCAGTTTTATTAGAAGTTTGCAGGACGCCGTTAGCAAATGAAGAGCGCGACAGCTCTTTTCCATCATCAGACCAATTGATGCTGATTCCGTGCAGGACGCCGTCTTTGTATTCCGCTTCAGCCTTTTTGACTCCGCTCTCATAAAAAGATGTGGTTTTTCCATGTACAAGCCCGGCTCGGTAGTTCGCCTCGCTCATCTTGGCACCCCTCTCGTAAAACATTGTCGAGGGGCCATCCAACAATCCATTTCTGACCGTGGCCTCGGTACGAACTTTTCCGGAGGGGTAAAAGCTGCGACCGAAGTCTTTTTGCCAGCAGGCGGTCATTAGCAACGAGCAGCAGAGGGCTAGAAGAAAGAGAGCTTTCCTCATGCTTTCATCCCCAGTCGTTTTTTAACTCTGTAAACCATGTCGACCGCAATATGCTTAACGAGGTATGGCAACAGAGCCTTGCGCACTTCTTTGCGGTCAGGAACTCTGCCCAAAATGCGATCACGAATTCGATTCATCTCCTGATGACCAATCTCGTTTATGGACGCTGAAGTCTTCTGGTGCTCGTGAATGCGAAACGCACCGAGAAATTGGGGGATATGGCCAAACTTGGCTCCCACATCTCTGAATCGCACAAGCAGATCCCAGTCCATGGCAAAACGGAACGACTCGTCAATTTTGCCGCCCACTTTCTCCCAGATTCCACGACGCCAGAACAGAGTCTCCTGCGGAACATAATCCGCCCAAGACAGAACATCACTGTCGTGTCCAGGAAGGATCCATCGCCCAATTTCCATGTCTTTTTCGTCGATCAATAGGCGATTCCCATACACGACATCGACATCAGGATGGCGGTTGAAGTATTCAGCAACGGCATGTAAGGCGCCTGGCAACAGCAGATCATCTGAATTAAGCCATGCCATAATTTCGCCATCGGCATGGTCAAAACCGAGGTTGATTGCCTGGGACTGGCCGGAGTCTTTTTCCGATGCCCAGCCAGAAATCTTGTCTTCGTAGCGTTTCAACACGCCAACAGTGCTATCTCTCGACCCGCCATCCTGAACGAAATATTGCAGGTTTGGATAGAACTGTTCGAGAACGCTTTGGATAGTGCGCTCGATGTAATCACCTTGCTGATACGAAGGCGTAACCATTGAAATGCGTGGATACACCGGCAACGCATTCTGCTTGTGGCATGCAGGACAGTTCAAGGGACGCGCCGCGTATTGTGAGAGCATGCCTAAACGCGGCCGAATCACACTGTAGCTGCGGCGGATTATTCTTGCGAGTGGACCGAACGGACTTAGTCCGCCATACGCCATACGATATGCGCGCAACGCCCTCGAATGTTGAGCAAACTGTTCATGAAAAATTGCTATGCTCGAATGCTGATTCTGAATCATTCGCTCTTTTTCAAGCAATTGCGTCTCGCACTCAGTCAGTCTTGCGTCTTGGGCAGCAATTGTGGAAGCCAGTTGTATAAGCCTGATACTTGGCTTTTTAACCATTTCCTGGAGGTACTTAACCGCTATGTTTGCGTTATCTTTAAATGCGATGAGATAGCCGCCTTCGAGATACAAATAGTCCAAACCAGATTCAAAAAAACCTTGTATCGCATCTTGTGGGCTACAAACTATGGGCTCTTCATGGATGTTGAAAGAGGTATTCACTAAGCTAGGGCAACTAGTTTTCCCGACATATTCCGTCAAGATTGCGTGAATGAGCGGATTCGCCTCACGACCGACCAATTGCGGGCGTGCCGTGCCGTCGACATGAACCACAGCCGGGCATGCCTTTATCATTTTTTCTGTACAGTTGACCGTGACTGTCATGAACTCTGCACTGTGTGCAACCCGGTCAATATTCAAATAGCAAGACTCAGCATCCTCCACGCGCGTTATCGGCGCAAAAGGCATAAACTCCGTTCGATTAAGTCGTCGGTTCAAATTTTCATTTATGTCACTTCGTGTCGCCTGCGCAAGGATGGAACGATTACCCAAGGAGCGCGGCCCGAACTCCATAGCGCCTTGGAATACTGCCACCACTTGATCATCTGCCAGTAGATTCGCGATACGCTCGGCCGGATCAGCCAGTCGCTCAAACAGAATATTTTCGTTAACGAGCAACTCTTCTATCTCGAATGTTCTGTAAGTCGGACCCAAGTACATTGACTTCAATCTTTCAGGCGCAAAGCCCGGCTTTGCCGAGAGTACATGCCAAGCCGCGCCCAATGCAGTGCCGTCATCCGTCATCGGTGGTGCAACGAACAAACGATGGAACCCGGAATCAACTACACGCTGATTGATTTTCACATTGGCGAATAATCCACCCGCCAAGCAGATGTTTTGGTGCGTCCAGCCTAAGGTCTTGGCCCGAGCTAATATCTCCAAAACATGCTTTTCAGCCATTTCCTGAACAGTTGCGGCAAGCTCTTCCCGGCTGAATCGCTGAGCAGCCGCCCGATAGGGTTGCATTTTCGCTTGCCTTACATTGAATGCAGGGATCTGATCAGCGGCGTACACATCGACCCACTCCATGGTGGACTCAATAGACAAAAAATCTGACTCAAACCAATCGGTCAGCAAACTGCGGCACGCATCTGTAGGCTTTCCGAATGCAGCAAGTCCAGTGATTTTTCCTTCGTGCTTATTTGGCGTAAAGCCCAAAAGCGCGGTAACAAATGTGTAGAGCGAGGTAATTTTGGCGTAATGTAGAGCACTAAATTGATCAAGCGGCACGATGCCTTTCTGTCGATCGCACAAGTACAAGCCGCCAAACCAAGGGCTATTATTCATGCCGCCGTCATAGGTCAAGCACAATGCCGATACAAAGCCGCTCGCCCAAAACACTGATGCGGCATGCGACAACTGGTGGCATACAAACACCTTCTCGACAGGGATTGAGTCGAGAAAGTCGTAGAACGGTTGGCCGTGTATGAGCCCTTGATCGCGGACCTGAGGAAGGCGCCTTGTTAGTAACTGGCTTTCGCAGTTCAATGGAAAGTTAAACTGCTGGTCAGTTGAAATCGCGACTTTTGCGATGCGATCCCAAGGCATAGACTCAAGCATCGCGAAGGGCGGTCGCCCGTCTTGCTTAGCACGAGTTAAACGTTCCAGGGCACACGCAAAAATCGGCGCGCCATCCGGCCCCACTACGGTAATTGCCGAGTCGTGCATGCCACTGAAATTGAGCCCTAGAACGCTACCTTCTGGAATCGCGTGGAAGCCGGAAAGCAGATCTTTAAAACCACCTTGATGAAGTTGGAAACGATGCGACTTCACACGGGCATACAAAGTTCGCGTGTTCTGATCACCTTCTTTGACACCATTTTCAAAAAAGAAGTCGATTGGAAATCCTTCGCTGGTCGCCGGGATCGAAATCGCCACACGGTTTACTCCCGGATTCAATTCTATGGAGCGATTTTTTTCCCCACAGCGCATGCCAAGGAATGGTCTAGAGAGATGTCCTTCGAGGCATTCAAACTCAATTTCGAGGGTGCACCGTTGCACAGCTTGAATACGAACATGGGATGTTCGTTTCACCCAACCGTCTAAATAACATCCTCCCCAGGCATTCATGCCAAGTGAAGCCACATCGTCCATAGAAGCTTGGATATACAGAACCTTGTCGCTTAACGTCTTTCTCTTGCCACCACATTTGCGCATCTGCGCATCACTTAGGAACTCTGCCATTTTCTGCGCAGCGCAATCCCAATGCGACCAAAATACATAGTACTTAGCGCTAGGCAAATCCTCTAACCTAATTTCTTCGTCCAACTCGCAATAACTAGGAAGACGCTGATTTACTTTATAGGAGATCGGCCTTATGCTTTTAGGAACGTCTAAGTTGAGCCAGTGGTATTTCCCCGGAAAGTGGTCGTAAGCATATGCTCCATAGAGGATGAACTCCGAGGGCATGGGAGACACATTAAGTAGATTATCTTTGTACGGCAATTTATCCATTGCCAACAACACTTCTTGACTAAGAACGAACTGCGGTTCGTCCATAAACATATATGGAATTGCGCGCGACATTGCCATTTCGGACCCGCTTTTCCAACACTGGGTTGGTGGACCACTATCCCAGTTCCGATAAAACCAATAGGGCTTACCCTCGGGGTCAAACAGATCATTTAAATGAATCTCATCACATAGCAGATAGTCAGCATCAACAATCCAAACCCATTCCGCACTGATATAGCGATGTGCAGTGAGTTTGATATACATTTGATTTCTGAAATCGTCGTCGACCATTTCCTTAATGGCATCTTTATAGTGAATAACGACATTTGATGGGAGATTAATTTGACGCAGCAAATACTCTTCCTGCTTCCAAAGGAAGATGTGGACTTTTCCCGACAACCTGGAAAACAACTCAATACTGTCAAGGCAAGCTTGCAGAAGGTGGAAGTCTTTCTGCCCAACGATGATTAAAATATCGACAATTTTCAGCATGTTCTTACTTAATGGTCTCGATTTTCATTGGCTCGCAGAATTTACCGCTACATGGTAATCCAACGGCTCCAATAAAAGGCGCCACCTTTTCCCGGTAATCCCAATTAATTGTTATCGGCCCGATTTGGGGCGCCTTGTGTAAGCAGGCACCTTCATTGATATTGGTTCTGTACCCCAGCGTTATTTCAATCCCATAATTTCCGGCTTCGAGTGCCATGGAAATTTCGATACGATACTTGTGCAGATAATTAGATGCGCGGAAATTCTCTGGTGTATTTGAGAGCTGCATTGATCCTGTGGCTGTCACAAGCCGCCCTTCACTGTCGACAATTCCGATTGTGATGTCACAGGGGTGCTCAACAGTTGGCAGAAATTCGACATCGAAATTGGCGATTTCACCCATGTTGAAACTGGTAGTTGGATTCCCATCATGATCAGTGATATCAATAGAATATAGCTCACCCGGACCAGCCGCAGCATTCAACCAGAGGGCCGTTCGAGAACTATGCTTAACAATATGTTGAATAGGCGCTTGCTTATTGGGGGCATCGTTACCGTATTGACGATTTAAATATATCCAAGCAGCCTCTTTCGATTCCCCGTCAAATCTTTTCACGCCCCGATCAAGGTATATGGCTCGACGGCAAATTCGTCGAACCGCACCCATGTCGTGAGATACAAACAGCAGCGTAACTCCCTTGGCGCAAAGAGTCCGAATGTAACTTAAGCACTTTTGTTGAAAGAAAAAATCTCCGACACTTAGCGCTTCATCAATAATTAAAATTTCTGGGTCGCAAAGAACTTGCACCGAAAAAGCCAAGCGCATCATCATGCCGCTGGAATAGGTTTTTACTGGTCGGTCTATGGCAGCGCCGATCTCTGCAAATGCTTCAATTTCGCCAAACCGGCTCAATATGTCATTTTTGCTGAGCCCCAATAACAATCCATTCAAAATGACGTTATCTCTACCCGAATACTCTGGGTTGAAGCCGCTACCGAGTTCCAGGAGGGCTGATACGCGGCCGTTGACTTTGACACTGCCTGTTGTCGGGGTCAGAGTTCCTGTCAATATCTCAAGCAGCGTACTCTTACCACCACCATTACGGCCAATAATTGCGACGGATTCACCGCGATTGATTTCAAAGTCAATGTCTTTAAGTGCCCAGACCTCTTGCATGCCTTTTGTGCGCGCGGGCAAAACAGCGTGCAGCAGCCGAGAACGCTGGTCGTCAAAAGCGCGGTAGCACTTGCTGACGTTGTTAACAGAGATGGCGATATCACTCATACTCACACCATATCCGCAAAGCTAGGGCGTAGCCGCTTGAACAACACATAGGAAGCCCAAGAGAAAGCCGAGGAAAGACCGAAATAAACCGCCAAGCCCTTAAGGGCGGGCATTTGTCCGTAGAACAACACCAAGCGGAATTGCTCGACAATAAACGTTAGCGGATTGAGCATGAGCAAGTTTTGGAGCAACGGTGGGGCCGCTTCAATGCTGTAAAAAATGGGGGTCAAAAATAGCAAGGTATGGTTCAACATGCCGGTAAGCTGACTAATGTCCTTGACCACAACCCCCACAGAAGAGAGCAACCACCCCAGCCCCAAAAGAACAGGCACAAAGCAAATTAACACCAGCGGAAAAACAAATATTGTTACCTTTGGCACGCCCATTAGCAAAATGTAGCCAGCAAGCCAGACACCAACACCAATCAGGGCGTGTATTAACGCTGTAGTTACCGTGATGACGGGTAAGAGCTCCAGCGGGAACACCACTTTCTTCACAAAATTGGGGTTGGCAGTGATCAGCGTGGTGGACTTAGTGAGCACCTCAGAGAATGCATTGAACACGATCAAGCCTGCAAATAGCATGAGGGCGTATTCCCTGGTGCTGCCCGAGAACCCCCAGCGCGCTTTAAGGATGACACCAAAGGCGATGGTGTACACCGTAAGTAAAAAAAGGGGCTGCGCAAACGACCACACAATGCCGCCAAAAGATCCGCGGTATTTGCCGGAGAATTCGCGCTTGGTGAGTTCAACAAAGAGGCTGCGGTGACGCCAAACTGAAGGAAACAATTCAGCCCCCCCCAGTCACGCGCCCGTAGGCGTCTTCAAATCGCACGATGTCGTCTTCACCGACATATCCACCGCTTTGCACTTCAATCATCACGCAAGGGGCGGTACCAGGGTTTGTCAGGCGGTGTTTGTGCCCGGCGGGGATGAAAGTGGACTCATTGGTGGTGATTAAAATCTCGCGCTCGCCGTTGATAACCTTGGCTGATCCATTGACGACTACCCAGTGTTCACTGCGGTGCTGATGCATTTGTAGGCTTAAGGACGCACCAGGTTTGACTTCAATGCGCTTGATCTTGAAGCCGTCGCCTTCTTCCAGTACGGTATAAGTACCCCAGGGGCGGTGCACGGTGCGGTGCAGTTTGTGGGCCTCATGGCCTTTGGCTTTGAGCTCGGCA
>Ga0247844_1008342_pt1 | contig 11290 bp, 11 predicted proteins | sample LaCtaG_FD_192421 | JGI IMG/M metagenome (GOLD analysis project Ga0247844, IMG submission 192421) | Freshwater microbial communities from meromictic Lake La Cruz, Castile-La Mancha, Spain - LaCruzMarch201714.5m_1 | ecosystem: Environmental > Aquatic > Freshwater > Lake | place: Spain: Castile-La...
AGATGAAATCCATCAAGATGGACAAGATGAATGATGACTTGAAGAAGGTGCATGAATATTTGATCTCCATGGAGTAAGTTAGTGCAAAGTAAAAAGGTAAGTATGTGTTTGAATGTGTTTGTATTTTTTTTTATAAAGGTGTGGTGACACCATTATAAAATTGATTTTTTTAAGTTACTAACTATAATTTTGTTTTAAACACAATGTTTTCACACGATCTTCCTTTAGAAAATGGAGGTATTATGCGTCTTACCTCCAGACCTGAAACTCAATCTTGGTCGATTTTCTATTTTGACTTGGATGGCAGAAGACATTGTTCGCATGGTCCTGCAATCAATCATGGCAATAGGGTGAAAATGTGGTTTGTAGATGGCTTAAGACACAGAGAAGATGGTCCTGCTCATACTACAAGCATTGGAGAGATATGGTATACTAATGGATTTATGCATAGGTTGACTGGACCTGCCTTCACTCAGAGAGAAACCAATGTAGAAAAATACTATATACATGGAAGACAACTTTCCAAAAAGACCTTTGCAAAGGTTATGTTTCGTGTAAGACTTGCATGTAATATTTTAAAAAAAGGTTTGCGTCAAAGATATTGCACTAAATTATCTGAAACTCAGATCTTTGATGAAAGATATCTTGCTTCAATCGTGTCTTCTTACATCATCTAATTTTAATCAAGATTCAATGTAAGGTTTATTTTTTTATTTTTTTATAAGGTGTGGTGACACCATTATAAAAATATTTAAATTGATTTTTTAATGACTATCATATCATATTTTGTATTACGATACGGTTCATAAATTTTTCCAGTTATACTTCTAACTCACAAAATGGAGATCACCCCTGCTCAGTTCGTTGAAAAGTACAAACTCATTCCTAAGCAACTGAGATTCAAGTTGCTTGAATCTGTCTCTGCACAATTTTTTATTGTGTATGATGAGTGGAACCAAGATATCTTTGATGATACTATGAACATGCTTCGCTGGTATGAAAACACTAATGAAGAAAATTTCACGCTGCTCACATCAACTTTGCAAGACGAAGTTTACCTTGGAGAGACGTTTGTGTATTTGGATATTGCTAAGAGTTTGCTCAATCATTTGAACTGGTATTCTCATATGACTTTCTTTATGAAGGAGGATGTGCAAACATTTAGACACAAGAATATGTTGAGAGAGATCAAAGATGTGGTTGCATACAGACCTGGTAACCCGGGATATGAACAAGCAAAAGAACACTTCGAGAGTTTGTTCGTGAGATAATTTTGGTCGGTAATAGGTAAGTATTTGTATATATTTGTATTCATTGTTTTATAAGGTGTGGTGACACCATTATAAAATGCGTAATTGTAATTGATTTTTTGTGAGTGTGATTAGATAAGATTGTCTTTTGACTTTACATACTCAAGTTTTTCTCTTTGCTCAACTTTGATCAACTCAAACGTTTGCTCTCTCAAAAATGTCTGCTCTCCGTAATCAACAATCTGTGGTCGCTAATGCTCCTCGCGTGCTCTTGTATCAAAACTATGTGATGTATGATCGCTGGATGTCTTATCGTAGATTCAACTCCTACTACCAAGATGATGTCTCTATTTGGGAATCTGAACATTGGGAATCTGAAGAAGAAGAAAGAAAATACTACAACAAGAATGTGTTGAACTTTTTGGTGCTCAAGTTCAATCGCACTGTGGATGGTTCTTTTGGTAACCATGGTATAATTCTCCTTGATGCTAATTTCAAGAACATCTACTATCTTGGAGACTATATTCACATTGCACATGCTGATGTATCTGATCATCACAATACTTTTTATAACAGAACATTCCCTGTAGCAAGAGTCTTTGAATGTAGACCTCCTCACATTGATTGTTTTGGTATCACTCAAGGAGGTAGATGGTGTGATAACTCACACTCTGGCAACAATGGTTATTGTAATGAGCATCAAGATCAAGCCAATGAGTTTGAAGATATTGATGTTGACCGTCTTCTGACTCTTGGTGAATTGATGAACTTACCCGAGTTTGCTAGTCTGCACAATATGTCCTTGTATCTAGATAGTTTTGAGGATGACAATGAAGATAACAATGAAAGTGATGACGAAGAGACTCACCCACACCATACATTCGATGATGATACAGATTTCGAATATGATGATGACGATGACTTTGATGATAGAAGACATGGTCCTGAAAACACTATTGAAGATGATGAGAATAATGTGGAAGAGAAAAATGTGCCTATGTCTTCAAGTAGTCCGATTGATATTGCAACAGAATTTCTTGAAAATGATAAAGAGCAAGGTGCTTCAGAAAAACAAATAAAGGACTTTTTGAAGGTAACAACAAGATTAATGGATATGATTGATTACAATAGTGGAATTGTGAAAATTCAACACGCGATTTGGTTGTATAAAGTCTTAAATTGTCAGACTGGTCATTACTACATCAAAATACATAAAAAATTTGCCAATAATGCAACATCAAAGGCAAAGGAATTTAGAGATACTTTCTATCCCTATGACCCAGAAGTTGTGCAAGAATTAAAAGACCAACTTCAGCAGTTTTTAGATGATACCTCAAAATTCGAAGAAAAGGTTGAAGAAAAGATTGAAGAAAAGGTGGAGGAAAAGATTGAAGAAAAGATTGAAGAAAAGATTGAGGAAAAGATTGAGGAAAAGGTTGAGGAAAAGATGGAAGAAAAGGTTGAAGAAAAGGTTGAGATACCTTTGGAATCATATGAACAGTCAATTGCTCTCGCAAAAGAATTTATCAGAGATGATAAAGAACAAGGAGGAGCAACAGGAACACAAATAGCAAAATTCATGAGAGTGTCTAAAAGACTGTTTGATGAAAATGATAGACAAAATGGAGACAGAAAAATTGAACAAGCACTTTGGTTGTATAGAGTTTTCAATACTGTTACTGGTTATTTCTATATCAAAACATACAAGAAGTTTGCTATGAACGCATTAAACAAGGCAAAAGAGTTCAAGAACACGTTAATGTGTTTGAATGATTCTCAATTAGTGCCCGATTTTCAAGACCAACTTCAAACGTTTTTAGATGATACATCAAAACTTTATGAGGCATATGAAGATAAGGTGGAAGAGAAAGTATCTGAGAATCGTTACACGTTTCACATGATGACAAGACATCAGTTGAGACTTAGAGGCGAGTAAGGCGAGTAGAGTTCAAAAAAGTAGAGGTAAGTATTTGTAAGTTTGTAAGTTTGTTTGTATTTTTTATTTAATTGTGGTTTTTATAACTACACTTAAATACGTTTGCTTAATTGATTTTTTTTCTTGGTGGATCATTCTTTTGTCTTACTATAAGATTTGTTGTTACGTTTACGATTTCATGATGAGTCACTCTTTCAAACTCTCTGCGTTCGAAGACTGTGGTGTTTGCTGTCTCCTTGCTAAGGACTTTGTCAAGTGTGTCTATTGCTCTGAGAAAGCGTGTCATGACTGTTATGAGACTTACTTGTTAGATCAGCACGAAGACAAGTGTATGTTCTGTAACAAACACTGGAGTTATGAGTTCGTTCAAACTAATTTGCGCGAATCGTTCATCAATGGTAGATACAAGGATAGAAAGAAGATGCTTATGTTTGAAAGAGAGAAAGCGTTGCTTCCTGCTACCCAGATAGAACTTGCTGAAGATGAAAAGAAAGAGGAAGTGCTTAAGAAGCAGAGAGTATTGATGATGAGGATGAAGACTGTGGAGAAGGATATGAAGCACTATATGAAAATATACAAGGCAAAAAAGAGTTCAGAACAGGAGAAAGAAGAGGCATACGCACTTATGGAAGAACACTTGGAGAAGATGAGAAACATTAGAAACAAGATTATTAAGATAAGAGAAGATGCTGAACTCAATGCTGAACTTCCTAAAGAAGAAAAGAAGACTCAGATGGTTGTGCCATGCTCGATGAATGAGTGTCGAGGTTTTGTTGTCTCTGAAGAGAAGTCATTTGCTTGTGGTATGTGCAAGACTCAGCATTGTAAGAAGTGTAGGTGCAAGAAGGAGGATGAGCACAAGTGCGATCCTAATACATTGGAGACTATCAAGTTGTTGACAAGTGACACTAAACCTTGCCCAAAATGTCATATTCCCATCTTTAAAATAGCAGGATGCTTCGCGAAAGATGTTGATATTTTGCTTTATGATGGAACAACAAAAAAATCACAAGATATAAAAATTGGAGATGTTCTTGTTGGTGATGATGGTAATCCTCGAAAAGTTCTTGATCTATGCTCAGGAGAAGATAAACTGTACTCTGTTGATCAAAACAATGGTGTGACTTACACTGTAAATAGTAAGCATCAATTAGTCATGAAAAGTAACATTCATAAGAAGATACGTGAAGTAGAAAAGGGTTATAAAGTATGGTTTATAAGTGATAAGAGAATTAAGACTAAATTATTTCAAGACGATGATAGAAGTAAAGCAAAGACAGATACTGAGACTTTCCTTGAATCAGTTGATAATGACAACACAATTCACATCTCAATTGAAGAGTATTTGAAAAATGCTTCCAATAAGAGTTATGCGTGTGCTTTTCACGGTTACAAAACTTCAAAAATAAACTGGTCTTCTAAAGATGTTAATATTGATCCATACTTACTTGGTCTGTGGCTTGGTGATGGTTATAGTAATGGATTAAGTATTGCGTCAAATGATACTGAAATTGTTTCTTTTCTACTTGATTGGTGTGACAAAAATGAATGTGAGTTGGTTCATGCAGATGCTTATAAATTTACCATAAAAAGAAGAGGAGTTGGTAATAGAAAAGCGATTGGATACGGGTCATCGTCAAAAGATTGTGTTGGTTGTTCTAAGAAGGTGTGTGATCTTTGTGATGTTCAAAGAGTGAGAGAAAATGTGAAAAAATCACAAGATGACAAAAATCCTTTGAAAGAAATGCTTGAATCATACAACTTGATAAATAATAAACATATCCCTGAAGATTTTCTTTGTAATGATGAAGCAACAAGACTTTCTGTTCTTGCTGGACTTATTGATAGTGATGGTTATGTTGATGAGAGAGGAAAAAGAGCAGTTATATCAAATACAAATAAACATTTAGTAGAACAGATTGAACTCCTAGCAAGAAGTTGTGACTTCGTTGTAAATACGAGAGTTTGCGAAAGAAAAAATGTTGAAATATTTGGAAAAGAAGCGAAGGACTATCAAGATATCTATCAAATTAATTTATCAGGCAAACTTTCAAGAATTCCGACTTTGATCAAGAGAAAACAAATGATTGATAGTATACCTAATAAAGATTACCATGTGACAAGCATCTCTGTCTCTTATAAAGAAACAGGTAATTATTATGGTTGGAAGGTTGATGGTAATACAAGATTCATATTACCTGATATGACAGTTGTTAAAAATTGCGACCAGATGTTCTGCACGGGATGTCACACCGCATTCAGTTGGAAGACAGGGCAGATTGAGACTGGTCATATCCACAACCCACACTATTGGGAGTATTTGCAGAAGCAAGGTCGTGATGTAGATGGTGTGAGAAACATGATGGGTATTAATGCTCGACCTAATATGAACCAGTGTTTGACTCTTGAAGATACTATTATGGATTTTAGTCACGAATACTATAGAATGTTGTGTGTAGCAATCATGCACATGCGTCACGGCACAGTTCAAGAGCGGGATGATATGAATGCTAATAAGGATTTGAGAAAGAGATACTTATTGAAAGAGATAGATGAGAAAGGGTTGAAAATGGTGTTGTATAAGCGTGAGAGAAAGAGAAAGTTCAATGCTGAACTTGTTCAAATACTAAACATGGTATACGAGACAACAAAAGATATGATCTTGCTTTCCTATACAACTAAGTTTGTGGAGTATCTTTCTAATGCTAAAGGAAAAGGAACTAATTTTTCCAAGGATTTAGTAAGTAATGTATGTCCCGAGATTACAAACATTACCAACTATGCTCTTGAACAGATAGATAAGTTGTGTGATCGTTTTAATTATGTAAAACCTCGTTATGTGATTGCTGGTTTAGAAGGTGTTCGTGGTCATTCCTCTTTCATTGCAAGAAATGGACTCAAGTAAGTAAGTGAAATGTGTATTGTGTAAGTAAGTAAGTGTGTGTAAGGTAGGTGAGAGGTAATGTATTTTGTCATATATAATATGACAAAATAATTGAGATGGAAATTTTAATTGATTTTTTTGTTTACAATATGAGTAGTATTGTCTTTTAGATTATAAAGTTTCAATAAGTTTCAGAATTTAAGAAAAATGTCTTCTGCTGTTATCTCACACAAGTTCTTCAACGGTTCTATCATGGAGGAGTCAAGTCTTCATCTGTCTAACATTATTTGCTATCTACCTCGCAAAGATTTGAGAGGTTACAAGATGGCATGTATTATCAACACAAACATTAAAGCACATAACAATGATAGTGCACATGAATATGACGAGTTCTGGATTTTTATTGAAGGTGGTAAGATCAAGAACCCAAAAGTGATTAAACAAATTGACGAATATTTAAGAAACAATGATGCAAGAAGTTATTTTTTTGAAGGATTCGTATCAGCAGGTAATGGGAGATATTTCATCAACTGGGGATCTTAAAGTTTTTTCAGTTGTATTTTTCAGTTGTATTTTTCAAAGGTAAGTTACTGTTTCAATTTATATTAAATAAATTGAAATAAATATGTATACACAGCATAAAACAAATGAAGTCTATATTTCCTCTAATTGATATATATGATTCTATGAATTTTTATTCACTTGAAGCAGACAGGAAATTTAAAAGGTTTTATGAAGAGTTATACAACAACTCAGGTTTTATACAAGAATTTTTCTCGGAACCAGTGCTAAAAATTAATGGAAATATTTGTTACAATTGATTTTTTATTCAGGTTAAATAATTAATCGTCTTAACTGATTTAACCTGAATAAAAAACCAATTGATTATTTTAAAATGGACTTTATTATTAACATTCTTCCTTCCCCTGCTTTATCACCTATCTATAAAAAATCACCAAAATGGTCTCCTTCATCACGCACGGTGTATTCACCTATGTTGAAAGAAATCGTATTGTGTGAAAAACAACACTCAATTGTTGACCTATCTGGATACTTGATTGAAAATGATTATTTCAATGAAAAACAAAATGACAAAATAGAAGAGGTAAAGGAAGTAAAGGAATCTCAAAGTATTCTATCATTTTTACAACAAACAAATAAATCTTATAAAAAAGAAGATGATGATAATAACTTTGATAATTTAGAAATTGATATGTTAGAGTTTGAGGAACTTATTTCTTCCTATTCTATAAAAGAACTTGATGAACTTATTGAGAAAATTGATGCAGTCTTGGAATTCAGTGAAAGGTAAGTTAATTTATTTTTTTTTGTAATTATTGTAATTTGGTAATAACATCAATTGACCCATTAGGTATGTATACATTATCACCTTTTTCTGTTTGTAAAATAGTTGCTGACAAATTGATGTCAACAATTCTACCCTTATATTGCATAATTTCAACCATGTCTCCAATAGTGACATATCCAGTAAACAAAATGACAAAACCATTGATTATGTCTTTGAGAAAACTTTGTGCTCCAAAACCAAGAGAAACACCCATAATACCTGCACCTGCGAGAATAGGTCCGATAGAAACACCCCAAGCACTTAATACAAAAGTGAATGCAAGTAACCATACTACTGTTTTCAACACATTGTAAGAAATTACCTCAATCGTTTCAATTTTGCGTTTATGAAATTCTTCTTGTTTCTTGTCATAATTATTTACTTTTCTAACAATTTTACTGACATATCCTTTTGATACTCTTACAAAATAAATAGCAAGAACCAAATACAAAATGGTAAGAAAAATACTTACAAAATATGTTGGAATACGAAAACCAGCAATTGCATTCAACATATTCTGAAACTGATCGTGATCATTATTGTTCTTATGAGATTGTGTATTGCTTGAAGTAGATTGTGTAGATGGTGTAGTAGATTCTTTGACTTCGCTCATTTTATTTGATAGGACAAGAAATTTTTCTTTATATTTTTATAAAAAAATACTACCACTCTTTGATAGTATTTTTTCTAAATTTTTCTGTTAGTTATTGAGGTATATTCATATTTAACTTTAACACTCACAAGGATCGCTTGTCCACTTTAATTCTCCATAAAGATCATATAATTTAAATATGGCTTTCTCTTTTGCTTTTGCTTCAACTTCAATATCTACACCTCTTCTATACTCCTTTGGAATGTTAAGCAGACACTCGGGTAATTTTTTCACATAATCATGATGAGCACCGAGACGAGCATTTTCCTTTTGTTCACTCACATGTGCTACAACACGTCTATCTCCCCATGTTTCCACAACCTCATCCATATAGTCATCAATATTCATGTCAGTATCATGTGCTTTATTATAACAATTAAAATGATGTGTATCAAGTATAACAGGAATCTTACAGTCTTTTGCAATATCAATACAATCTTTTACATTATACTGTAACTCACAATTTTCAATAGTTAGACGTTTTTTTACACCTGTTGGTAAGTCATCAAACTGTTCTTTCCATCTTCGTATTGCACTTTCTTTATCCCCATAAACACCACCACCATGAACAGTGAGAATCGCGTTATCATCAAGTCCCATAGCATCAAGGATATTACAATGGTGAGATAAGTCTTCTATGGTTTTATCAAAGACTTTTGAAGATTTAGCACCAACTTGATTATACTGTCCTGGATGCATAGTAATACGTTGATTAGTCTTTTTTGCAAAGTCTCCACACATTTTAAGGAGAGGTTTAAATTGTTTGAAGTCGTATTTCTCTACCTCATCGTCAGTGAAGCGAGGAAACATATCAGATGAAAGACGATAATGTTGAATTTTATTTTTTGAATTCCATTTCAAGATGGTGTGCAGATCGAGGAGATTTTGTTCTGCAAGTTCTTGTGCTTTCTCAGGCGTATATGTTCTACGAATACAAGTACGAGAGCAGAAAATATTGTCATCACGAAGAGAGTTATTGATACAACAAAGACCTAAACGTATAGAAGGAGTGGTCATGTTAGTAATTATTTTATCGTAAGATTTGTGTAAACACAACACGATAAAATAAATAAAGAAAAAATCAATTAATAAAGTTTATAAGACTTACCTTTTTTATTCTGAAACCTCGGAAACAAAAAGAAGTTGTCCTTCTTCCCAAAATTCAGACTTACCATTATTGTAAATGACAGCAGGACCGTCAAGATTATGAAGTTTTCCATTGACCCACCACTCTTTATGACCATTAGCATAAAATACGGCAGGACCGTCAACTCTGTGTCGTTCTCCTGCTTTCCACCATTCTATACCACCATCAGTAAAAATGACAGCAGGACCGTGAGAACGATGTCTTGAACCGTGTTTCCACCATTCTTTAGTTCCTGTGGGATGTATGAAGGCAGGGTAATAAAGAGAGTGAAGACGATTTTGTTCATCAAAGATGCAAAGACCTTTATCAGATTGCGTGTAGAGCATTTTCAAAGAGATTTATAATATAAGACAATGTAGTGATAAAAGTTAATGGAAAAGTCAATTCAGTTTGATTGTAAAAAAATAAATAAACAAAAATAAACAAATATAAAAAATATTTACATTTTGTTAATGATAAATGAGTAGATGTACATCAAAAATTGCATCAGTTAATCAGTCTAAAGGGTTATTGAATGAAAACCTTATTGGATTATTGCAAACAACCAATATTGTAACTGATAATATTACATACGGCACATCGAATGGTGCTATTGCAATTAATGTTGGATCAACTTTGGCAAGAAATATTAATCAAGGGTGCAACGCAATAGCAATAGGATCAAATACTGGACTATCAAACCAGGGTAGTTATGCCGTTGCGATTGGGTCGGAGTCTGGAAAGTTATCACAAGGACAGAATGCTGTTTGTATAGGTGTAGCAAGTGCTTCAATTAATCAAGGAGAAAACAGTGTGGCAGTTGGGTTTAATGCAGGTTTTATAAATCAGGATGTTTCAAGTGTGGCAATAGGATATCAGGCAGGTTATGGATTACAAGGAATGGAGTCTGTAGCAGTAGGTTATCAAGCAGGATCAAATTTACAAGGTGATTATTCAACATGTGTAGGATTTACAAGTGGACAAGATGGACAAGGAGAATTTAGTACATCAATTGGTCATGAGAGTGCACAATTAAATCAAGATTTATTTTCAATTGCGATTGGAGATACAACAGCACAGTTTAATCAGCAAAATAATTCTATCGCAATTGGATATGAAGCAGGTAAGTTTACACAAAGTTCGAATTCTTTATCGATTGGCAATCAAGCAGGATATTCATATCAAGGATCTAATAGTTGTTCTATAGGTAATCAAGCAGGATATAATAATCAAAAGATATCTAGTATCGCAATAGGTTATCAAGCAGGATACTGTAATCAACAAAATGAATCTGTCGCTATTGGTTATCAATCTGGGTATACCTTCCAAAGAGAGCAATCTGTAGCCATCGGTTACCAAGCAGGACAAACTAATCAGCAACAGCAATCAGTTGCTATTGGTTTTTTAGCAGGTAGAAGTAATCAAGTAAAAACATGTGTTTCTATTGGATATGCTGCGGCAGAATCTAATCAACAAGAACAAGCAACTGCAATAGGCACTCAAGCAGGTAAAATAAATCAAGGAACTCAAGGAGTTGCAATTGGTTCTTCTGCTGGACAGATAAACCAACGCGTACGAGCAGTTGCTATAGGAGTTCTTGCAGGATTTCAAAATCAAGGTGTAGACTCAGTTGCAGTTGGATTTTTTAGTGGTGTTTATGATCAAGGACCAAGTTCTGTTGCTATAGGAGAAGGTGCAGCACAATCAAATCAAGGACGCAATGCAACTGCGGTGGGTTTTGGTGCAGGAGCAGTCAGACAAGGATCTGGTGCATGTGCTATAGGAAATAACTCTGGATTATCAGATCAGAAAAGAAATTCTGTTGCTATAGGTACTGATGCAGGATTTTCGAATCAAGGGACTTTTGCTGTTTCTATAGGATATCAGGCGGGTTACACAAACCAACATCAAGGTAGTATAGTAATAAATGGAAGTGGTGGGATATTAAATTCAACAGATGTATCATCATTATTTATTAAACCAATAAAACAGATAGCAGGAACAGCAGCAGGTGCTCTTAATTGGAATAGCACAACAGGAGAGGTTGTTCAATATACAGGTAAGACTTTTGTAATTGATCATCCTACAGATGAA
>Ga0247844_1008343_pt1 | contig 11288 bp, 11 predicted proteins | sample LaCtaG_FD_192421 | JGI IMG/M metagenome (GOLD analysis project Ga0247844, IMG submission 192421) | Freshwater microbial communities from meromictic Lake La Cruz, Castile-La Mancha, Spain - LaCruzMarch201714.5m_1 | ecosystem: Environmental > Aquatic > Freshwater > Lake | place: Spain: Castile-La...
CATCCTCCAAGGCTAAATACTCGTAATCGACCGATAGTGAACCAGTACCGTGAGGGAAAGGCGAAAAGAACCCCGGGAGGGGAGTGAAATAGATCCTGAAACCGTATGCATACAAACAGTGGGAGCCGACTTGTTCGGTGACTGCGTACCTTTTGTATAATGGGTCAGCGACTTACGTTCAGTAGCGAGCTTAACCGAATAGGGGAGGCGTAGGGAAACCGAGTCCGAATAGGGCGATTTAGTTGCTGGGCGTAGACCCGAAACCAGATGATCTATCCATGGCCAGGATGAAGGTGCCGTAACAGGTACTGGAGGTCCGAACCCACTAGTGTTGAAAAACTAGGGGATGAGCTGTGGATAGGGGTGAAAGGCTAAACAAATCTGGAGATAGCTGGTTCTCCCCGAAAGCTATTTAGGTAGCGCCTCGTATGGACACTACTGGGGGTAGAGCACTGTAATGGTTGGAGGGGTCATTAAGATCTACTCCGCCATAGCAAACTCCGAATACCGGTAAGTGATATACGGGAGACAGACATCGGGTGCTAACGTCCGGTGTCAAAAGGGAAACAACCCAGACCGCCAGCTAAGGTCCCCAATGATTGGCTAAGTGGTAAACGAGGTGGGAAGGCATAGACAGCCAGGAGGTTGGCTTAGAAGCAGCCATCCTTTAAAGAAAGCGTAATAGCTCACTGGTCGAGTCGTCCTGCGCGGAAGATGTAACGGGGCTCAAGCCAATAACCGAAGCTGCGGATGCACAGTAATGTGCGTGGTAGGGGAGCGTTCTGTAGGTCTGTGAAGGTGTCTCGTAAGGGATGCTGGAGATATCAGAAGTGCGAATGCTGACATGAGTAGCGATAAAGCGTGTGAAAAGCACGCTCGCCGAAAACCCAAGGTTTCCTGCGCAACGTTCATCGGCGCAGGGTGAGTCGGCCCCTAAGGCGAGGCTGAAAGGCGTAGTCGATGGGAAACGGGTCAATATTCCCGTACCGATCACAGATGCGATGGGGGGACGGAGAAGGTTAGCTCAGCCGGGTGTTGGACGTCCCGGTTTAAGCGTGTAGGCGTGCTGCATAGGCAAATCCGTGCGGCTTAGCTGAGGCGTGATGACGAGCGTTCTTTGAACGCGAAGTGAGTGATACCCTGCTTCCAGGAAAAGCCTCTAAGCTTCAGTCTGTGATTGACCGTACCGCAAACCGACACAGGTGGGTGGGATGAAAATTCTAAGGCGCTTGAGAGAACCCAGGAGAAGGAACTCGGCAAATTAACACCGTAACTTCGGGAGAAGGTGTGCCCCGGTAGCGTGTAGTGACTTGCTCACGAAGCGCGATGGGGTCGCAGAGAATAGGTGGCTGCGACTGTTTAACAAAAACACAGCACTCTGCAAAGTCGAAAGACGACGTATAGGGTGTGACGCCTGCCCGGTGCCGGAAGGTTAAGTGATGGGGTGCAAGCTCTTGATCGAAGCCCCGGTAAACGGCGGCCGTAACTATAACGGTCCTAAGGTAGCGAAATTCCTTGTCGGGTAAGTTCCGACCTGCACGAATGGCGTAACGATGGCCACACTGTCTCCTCTTGGGACTCAGCGAAGTTGAAGTGTTTGTGAAGATGCAATCTCCCCGCGGCTAGACGGAAAGACCCCATGAACCTTTACTGTAGCTTTGCATTGGACTTTGACGGGATTTGTGTAGGATAGGTGGGAGGCGTTGAGATGCGGTCGCCAGATCGTATGGAGCCAACCTTGAAATACCACCCTGATGTCGTTGAGGTTCTAACCTGGCCCCCTGAATCGGGGGTGGGGACCGTGCATGGCAGGCAGTTTGACTGGGGCGGTCTCCTCCTAAAGGGTAACGGAGGAGTACGAAGGTCTTCTAGGTACGGTCGGACATCGTACTGATAGTGCAATGGCAAAAGAAGGCTTGACTGCGAGACCCACAAGTCGAGCAGGTGCGAAAGCAGGTCATAGTGATCCGGTGGTTCTGTATGGAAGGGCCATCGCTCAACGGATAAAAGGTACTCTGGGGATAACAGGCTGATTCCGCCCAAGAGTTCACATCGACGGCGGAGTTTGGCACCTCGATGTCGGCTCATCACATCCTGGGGCTGTAGCCGGTCCCAAGGGTATGGCTGTTCGCCATTTAAAGTGGTACGTGAGCTGGGTTCAAAACGTCGTGAGACAGTTTGGTCCCTATCTGCCGTGGGCGTTGGATATTTGAGAGGGCCTGCTCCTAGTACGAGAGGACCGGAGTGGACGAATCTCTGGTGGACCGGTTGTCACGCCAGTGGCATCGCCGGGTAGCTAAATTCGGAAGAGATAAACGCTGAAAGCATCTAAGCGTGAAACTCGCCTCAAGATAAGATATCCCGGGGGTTTAACCCCCCTGAAGGGTCGTCGAAGACCACGACGTTGATAGGTCAGGTGTGGAAGCGCAGTAATGCGTTAAGCTAACTGATACTAATTGCCCGTGCGGCTTGACCCTATAACTTTGAGCTGTTCAAAATCAAGCTCTACATGTACAACACGCCAAAACAATCACTACCAAACTTACTTCTTCCAATTACGTGACTCTGTCTAACCACAGATCACATCAGTTTCAGTCTGGTGCCCATAGCGTCCCGGTACCACCCCTTCCCATCCCGAACAGGACCGTGAAACAGGACCGCGCCAATGATAGTGAGCTTCCGCTCGCGAAAGTAGGTCAGCACCAGACTACCCCCTCTCCAAATACAAAGCCCGTTGATTTAACAATCAACGGGCTTTGTCGTTTTAAGGCTTGCGGTATTCAGGTCAGGACTAAGTTATCTCGATGGATAAGTTCTGACTCTTCTAGATAGCCAAGAATCTGTTCGATTTCCTGGCTCGGGTGCCCTGCGATTTTCATTGATTCCAAGCTTGAATAGTTAGCCAGTCCGCGTGCAACTTCTTTGCCGTGAAGATCAAGGCAAGCAATAGCGGTTCCCCGCTCAAACTCCCCGCTGATCTGCTTTACACCGATAGGTAACAAGCTCTTTCCGGATCTCAGGGCATTGACTGCACCTTCGTCAATGACCACCGCGCCGGAAAGCCTCAGGTGATCAGCCAGCCATTGTTTGCGTGCGGCAAGTGGCGTCGTGGTGGCCTTTAGAAAAGTGCCGATCGATTCACCGTTAGCCGCCCGCACAAGGGATGAGGTTTCGCGCCCACTGACAATTAACGTATGCGCACCACTTTTTGCAGCACGTTGCGCAGCCCGTATCTTCGTGATCATGCCACCTTTGCTGATGGCGCTTCCTGCTCCCCCCGCCATAGATTCGTAGCGCCTGTCTTCAGCGTCCCCTTCGCTAATGAGGGTTGCGTTGGGGTTCTGACGCGGGTCGGCTGAATACAGCCCCTTCTGGTCGGTCATGATAATGAGCAACTCGGCTTCAACCAGATTGGCAACTAGCGCACCCAGTGTGTCGTTATCCCCAAAACGAATTTCATCCGTGACAACCGTATCGTTCTCGTTAATGATCGGAATGACATCGAGTTCGAGCAGCGTGGTCAGCGTGGATTTTGCGTTGAGGTAACGCCGACGATCCGCCAAGTCATCATGTGTAAGAAGAATCTGTGCTGTCATGAGCCCGTGCTGACTGAAAACAGATTCATAAGTTTGGGCGAGTCCCATTTGCCCGACAGCGGCGGCTGCCTGCAGGGCATGAATTGCGTTGGGGCGTTTTGTCCAGCCAAGACGTTTAAGGCCGGCAGCAATTGCGCCTGAAGACACAAGGATGATTTGCCGTGTGGACTGGTGAATGATAGCGATTTGCTTGGCTATATCGAGGATGAACGCATCATCCAGCCCCGCCCCATTGTTGGTGACAAGCGCACTGCCAACCTTGACGACGATCCGTCTAGCATTGATAGCGGCACTACGCATGATCAGCTTGGGCGACAAGAAAGTTCATGACAGCCTGGCAGACAGAGGTGCAACCTTCACTGGTAAAGGCGGAAACCGCGAAAATTTGACCGCGCTCACCTTGCATACTCAATGCCGCGGTCAGGGCGGCAATGCGTTCTGAGCGCTCATCTTCTGGGATCATGTCAATTTTATTTAGAATGATCCAACGAGGCTTTGCATAGAGGCCTTCATCATAATTACGCAGTTCTTGAATGATCGCAAGCGCATCTGCCACAGGATCAGCATCGGGATCCAGAGGAGCTGCATCGATGATATGTAACAGAACCCGGGTTCGCTGCAAATGTTTTAAAAATCGATGTCCTAGCCCCGCACCTTCAGAAGCACCGCGTATCAAGCCAGGAATGTCTGCGATCACAAAGCTTTTATTGGCCCCAACACGAACTACACCGAGATTCGGTTGCAGGGTGGTAAAAGGGTAATCCGCTACCTTCGGGCGCGCCGCTGAAACGGCCCGGATGAAGGTCGACTTGCCTGCATTGGGAAGTCCAAGAAGACCTACATCCGCGAGCACCTTGAGTTCTAGGCGAAGTTCACGATATTCACCAGTTTCACCGGGCGTCGATTGACGAGGGGCGCGATTGACACTTGACTTAAAGCGGAGATTGCCAAGGCCGCCCGTACCACCTTTGGCAACAATTGCCTGTGCGCCATCAACCGCCAGATCTGCCAACAGTTCACCGGTGGCCGCATCGTGAATCATGGTGCCTTCGGGAACGCGCAGGACCAGATCTGAACCGCCTTTGCCGAAGCAATCTGCCCCGCGACCATTTTCACCATGCTGAGCACGATAGTTGCGCGTGTATCGGTAATCGATGAGGGTATTGAGGTTGCGGTCGGCGACCATCAATATATCGCCTCCCCAACCGCCATCACCACCGTCTGGCCCACCACGTGGAATATACTTTTCGCGGCGGAAAGAAATGGCGCCATTCCCACCATTTCCGGCAGCGACTGTAATGATTGCTTCGTCGAAGAATTTCATTGCAAATAAAAAAGCCCCATCCGTACCGGATAGGGCTTGTTAGTTAGTCTGTTTGACTTAGCTAGCGGGGACAATGCTTACATACTTGCGTTGCGTTGCGCCCTTAACCAGAAAAAGAACGGTGCCGGTAGTTTTTGCAAACAGCGTATGGTCTTTGCCGATACCTACATTTTCACCTGCATGGAACTGTGTGCCACGCTGACGAACAATGATGCTGCCAGCTGATACCAACTGACCGCCGAAACGCTTTACACCCAGTCGTTTCGACTCCGAGTCACGACCGTTACGTGAACTACCACCTGCTTTTTTATGTGCCATGGTTTTCTCCTAACAGATCATTAGGCCTGAATGCCAACGATCTCGAGCTCCGTGAAGTTTTGGCGATGGCCCTGGCTCTTGCGATAATGCTTGCGCCGACGCATCTTGAAAATGTTGACCTTGGGATGACGCCCCTGAGCAATTACCTTGGCGGTGACTGCGGTTGATGCAAGGTAGGGAGCACCAATTTTGACGCTCTCTCCTTCACCGACCATCAATACCTGATCAAGTGTAATCTCAGTGCCCACATCTGCCGGTATCTGTTCTACTTTAATTTTTTCGCCAGCGACGACGCGATACTGCTTGCCGCCGGTTTTTATGACCGCATACATGTTGAACTCCACTAAGATTGAATCAAAGAACCGGCTATGATACTGGACCTCTCTACCTTGGTCAATACGTGATTGATCGGTCGATGAAGACCAGTAACAGCACAAAAAACATGAACCAGAACCTATCAGGCATCTATGCACTCATTCAGGGTGACATGCAGGCGGTCGATGACGTCATACGAGCACGACTACACTCGGAAATTGTATTGGTACGGCAGGTAGCGGAGTACATCGTTGCCGGAGGCGGCAAGCGCATGCGGCCTGCCTTGGTACTGCTTGCCGCCGGTGCCGTTGGCTACCGCGGTCCCCACCATCACATGCTGGCGGCCGTCATCGAATTCATACATACCGCCACCTTGCTACACGACGATGTTGTCGATGAGTCTTCGCTACGTCGCGGCCGTGAAACCGCCAATGCGCAATTTGGCAATGCCGCAAGCGTTTTGGTGGGGGACTTCCTGTACTCACGCGCATTTCAGATGATGGTTGAAGCGGGCAATATGCGCATCATGCAAGTATTGGCAGATGCCACCAATGTCATCGCAGAGGGGGAAGTCCTTCAGTTGATGAATTGTCACAATGCCGATATCGATACGAACGAATACCTTCAGGTAGTGCGCTACAAGACGGCCAAGCTGTTCGAGGCGGCAGCGCGTGTGGGAGCGCTACTTGGCAATAGTGAGGTGACTGTGGAACGGAGTTTGGCAGCCTATGGCATGCACTTAGGGACCGCGTTTCAGATCATCGACGATGTACTCGACTACTCAGGGGACGAGTCCTCGATAGGTAAGAGTCTCGGCGATGATTTAGCCGAGGGGAAGCCAACCCTACCCCTGATCCACGTGATCAAGTATGGCAATGCGGCGCAGTCTGAAAGTGTCCGCCTTGCGATTGAGAGTGGGGGGCGCGCCGATTTTTCGGCCATCATAAGGGTGGTGCGCGAAACTGGCGGGCTAGAGGCGGCGCGTGAAGTTGCCATGAGGGAAATCGAATTGGCCAAGCAGTCAATCGCGACCCTCCCGGAAGCAAAATATCAAAATGCTCTGCTAGAATTAGCGGAATACGCGGTTGCCAGAGATCGATAAGCAGTTGTCAAAGGTTGACTGTTGTATCTGGTGAAGTAGCACGCTAGGAGTGACGTCGGGGTGTAGCTCAGCCTGGTAGAGTACTGCGTTCGGGACGCAGGAGTCGGAGGTTCGAATCCTCTCACCCCGACCAACATCACTTGATTCTCAATGCTGCTGATTGGCCGTATCAGGGACGCGTGCCATGCTGAAGTTTTTGCTACTTGTTGCGCTAATTGCCTTAGCCATCTGGCTGTATCGGAAGAGCAATGGAGGAAGGCCTGTCAATCCGCCGCAGGCCCCCGTTGAAGCTGAAAACATGGTGATCTGCGGGCATTGCGGCGTTCGTTTTCCCGCGAGCGAAACTTTTATGGATGCCGACATCCAATATTGTTGCGATGAGCATCGCCGCGCCGGCCACCGCTGAGTCCCCAACTCAGCGCTTCAGTTATCGGGCCATCCCCGATGAAACCCTCGATGAATCTCTTTGGCGCTCGCTGCGCTATTTTTCCTACTACCGATTGATAGTCGCCGGGATGTTTCTCGGCATGAGCTTGTGGTTTCCAAGTGAATTCGCGATTGGCGGACAAAGCCCCGGCCTATTTCTCTGGACTTGCGTGACCTACCTGAGCCTGGCGGCGATATCGTTGGGTACCCTGCAGGTCTGGCGTCAGGCTTTCGGTTTGCAGCTCACGCTGCAGGTGGCTACCGACATCCTGTTGCTGACTTTGTTGCTGTATGCAAGCGGTGGCGGTAAAAGCGGCATCGCGATGATGATTTTGGTTGTGCTCGTTGGGGCAGGCTTGGTGGGGCAAGGACGGATGGTCTTGTTCTACGCGGCATTTGCGACGCTGGCTTTGTTGTTCGAGCAGGCATATCGGGTGGTGCAACTCAACGGGGATGTGGCAGACTTTTTCCGGACCGGTCTGACCAGCATCGGATTTTTTGGGTCAGCCATTGTGGCCCGTCTGCTGGCGCGACGTGTGGTTGCGAATGAGGAACTTGCGCGCAAACGCGGTATTGAGCTGGCCGATCAGATACGCATCAACGAACGGGTGATCCACGATATGCAGGATGGCGTGCTGGTGGTCGATGCGGTTGGGCGTGTCCGCCAGACCAATCCCCAAGCCTTGATGCTTCTGGGGCTGAATGCCCATCCCCCGACGATGCTGGCGAATTATGCCGGTGCACTGGTCAGTGAGTATCTCACGCGCCGCTCGCGCGGTATCGAGTCCGAGATGATGTTGCGTTTGCCGCGAACAGGCCGAGTCTTGCGTGTTCGCTTCCTGCCACCGGGAGAAGGGGGGAACGCCCTGATTTTTCTCGAAGACATGAGCAAGCTTGAACAGGAAGCCCAACAGTTGAAGTTGGCTGCACTGGGGCGGCTAACCGCCAACCTGGCCCACGAGATTCGTAACCCGCTAGCTGCCATCAGCCAAGCTGCCGAACTGCTTGGTGAATCTCCGGATGGGCAAGGGGCAACCCGATTGACAAGGATGATTGGCGATAACGTGGGACGGTTAAACCGACTTGTTTCTGAGGTCATGGAGCTTGGGAGACGCGATCGCGCTCGCCCAGAGCGACTGGTGCTTGGTTCGGTCATCCTGTCATTGCTGGATGAGCTGAGCTTGCAGGATCCGGCCGTGCGACAGCGCGTATCGTTTGACTTGCCCACCGAACTCAGCATTTGCTTCGATCGCGGCCATTTACATCGCGTAGTGGCTAACCTTATCGGTAACGCATTGCAGCATGCCAGTTCGGTGGCCGGCGCGGTACGCGTGATCGGTACGCTGAACGATGCGGAGACCCGTGTCGAACTCGAAATTATCGATGATGGCCCGGGCATTGATTTGGAAATGCGTGGCAAGGTTTTTGAGCCATTTTTTACAATGCGGACTTCGGGTACGGGCCTGGGTTTATACATTGCGCGCGAATTGTCGGAGGCAAATGGTGCTCAGTTGGTCCTGCGCGATAACGCCCCGGGCGCACATTTCTGCCTATCATGCGCAAGTACATGCCAATTTTCCGGACAGGATGACACCGAGACATGACTGATAAGATTCGCGTGCTGGTAGTCGATGATGAATCGGATATTCGCGAGTTGCTTGACATGACGCTTGCGAGGATGGGGTTAGCCTGTGATTGTGCTGCCAACATTGCTGAAGCACGGCACCTGCTTGCACAGCATGCCTACCGCCTTTGTTTGACCGACATGCGCATGCCCGATGGCGATGGCATAGAACTGGTGCGGCATATCGAAGCCACTTGCCCGACGGTGCCGGTGGCCGTGATCACGGCCCACGGCAGCACAGAAAACGCTGTGGCTGCACTCAAGGCGGGCGCATTCGATTACCTCTCGAAACCGGTTTCGCTCGCGCAGTTACGTACGCTGGTCAAGTCTGCCTTGGCATTGCCAGAGAGCCGGGAGACGCCATCAGGCCGCGAGTGTGAGCTGACCGGTAATTCCCCGCCGATGGTGCAGATTCGCAGCATGATTGCCAAAGTGGCGCGTAGCGAGGCGCCTATCTACATCTCGGGCGAATCAGGTAGCGGCAAGGAGTTGGCGGCACGCCTGATCCATCGCGAGAGTGCGCGCAGCCAGGGAGCATTTGTTGCCGTTAACTGTGGTGCCATCCCCGAAAACTTGATGGAGAGCGAGTTCTTTGGCTACCGCAAGGGGGCCTTTACCGGTGCGGAAGCGGAGCGCGAAGGTTTCTTCCAGGCGGCGGATGGGGGCACCCTGTTTCTGGATGAGGTGGCCGATTTGCCGCTGGCCATGCAAGTCAAACTGCTACGAGCCATACAGGAAAAACGGGTGCGGCGCGTTGGCGCCACCAGTGAAGATCCGGTGAATGTGCGCATCATCTGTGCGACCCACCAGAATTTACGGCGACTGGTAGATGAGGGCCTGTTTCGGCAGGATCTTTTTTTCCGCATCAATGTGATCGAGATCCAGATGCCTGCCCTGCGCGAGTGCCGCGAGGATATTCCGGTGCTGGTTTCGCATGTGCTGAAAAAACTGGCGGCAAACAACCCGAACCCGCTCCCCGTTGTGACGCCCCGTGCGCTTGAAGCACTGCAGGCTTATGATTTTCCCGGCAACGTGCGCGAACTCGAAAACATCCTTGAGCGCGCCTTGGCCTTGCACGGCGAGGGCCGCATCGATGTGCAGGATCTGCAGTTGCAGGCGGCAAAAGTCGGCGCTGGCGAGACGGCAGACCCCGGAGAGTTTGGCGGCCAGTCCCTGCAGGACTTCCTGGATGCCCAGGAAAAGCAGGCAATCCTTTCGGCACTGAATAAAACCCGCTTCAATCGCACGGCGGCCGCACGTCTGCTGGGCGTGAGTTTCCGCTCCCTGCGCTATCGCATGGAACGCCTTGGCCTGAACGATCCGACGCCATGAGTGAGCTCATGAGTGCACTGAAGTGGCAGCCGGATGCCACGGGCTGGGTGCCGGCGTGCCGACGTATTCCTAGCCCAAACCATGATGAGCGGCCCGTTGGTACGCAGATCGAGCTGCTGGTGATCCACGCCATCAGCCTGCCACCGGGCGAGTTCGGTAGCAATGCGGTCCCTGAACTCTTCACGAACTGCCTTGATGCAACGGCACATCCCTACTTCGCCACCATCGCGGCGCGGCGCGTTTCGGCACATTTCTTCATTCGCCGCGATGGAGAGACGATCCAGTTCGTTTCCTGCCTGTCGCGTGCCTGGCATGCAGGCGTTTCCTGTTGGCATGGGCGCGAGCGTTGTAATGATTTCTCGATCGGCATTGAGCTAGAGGGTGATGATGTCAGCGACTATGTGGATGTGCAATATGCCGCGCTTCAAAAGCTGGCAGCGGGATTGCAGGCGATCTATCCGATTGCGAGCAGCGTTGGTCATGCCGACATTGCGCCCGCGCGCAAGACAGACCCTGGCCCCCATTTCGAATGGTATCGACTTCAAGCAAGCCCGAAACGCTAACGCACACCACGCAAAAGGCGTAGTGTCATCGCAACGCTTACGATAGGTTGACGATGTCACATGCAATTTATCTTGCATTGAAAAATTCGAACTACTACCATTAGTGTCCAACAGACGTAGACCTACTACATATAGTAGGTCGATGCTTCGGTGATACCCACCATTCATCCATAAGGAGAGGGCATGCAGGTAGGCGCGATGCGATTCGCCGCTGACATTGACGAACTCAATCACGAGTTCGCGCCTGCTTCTTCTTTTGCAGCTTCGTGCCGACTTGCTCAAACCCCGCAAACCAAGGGATGGGCCATGAAAGCGCTTGAATTCTCCAATTCCGGTCCGCCGGCGTTGTTGAATAATCCGCGTTGTAGTAGGCGGGTTGTTTGTTTTCCTTTCCACAAACATGCATTGGAGGTTCACCATGGCTGAAGAGAAGAAAGCCAAGAAGCCGGCGGCGGCAAAGAAGGTAACTGCTGCAAAACCGGCGGCTAAGAAAGCTGCACCGAAGAAGGCCGCTGCTGCAAAGCCGGCTGTCAAGAAAGCTGCACCGAAGAAGGCTGCTGCTGCGAAGCCTGCTGTCAAGAAAGCTGCACCGAAGAAGGCTGCTGCTGCGAAGCCTGCTGTCAAGAAAGCTGCACCGAAGAAGGCTGCTGCTGCGAAGCCTGCTGTCAAGAAGGCTGCACCGAAGAAG
>Ga0247844_1008346_pt1 | contig 11281 bp, 8 predicted proteins | sample LaCtaG_FD_192421 | JGI IMG/M metagenome (GOLD analysis project Ga0247844, IMG submission 192421) | Freshwater microbial communities from meromictic Lake La Cruz, Castile-La Mancha, Spain - LaCruzMarch201714.5m_1 | ecosystem: Environmental > Aquatic > Freshwater > Lake | place: Spain: Castile-La...
CGTTATTTTTATTTTTAATTTGTTTGATTCTTTATTTTTATGCCTCAAGTCAGAAACAAAAACTACCTTTCAGACTCCCAAAAATCAGTGGCATGAAAGACTTCAATGATCTTAAGCCTGGTCTTAAAACACCAAACAAAGCCAGAGGAATTTCATTTTTCGGCAATGACTTAAAAACCAATTCAGAACTTTGGTTTGCAAATGAGGATATGAGAACGCATATTCTGATCTTTGGTTCTACCGGTAGCGGTAAAACCGAAGCTTTGGTTTCCTTGGCCTTTAATGCATTGATTCAAGCCAGTGGTTTTATTTATGTAGATGGAAAGGGGGATAATTCTTTATTTGCAAAGATTTTTTCTATGGTTCGAAGCATGGGAAGAGAGGATGATCTCCTGCTGATAAACTTTATGACAGGAGCCAGAGATATCATCGGGCCTCAAGAAAAAAGATTATCAAATACCCTAAATCCCTTCTGTCAAGGGTCATCGAGCATGTTAACTCAGCTGGTGGTGAGTTTAATGGGGGACTCGGGTCAAGGTGGTGATGGTGACATGTGGAAAGGACGAGCAATTGCATTCGTTGAAGCGTTAATGCGTGTTCTTGTTTATATGCGAGATCAAGGCAACATTCTTTTAGATGCCAACTCTATTCGAAATTATTTCGATTTAAATCGTTTGGAAATGATTGTATTAGATAAAGTATTTCCACGAGATGATCAAGATAGTGTCAACATTGAGTCTATTCCTAAGGTTGTGACTGATCCATTACGAAACTATTTGGGCACTTTGCCTGGATGGGTAAAAGAGAAAAAAGGGAAACAGGTATCTCAGGTCATGGAACAACACGGCTTTATTACCATGCAGCTTGTACGAAGTTTTTCTTCTTTAGCCGATACCTATGGCCATATTATACGGACAAATCTTGCAGAAGTTGATTTCAAAGATGTAGTCTTGAATCGCCGCATTTTGGTGGTGTTATTGCCGGCCCTTGAAAAATCTCCTGATGAGCTTTCTAATCTTGGCAAGATCATTGTCTCCTCATTAAAAGCGATGATGGCCGCTGGTTTGGGTGAAGCAGTTGAGGGGGATTACCGTGATGTGATTGAAAGAAAACCTACTAATGCTCCTACACCTTTTATGTGTATTCTGGACGAATATGGGTATTATGCTGTGAAAGGATTTGCAGTAGTACCTGCGCAAGCTCGCTCACTAGGGTTCTCTGCCATATTTGCGGGACAAGATTTACCTGCATTTCAGAAAGCGTCTAAAGAAGAAGCTGCATCTATTGGCGCTAATACCAATATTAAAATATGTATGAAGCTGGAGGACCCAATTGACACCTATGATTTTTTTGCAAAAACCGCAGGTGAGGCCTATGTGACTAAAGTTGACTCATTTCAGGCACAGGGAAGCAGTATAAGCAATACTTATATGGATGCTAAAAGCTCTTCTTTTGAGAAGCGTGCTCGGATTGACTTGTTGGATTTAAAAGAACAGACAGAGGGGGAAGGTCATATCTTTTTCCGATCTCAAATTGTTCGCGCAAAAATGTTTTATGCAGCACCCCCACCTGTAAAAAAATTAAAGGTAAATCAATTTCTTAAGGTTGAAGCGCCTTCAGATGATTTTTTAGCAAAATTATTTTCTCAATTAAAGCATTTTTCTGGACTGCTCAGTGAAAATGATTTTTCATATCCCCCCTTAGAAAATAATGAAGTGATACAACGCGTTGTTGACTTGATATCTCAAGATAAAGAAGCTACATATATCGACGCATCATTACAGATGTTATTGAATTTTGAAGAAAAGTTTGATAATCAAGAACAATTTGAGGATCTAAAGATGAGTTGCCCTGAAGGGCATATTAACATTTTTAGCGAATTGCTTTGGCCAAATCATTTTCCCACGCTACAGTCTAAAAACTTCAGTGATTTTACTAAACCCATTCTTGAGCACGAAAGAATTCATCAAATTTTTACTGCCATTGAGAGTATTTCTGGAGAGAAAATACAAACTAGCCAGAAGATTGCTTCTGAACTTATTAATGATTTGAACTATGCAACACTTTACCCTCCTACAATCATGGATGATATTTCTGGTTCTGATTTGGCTCAAATGGTTGAGTTTATTTCTGATAAAATAAAACGTGTAGTTGCGGCTAAATAAATATAAGGATTGAAATTGGGAAAAAATCAACAAGAACTTTTGGTTGAAGAAGTAAATCAAAAAAATAAACAGTTATATTTATTTAAAAGTATTTCATTTTCATTGATATGCAATGTTCTAATTTTATTTTTTGTATATATCATGTATCTTTTTCCTTTATCTCCAAAATTTTTTTCAACATCATTCAATGGTAGCGCCCAAGAGCTAACGCCAATATATGAGCCCAATACTTCAGATATTTCGATTATAAAATGGGCATCGTTAGCAACGGTAGCTGCTTATAGTTTTGATTTTGTGAATTACGATAATCAACTATCAGATGCGTCTCAATATTTTACGCCTAATGCCTGGGATGCATTTTACAATGCATTAGACTCTTCAAATAACCTCAATCAAGTGATCAGTAAAAAATTAATTGTAAATGCAGTTGTGATGCAGCCGCCAGTAATATTAGCGAAAGGCACTTTAAATGGTCTATTCTCATGGCGCATTCAGATCCCATTGTTGGTCACATATCAATCTGCACAAGGGTTTGTATCGAACAGCTTGATTATTGATTTATTAGTGACTCGGTTCTCTACTCTTAAATCGATTAAAGGTATAGGAATAGCACAATTTACGAGCGAGCCCTATCATCAGCTCGGCGGACCAGCAATATAAAGACATTAGATGCAACTTTATGTATATAACTACTTGTTTTTATTTAAGGAATATGGTGATAATTTAATAATATAGATTACCAGAGTTTAAGGCCTATGTTAATGTATCATCGGAACGCGGATTCTGTACCAATCCATAAAAAGACCCTGATTGTTTTCATGTTAGGCCTACTTCTGCAAGGGTGTGCAAAAAATACATCTTATTCCTATACTCAAGAAAGACCATCTCTACCTTCTTATTTGCCTCCTCCAGATCCTAATAAAATTAGGTTAGAACGAAAACTCAATGCAGAAGAAATTAAAGTGATACAAACCGGGCAATACATATTGTTGAGTATTCCATCCGGGTTGCTATTTGCAGAATATAGTCCAAATATATCATGGCCAAGCTATGGTTATTTAAATGATGTGGCTTGTTATTTAAAAATGTTTAGAAAGGTAGAAATTGATATCAATGTTTTTGATGCTTATTGTGATAAACATCAAAGAATGATAGCGTTAACCCGAATAAGAGCTTCACGAATTGCAGATTATTTAATTTCTCAAGGCATCGACAGTAGGATTGTATTTACGCGTGGAATGGGTAATGATAAACCTATAATGAAAACGATTAGAGAAGAGGATAAACTAGGAAACTCTAGAGTTGAAATTTTATTTAAAGAAGAAATTATTTAAAGTGAATTATCATAATGACAAGCACTAAATTTGAACAAAGAAAATTGGGCCGTTATTTTCATGTGCTTAATTATCGAAAGATTGGAAAGGTACTAATCTATTCTATGCTTTTAAACATTATATTGTTTTTTTTAATTTCTTTTGTTTATTTTCATGAGGTCAGCCCTAATTATTATAGTACAAATGGAGCTTCTAATCCTGTTCAACTTACAGGAATCAGCGCTCCAAATTATTCGTCACGTGCATTGCTTCCTGATGATATTCCAGCAGATGCAGAACCTGTAACCAACTTGTAAATAGGGACGATATTGTGGCTTCAAATTTGGAAAAAATTGTTTCTAGGAATCGGTTCTATCATGATAGCTTTCATCGATTGTTCCTTATTTTATTAGTATCTCTTTTCCTGAATTTTTCAGGTTTGTATATACTGTACTATATATTTACACACCCTCCCGTGCCGGTATATTTTCCAACCTCAACGAATGGAAGAATTTCTCCACTCGTACCCTTAGATAAGCCCAATGTCACTGATGGAGAAATTAAGCAATGGGCTAATCAGGCTATCATCGCAAGTTATACATTCAACTTTGTGAGTTATCGTTCTGACCTGCAAGCATCCTCAGAATTTTTTACCCCTGATGGCTGGACTATATTTTTAAAAGCACTGAAGGACTCTAATAATCTTCAAGCGATTGTTGATAATAAGTTTGTCGTAACAGCCCAGGCCACACAGGCTCCAGCTATTATTCAATCAGGAATTTTTGCAAATGGCCGATATTCATGGAGAATAAAGATGCCGATTGTGGTTACTTATCAATCCTCTACGTTGTATTCTCAGTCACCCTACATGGTGACGATGTTGATAGAAAGAGTTTCGACCTTAAATTCGCCTAGTGGTGTTGGCATTGCATCAATCATTAGTGCAGCGCCAGAGGAAGCAGGACAATGATGAATCAAATCAATAAAAAGTATTTCTTGATCCCTTTGTGTCTCCTTTTTTATGGAGCTGAAGTTTTTTCGCAAGGTTTTGGTGGACAACAGGCTTTAGAACAATTACGTTTATTTAAAAGTCAAGCTGACAATGCTCCTATGAAATCACAAAATGATGCTGGTGGACTGCCACAAGGTTTAGATGAACTTAAAAAAAGCATGAATATGGGGGATGACAAAAAGACTACTCCCGTCACTCAAGCCCCACAAGCCAATCCCACAACTCCTACGACTTCAGGACCACCAGCACCTGTGCAACCACCTCAATTGCGCACCCAAGGGAGTATAGCAAGCCAGGACGATGAGGATATGATTGAAAAATTAGCTTATGATCAGGTTGAAAGTCAGATGTTTCCGATGTCTGAACATCAGATCAAAAACTTGCGCGCTAAATACCAAGATGTTGAGTTGGCAAAAACAGCCGTACCTTCTCCGCCTAAACCAGTTGCAACCTCCCAATTTGTTAACTTATCTCCAGGCTCCACTCCCCCTGTGATTCGATTAGGACAGGGATTTGTTACCTCTCTGGTTTTTTTAGATTCAACAGGTGCACCATGGCCCATTAGTGCTTATGATTTAGGTGATCCGGGTTCATTTAATATTCAATGGGATAAAACTGGAAACACTTTAATGATTCAAGCGAGTAAGCTTTACAATTATGGAAATATGGCAGTACGTCTTGAAGGGTTAAATACACCTGTCATGTTGACATTAATTCCAGGGCAAAAAGAAGTCGATTATCGTGTCGATATGCGGGTGCAAGGCATGGGTCCCAATGCGCTAATGCCTGTTTTTGAAGATGGATTGCCTCCCTCTGCAAATAAGCTATTGTTACATGTTTTAGATGGTGTTCCACCACCGGGGAGTACCCGATTGACAGTAAGTGGTGGTGATGCCAGAGGATGGCTTTATAAAGAAAAGATGTATGTACGTACAAATTTAACAATTTTATCACCGGCATGGTTGTCAACAATGACCAGTGGAGATGGAATGCATGCTTATGAAATGCAAAAATCACCAGTTATTTTAGTGACATGGCGTGGTAAGGTCATGCAACTTAAAGTTGAAGGATTATAAACAAAATGGCTTCTTCTAAAGAAAACTTAAAAGGGTTGATGACCAATGCAAGAACAAGAGTAATTATCCTATTTACAGTAGGAATTTTATTGTTTGGCTTTGTAGTGGCTTATTTTAAGTTCTTCAATAATACCCGTGGAGTTGAATTATCCACTCAACTAGATAACGCCCCAGGGGGTATATCTTCAACGCCAGGCGCTTTAAATCAAACCGCTGAATATGCTCGATTACAAACCAAACAAAATACCCTCAATGCTCAACAAGCTCTTTCTAAAGGCTCTAGCTCAATCCCAACGCTCATCGATTTAAAAAGTTTTGGAGATGGCGTTGACACAGTAGGCCCACAGAACGGTACCGGAGGTCTTGGATTTGCCGCCTTATCTAGTTTAGGGAATGGAACGGAAAAGCCTCTGTGGATGCAAAATCTAGGTAATACTAACTGTAGTGCGGATACTATTAAAGTCGCTATGGCGCAAAGTGCATCAATTACTACCTTAAGAGAAAGCTGTTCCTGTGAACAGTTGAAAAATAGTGGTTTTAATCTCAATAATTTGAATACTGTTTGCGATTGTAGCCAGTTAAGAAGCCTGGGGTATACGGTCACTAACTTTAAAGATATTGGCTATAGTCCAGAGCAGCTTAAAATCTGCAATTTTAGTGCCTGTGAAATGAAAGGGGCTGGGTTTGATGCTGCCCAAATGAAAAGTGGCGGTTATTCCGATGATGAGTTAAAAGGTGCTGGCTTCACACCTGAAGCGATAGAAGCGGCTTCTGGATTACCAACAGGCGTTTCTGCAGATGATGTGCGAAAAGCAGACTGTAGTCCTGAAAATTTAGCAGCTTTAAAAGCTAAAGGTGTCAGCGCCGCAGCCATTCGACGTATTTCCGGGTGTGATGCTGCTCAATTGAAAGCAGCAGGTTTTTCGGCTACAGATCTAAAAACGGCAGGATACTCTCCCGCCCAGTTGAAGGCTGCTGGATTCGATGCCTCACAATTAAAACAAGCTGGATTCACCCCAAGAGAACTAAAAAACGCTGGGTATGGAACTGACAGTCTTTTAAATGCAGGTTTTTCTCCAGCCGAAATTCGTGCTTTGTCTCAATCACTGCCAGATGGAATATCACCAGCCGATGTGAGAAATAAAGGGTGCAGTGCTTCTGAGCTAAAAAAAGAGCATGATGCTGGGGTTAGTGCATTAGCTATATCAAAAATAGCTGGCTGTTCCGCTGATGCATTAAAAGCTGGTGGATATTCTCCAGAAGAACTAAAAATCGCAGGGTTGTCTTCAGGTTCAGCTGGTTTGTCTCAATCGCTGCCAGATGGAATATCACCAGCCGATGCGGAAATTAAAGAGGCCGGTTGCGATCCTGCAAAACTCTCTGTATTACAAAAAAACGGCGTTAGTGCCGCTGATATCATGAAAATAAATCATTGTGATTTAGCGACTTTGAAAGCCAGTGGTTTTACAGCAGCAGATCTTTTAGCCGCCGGCGCTACCCCTGCGCAATTAGCCAGTGCTGGGTTTTCGCCACAAGAAGTAGCAGCAGCAGCTGCAATTAAAGCGGCTGGTTGCGATTCTGCAAAACTCTCTATATTACAAAAAAAGGGCGCTAGTGCCGCTGATATCATGAAAATAAATCATTGTGATGTAGCGACTTTGAAAGCCAGTGGTTTTACAGCAGCAGATCTTTTAGCTGCCGGCGCTACCCCTGCGCAATTAGCCAGTGCTGGGTTTACGCCACAAGAAGTAGCAGCCGCAACAGATTCTGCAATTAAAGCGGCCGGTTGTGATCCTGAAAAACTCTCTGTATTACAAAAAAAGGGCGTGAGTGCCGCTGATATCATGAAAATAAATCATTGTGATTTATCGACTTTGAAAGCCAGTGGTTTTACAGCAGCAGATCTTTTAGCCGCTGGCGCTACCCCTGCGCAATTAGCCAGTGCTGGGTTTTCGCCACAAGAAGTAGCAGCAGCAGCTGCAATTAAAGCAGCTGGTTGCGATCCTGCAAAACTCTCTGTATTACAAAAAAACGGCGTTAGTGCCGCTGATATCATGAAAATAAATCATTGTGATTTATCGACTTTGAAAGCCAGTGGTTTTACAGCAGCAGATCTTTTAGCCGCTGGCGCTACCCCTGCGCAATTGGCCAGTGCTGGGTTTTCACCAGCAGAAGTATCAGCAACAACAGATGCTGGAATTAAAGCTGCCGGTTGTGATCCTGCAAAACTCTCTACCCTACAAAAAAATGGCGTGAGTGCCGCTCGAATCATGCAAATAAATCATTGTGATCTATCGACTTTGAAGGCCAGTGGTTTTTCAGCTGGAGATCTTTTGGCAGCCGGCGCTACCCCTTCGCAATTAGCTAGTGTGGCGTTTTCGCCAGAAGAAGTAGCAGCAGCAGAAACAAATCCAATTGATGCAATAGCAGGCAGTAAAACAGGTAATTGCTCAATTGAGGCCGCTACTGCTGCCAAAAAAGCCGGGATGACTTCCGAAATGATGCGAAAAAATATGGGGTGTAGTGCAAAGATATTATCTCAGATAGGTTTTTCACCCAAGGATTTAAAAAATGCAGGATTTACGGTTGGTGAACTCACGAAAGCCGGTTTATCTGTGCCCCAGCTCTTGAGTGCAGGATTCTCACCAACTGATTTAAAAGCTGCGGGATTTTCAGCAAAGGATCTCAAAGATGCTGGACTAAGCGCTGCCGATCTTCTTCGCGCTGGTTTTAAGCCTGAACAGTTAGTGAATGCCGGATACAGCGCTAAAGATTTATTGGATGGTGGGCTCTCACCTGAAGGATTGAAAAAGCTGGGATATAATGCCGGAACCCTCAAAGGGTTAGGGCTGACTGCTTCGCAATTAAAGGCTGCTGGATTTGGCGCAGATGAACTCAAATTAGCGGGATTCCCCAATGACAGTTTGCAAAATACTGACACAGATGCAAAAGATCAAGCGCTAGCCAAACTCATCAATGTAAATCCTCCGTCATCCTCAATTGCCGAAATTCCAGGGGTAAAGCCAACCTCAAATAACAATCAACAAGCAATTGCGAATTTAAATACAGCTGTGGAAGAGCAGAAGAAAATGCAGGCTGCTCTTAAATACCAACAAAAAATACAACAAAAAATGATTGAAATTCAAACTTACGCTTCACAATTAGTTCAAGGTTGGAAGGACTTTAGTCCCCAGATTTATTTAGAAGCAACCAAAGCAAACGACAAAAATAAACAAACGCCTGGTGATATTGCTATGCCTTTAAATAAAAGAATGAATCGCGGCGATGACGATGATATGGATAACAAAAAACAAGACCTGTATGTGAAAACAGGAGATATATTATTTGCGGTGATTGAAACATCCGTTAATACAGATGAGCCAAGCCCTATTTTGGCAACCATTGTCAGCGGGTCTTTAAAAGGGGCTAAATTAATAGGCAGCTTTAATTTACCAGCCAATGCTTCAAAAATGATAATCACCTTTAGTTCGATGACTCTACCAGGGATTGCAAAAACCATTGGAATCTCTGCCTATGCAATTGATCCCAATACCGGAAGAACGGCTTTGTCGAGCTCCACTGATCATCATTATTTACAACGATATGGCTCACTATTTGCGTCTACCTTCCTTGAAGGATTCGGAAATGCCTTCCAGTCTGCCAATACCACGATACAAGTTGGTGGAACAGGTGGTGTAACAAATACAACTGTACAGAACGGTATTGGACGATCATTGACATCAAATGCGGTCATTGGTCTTGCAACAGTTGGTAAAGCCTGGGGACAACAAGCGCAGAGAAATATGAACACTCCAACAACCGTACAAGTGTATTCTGGAACTCCTGTGGGTGTATTATTCTTACAAGATATTGTAATTGATTCTAACGTATCTAAATAAAAGGGAAACCTATGTCTGATAACAAAAACCTTGATGATGAATATCAATATGTAGAAGAGTCTGAAAACGCTACCAATTTCAGCGAAGAATCCGAGCTTGAGTCTCAGGAGGGGCAGAATGATCCCTATGAAGATAAAATAGCGTCAGTGCTTCAGAAGCCTGATGTACGAAGAAATGCGATTATAGTAATCCTTGCATTGTTTTTTTTGATTGGTTTTATTAAATTGTCCAGCTCCTTTATGTTTAATCATAAAGAATCCTCTGAATCGGCCCCAAGCATTCAAGTTAAATCAGAGCCAAAAACAGCGATTCAAGAGCCACCTGCCAATCAGGCGTCCTCACAAGAAATAGATTCCTTAGTTAATAATCAAAAAAATATACAAAATACTATGAATGGATTTAATCAACAGCTATCACAAATGACATCACAAATGAATACACTAGCTGGAAATGTTCAAACACTTCAACAACAGTTAGTAGATATGCAAACCAAGCAAGCTTTAATAATAAGTTCGATTGAAGAATTGTCCAAATCTCAGAAATCACGCCCAACTGTTATTCATCATCAAGAAAAAACCTACAGGAAGAGTGTATTTCTTGGTCCGCGCTATTTTGTTCATTATTATATTCAAGCTATTATACCAGGCCGAGCGTGGCTTATTAATAGCGAAGGACAAACATTGACGGTTAGATTGGGCTCTAATGTTCCTGGATATGGTAGTGTGCAAGCGATTGACCCATTACAAGGGAGGGTCAGAGTGTCTTCAGGTAAAATCCTAAAATTCAATCAAGATATATAGTAGAGATTTTATGAACCAGAAATTGACTAATATTTTTGCTAATGTAGGTCCATCACTCATAAGCGTACAGCAGCTATTAACTGCAGGGGCCTATCTTATTGGTATTTCTTTTATTATTCGAGGAGTGATGGCCTTGAAGCAGTTGGCTGAACATAAAAACAGTATGGGACAACAACACTCGATGAAAGAACCCATGTTTTATATTTTAAGCGGAGCGATGCTTTTATATTTTCCCGAGGGATTAAAAGTTTTTTTGAGGACCACATTTGGAAATGAACAAATTCTTTCTTATAATTCTTTAAATCTTTCTAGTACATTTTTTTCCAATGCTGGAAATATATCTGCTAATGTGTTCTTATTTGTACAGGTGATAGGCTATGTTGCTTTTATAAGAGGTTGGATTATTATTGCCAAGAGCTCTTCTCAGGGAGGGGGGCAACACGGGAGTTTTGGCAAAGGATTGATGCATGTTTTTGGTGGCGTCCTTGGAATCAACATTGTACAAACCTTAAATGTGATTAATAATACGCTGATCGGCGGTTAAAAGCAAAAATAAAAGCTAGTGTTATTTTAAAAGTGTCAGTGGAAGTGTAATATAAGCAGCAAGTTTATAGATATTGGTGTGTACTGGGAGCAATTAAATTTACTATTGGATTGCTAGCGTGTCAAAACAATATCGCGTTATTTTTGAATGCTATGAGTCCTCTCCTGAGGCTCAACAGGTTTTATCAAAAACTATAATGATGGCAGGCTCTATAGAGAAACCAGAGGATGTGTTTAAGCTTTGAAGCCATGACAGCAGTGATTTATCGGCCAGAGCCCTTGGTGAGCAATGATAAAGGAACACATAATACATTAACCAGTAAACATTGTGCAGCGTCAGCGCTGGATGACGGCCAGAAGCAGATGATGAATAACACAATTGTTGCTGCTCTAAAGCAAGGGTTGTCGCCTCAAACAAAAGTTACAGCACTCTGTGACGGGGCTTGCAATTGCTGGAAAATAGTCGAGGCATT
>Ga0247844_1008350_pt1 | contig 11272 bp, 2 predicted proteins | sample LaCtaG_FD_192421 | JGI IMG/M metagenome (GOLD analysis project Ga0247844, IMG submission 192421) | Freshwater microbial communities from meromictic Lake La Cruz, Castile-La Mancha, Spain - LaCruzMarch201714.5m_1 | ecosystem: Environmental > Aquatic > Freshwater > Lake | place: Spain: Castile-La...
GGAAATCCAGCCGTCTCTTATATGGATTCTACAAATGGGGATTTAAAGTTTATTCGTGCTCTTGATTCAACAGGAGGAAGATGGGGCGCGGGACAAACAATTGACGGTACTGGTGGTGTACAAGTTGGACTGTATACATCTCTTCAGGTTGTGGGAGGAAATCCAGCCATCTCTTATATGGATTCTACAAATGGGGATTTAAAGTTTATTCGTGCTCTTGATTCAACGGGAGGAACATGGGGTGTGGGACAAACGATTGATGTACCTGGAACAGTTGGATCGTGGACATCTCTTCAGGTCGTGGACGGAGTTCCAGCAATTTCTTATATTGATATCACAACATCCTCAACCCGTTTGAAGTTTATTCGTGCTCTTGATTCAACAGGAGGAACATGGGGCGTGGGACAAACACTTGTATCATCTGATGGAAGTTTACTTTACACGTCTCTTCAAGTTGTGGAAGGAAGAGCAGCCGTCTCTTATTACGACCAAACAAATGCGGATTTAAAGTTTATTAGAGATAGTCCAATTAATATAGATTTCAATTATATAGCGATATAAAGTGTTGAGTGAGGGATGGATGGATGGAGATAGTTTTATTTTATTTTATTCACAAATAAAATAAAATAAATTGTTATATTAAATATGGGATTTAAACTCTTTTCTTCTCTCGCTAGCAGAATCGATCAACGATCTTTAAGTGGTCTTGTCTTATCTGAAATCTCAATATCTGGAGGGTCACTTATTGGTCCTACTGGTCCTACTGGTCCAACTGGTCCGGGTTTTAGTGGACCATCAGGAACTTTTGATGGAATAAAGACAAGCGAAATAAATTCTCTCCTTTCTACTTTAGATATAGGTTGTAATACACAGACTGAGACTATTAATATAGCTTGTAGCACAGGTGTTCAGACTGTTAATATAGGAACAAATGGAACAAATAGTGGAACGACAACAATTAATCTTGGAGGAGAGGGGGATACAGTGGTTGTACAAGGAACAATTGTTACTGTAAACACTACAAATCTAGATGTAACAGACAAGACTATAACGTTAAATGTCGGAGGAGGAACTGGTTCGTCTGCTGGAGCCGGAATTGATATAAACGAGAATGGAATCACTGGAGCTGGTTTTATTAGAGTATCCCTAGATAGAACTAAATTTTTATGTAAAGCTCCCGATGGCGATGTATTCGACTTATCTCTAGGGCTTACTGGACCTACTGGTGATAGTGGAAGTGTTGGTCCTACCGGTGCTACTGGTGCTAGTGGTGCTACTGGTGCTACTGGAGACATTGGTCCTACAGGACCTACTGGAAGTGTTGGTGTTACTGGAAGTGTTGGTGATACCGGTGCTACTGGAAGCGTTGGTCATACTGGACCATTTACTGAGAATCCAACTTGTGTAAATATAACAACCCAAACCATTACTGGCTCAACTGGTACCTTTACAAATCTTTTAGTTCAAAATTTATTTTCTAATTCTATAACGGGAAATACTGGGACATTCAATACCATAACAACATCTAAACTAGATTCTCTCCTTTCGACTTTAGATGTCGGTTGTAATAATAAGACTGAGACTATTAATATAGGTTGTAGTACAGGAGTTCAGAGTGTTAATATAGGAACTAATGGAGGAGGAAAGACAACAATTAATCTTGGAGGAGGAGGGGATAAAGTGGTTGTAAAAGGAACAATAGTTAGTGTAAACACTGAAAACCTAGATGTAACAGACAAGACTATAACATTAAATTCAACTGGTGGTGTAAATTCTGCTTCTGGCTGTGGAATTTATATAAACGAAGGAGGATCAACTGGATCTGGTTATATCAGAGTAGCTCTAGATAGAAACAATATAGAAGTTAAAGCTCCTCTAGGTGACCCTGTATCGTTAACCCCATCGGTATCTATTCAAAAAGGAAAAGTACAACTTGTATCCAGTACAACTTTTGGTACATCAGATATTACAGGAACAAATCAATTCGGAACCGCCTTTCTATCTACACCAACTGTAGTTCTTAGTTTAGATGGAGGAACTTCTGCGATTAATGTTTCAGCACTATTGTCAACAAACTCAGTATCTACTAATAATTTCTCTTATAAAATTTCAAATATCTCTTCGAATAATCCAAATGGACTGTGGAATGAAGGACAAAAGATTGGATCTACTGGAGTAAATCTAGTAAATACATCGCTTCAAGTTGTGGGAGGAAATCCAGCAGTCTCTTATTACGACTCTACAAATGGAGATTTGATGTTTATTCGAGCTCTTGATTCAACAGGAGGGAGATGGGGTATGGTACAAACGATCGACAACGGTGGTACTGGAGATGTTGGACATTCTCCTTCCCTTCAAGTTATCGGAGGAAATCCGGCCGTTTCTTATATAGACCATACAAGTGGAAGTTTGAAGTTTATTAGAGCTCTTAATTCAACAGGAGGGACATGGGGTACGGGACGGACAATTGGAGATGTTGGATTAAATCTAATGTTCACTTCTCTTCAAGTTGTGGGAGGAAATCCAGCAGTCTCTTATACTGAATCTAGTCTTGGAATAGGAAGTTTGAAGTTTATTCGAGCTCTTGATTCAACAGGAGGAACATGGGGAGCGGGACAAACGATTGACGATAATGGAAACGTTGGACAGTTTACATCTCTTCAGGTTGTAGGTGGAAATCCAGCCGTCTCTTATTACGATGCTACAAATGCGGATTTAAAGTTTATTCGTGCTCTTGATTCAACAGGAGGAAGATGGGGCGCGGGACAAACAATTGACGGTACTGGTGGTGTACAAGTTGGACTGTATACATCTCTTCAGGTTGTGGGAGGAAATCCAGCCATCTCTTATATGGATTCTACAAATGGGGATTTAAAGTTTATTCGTTCTCTTGATTCAATGGGAGGAACGTGGGGTGAGGGGCAAAGAATAGATACGAGTCCAGATGTTGGGTTGTATACATCTCTTCAAGTTGTGGGAGGAAATCCAGCCGTCTCTTATTACGACTCTACAAATGGAGATTTGATGTTTATTCGAGCTCTTGATTCAACAGGAGGAACATGGGGTGTGGGAAAAAGAATAGATAGTAGTGGAGATGTTGGAAGGTATACATCTCTTCAAGTTGTGGGAGGTAATCCTGCAATCTCTTATTACGATGACACAAATAGTTCATCACGAGGTTTGAAATTTATTCGAGCTAAACCACTTAGTATTGATTTCAATTATATAGCTATATAATAATTATGGGGTTGTCTCAGTTGATAGATGTTTATTTTATTCGTACAAATAAAATAAAATAAATAAAATAAATTCATATATTAAATATGGGATTTAAACTCTTTTCTTCTCTCGCTAGTAGAATAGATCAACGAACTTTAAGTGGTCTTGTCTTATCTGAAATCTCAATATCTGGAGGGTCACTTATTGGACCTACTGGACCTACTGGACCTACTGGACCTACTGGACCTACTGGTGCTAGTGGGGGTGGAAGTAGTCACTGTAGTGTAAGTAGTGGAGGGCTTGGTGCTACCGGACCTACTGGACCTACTGGACCGACTGGACCGACTGGACCGACTGGACCATTTACTGAGAATCCAACTTGTATAAATATAACAACCCAAACCATTACTGGCTCAACTGGCACCTTTACAAATCTTTTAGTTCAAAATTTATTTTCAGATTCTATAACGGTAAATACTGGGTCATTAAATAAGATAACGACTGGAAAAATAGATTCTCTCGTTTCTACTTTAGATGTAGGTTGTAATACAACGACAGAGACTGTTAATATAGGTTGCAGTACAGGTGTACAGAGTGTTAATATAGGAACCAATGGGGGAGGAATGACAACAATTAACATTGGAGGAGAGGGAGATACAGTGCTTGTACAAGGAACGCTTGTAACAGTCAATACAACAAACCTAGATGTTACAAACAAGACTATAACTTTAAATTCGACCGGCGGACTCAATTCATCCGCTGGAGCTGGAATTGATATAAATGAAAATGGAATCACTGAAGCTGGTTTTATTAGAGTATCCGAGGATAGAACTAAATTTTTATTGAAAGCGCCAGGCGGTGATGTATCTGACTTGTTTCCAGGGGTTACAGGCGCTACCGGAGCTATTGGTCTTACAGGCACTACAGGACCTACCGGAGCTATTGGTCTTACAGGACCTACCGGAGCTATTGGACCATTTACTGAAAATCCAACTTGTGTAAATATAACAACCCAAACCATTACTGGCTCAACTGGTACCTTTACAAATCTTTTAGTTCAAAATTTATTTTCTAATTCTATAACGGGAAATACTGGGACATTCAATACCATAAAGACATCGTCCGTAGAATCTGTCGTTTCTACTTTAGATATAGGATGTGCTACAAACACAGAGATTCTTAATATAGGTTGTAGTACAGGTGTACAGAGTGTTAATATAGGAACAAATGGAACCAATGGGGGAGGAATGACAACAATTAATCTTCGAAATCTAAATGTGACAGACAAGACAATAACATTAAATGTTGGAGGAGGAACGGGTTCGTCTGATGGAGCTGGAATTGATATAAATGAAAACGGAGTTGTTACTGGTTTTATTAGAGTATCCCCAGATAGAACTAAATTTTTATTGAAAGCGCCTGATGGAGATGTATCTGACTTATCTCCTGTAGCCACGGGTGCTACAGGAAGCGTTGGTCCGACTGGACCTACTGGGGCTACTGGGGATACAGGGGCTACGGGAACATTTAGTGACAATCCAACTTGTGTAAATATAACAACCCAAACCATTACTGGTTCAACTGGTACTTTTATAAATCTTTTAGTTCAAAATTTATTTTCCGATTCTATAACAGGAAATACTGGATCATTCAATACCATAACGACGTCTACACTTGATTCTCTCCTTTCTACTTTAGATGTAGGTTGTAATACAAGGACAGAGAGTATTAATATAGGTTGTAGTACAGGCGTTCAGAGTGTTAATATAGGAAACAATGGAACTAATGGAGGATCAACAACAATTAACCTTGGAGGACAGGAAGATAGCGTAGTTGTACAAGGAACATCTGTAACAGTGAAGACTACAAATCTAGACGTGACAGACAAGACAATAACATTAAATGTTGGAGGAGGAACGGCTTCATCTTTTGGTGCAGGAATTGATATAAATGAAAATGCAATCACTGGAGCTGGTTTTATTAGAGTAACCCTCGATAGAACTAAATTTTTATTGAAAGCTCCGTCTGGTAATGTATCCGACTTGTTTTCAGGGGTTACCGGTGCTACAGGATCTAGAGGTTCTACTGGACCCACTGGTGGTGTTGGGTTTACTGGTCCTACTGGTCCTGTTAACCCAGAATTAATTACCTCATTGATTAACACCACAGAAATCACACAGAAAGCAAGCAGTATTTTATACGCTGATAAAACTCTCATAAGAACAAATGATATAACCTCTGAGTTAGATAATATTGTACGTGATAAGCAGACTTTTACATTTGGTGCAAGTATCCCTCCACGCTTCGTAGCAGTCGGGGACGGTACTAACATGATTGCCTATTCTCCTGACGGAATTAGTTGGACGGGACTTGGTAATATTATCTTTACATCAGCGGGATATGGAGTAGCTTGGAACGGAACACTCTTCGTAGCGGTTGGACAGGGTGGTAATAGTATTGCCTATTCCTCTGACGGAATTACTTGGACGGGACTTGGTACTACTACCTTTACAACAGGGGGGGGACGTGGAGTAGCTTGGAACGGAACACTCTTCGTAGCTGTAGGGCAGGGTACAAACACAATTGCCTATTCTCCTGACGGAATTAATTGGACTGGACTTGGTCTTAATATCTTTGGTACAATAGGATATGGAGTAGCTTGGAACGGAACACTCTTCGTAGCTGTCGGATTAGGTACTAACCGTATTGGTTATTCTAGTGACGGAATTAGCTGGTTTCCAGTTGATAGTTCTAATGATGTCTTTGGTCCATCAGGATATGGAAACGGAGTAGCTTGGAACGGAACACTCTTCGTAGCGGTAGGGGAGGGTACTAATCATAGCATTGCCTATTCTAGTGACGGAAAGACTTGGACTGGATCGGGTAAAACTATCTTTACAGCAGGATATGGAGTAGCTTGGAATGGAACACTCTTCGTAGCGGTCGGATCGGGTACTAATCACACCATTGCCTATTCTAGTGACGGAGTGACTTGGACGGGAGCGGGTCTCGTCTTTTCAACGCTTGGATGGGCAGTAGCTTGGAACGGAACACGCTTTGTGGCAGTCGGACAGGGTAATAACACTATTGCCTATTCTAGTGACGGAAAGACTTGGACTGTAGCAGGTAAGACTATCTTTTCATCGGCAGCAAGAGGAATAGCTTGGAACGGTATGCGACCACATACTATTACTTATCCTCGTAATTTAACAGTAGCTGTTGGACAGGGTACTAACAGTATTGGATATTCTGCTGATGGAGTTAATTGGGAGGGAGTTACTGGTAGTAACGATATCTTTACAACGGGACGTGGAGCGGCTTGGAATGGAACACTCTTCGTAGCAGTCGGACAGGGTAATAACACTATTGCCTATTCTAGTGACGGAAAGACTTGGACGGGAGCTGGTAAGACTATCTTTACAAGTTCTGGATGGGGAGTAGCTTGGAACGGGACACGCTTTGTGGCAGTCGGACAGGGTACTTCTCATACAATTGCCTATTCTCCTGACGGAAAGACTTGGACAGGAGCGGGTCTCGTCTTTTCAACAGCTGGACGTGGCATAGCTTGGAATGGGACACGCTTTGTAGCAGTCGGAACGGGTACTAACAAGATCGCCTATTCTCCTGACGGAAATACTTGGACACCATCTACCAGTGGTAATGGTATGTTTACAAGCGGATATGGCATAGCTTGGAATGGGACACGCTTTGTAGCGGTAGGATCGGGTGCTAACAAGATTGCCTATTCTCCTGACGGAATTAGTTGGACGGGACTTGGTAATATTATGTTTGTAACATCGGGATTGGGAGTAGCTTGGAATGGTACACGCTTCGTAGCAGTCGGGGATGGTAGTACTACTATTGTCCATTCTACTGACGGAATTACTTGGGCATCATCTTCTCCTAGTATCTTTATAACAGGATATGGAGTCACTTGGAATGGAACACTCTTCGTAGCGGTAGGATCGGGTAGTACAAGTAACCGTATCGCCTATTCCTCTGACGGAGTGACTTGGACTAGAGTTACTAGCGGCAATGATATCTTTGGTTCATCAGGTGAGGGATTGGGAGTATGTTGGACGAAAAATCTACCAAGTGTTAGAATTAGACATCCTACTGTAGCAGTTGGACAGGGTGATAATCACACTATTGCCTATTCTCCTGACGGAATTAGTTGGACGGGGCTTGGTAAGACTATCTTTACAACAAAGGGATGGGGAGTAGCTTGGAACGGAAAAGTCTTCGTAGCGGTTGGGGAAGGCACTAACACCATTGCCTATTCTGTAGACGGAATTAGTTGGACGGGGCTTGGTAATGGTATCTTTTCAACTGGATTTGGAGTATGTTGGAATGGAACACTCTTCGTAGCGGTCGGACAGGGTACTAACACCATTGCCTATTCTGTAGACGGAGTGACTTGGACGGGACTTGGTCTTATTATCTTTTCAACTGGATTTGGAGTATGTTGGAATGGAACACGATTCGTAGCGGTAGGATCGGGTGCTAATAAGATTGCCTATTCCTCTGACGGAAAGAATTGGACGGGATCTACCAGTGGTAATACTATCTTTTCAAGTTATGGATGGGGAGTAGCTTGGAACGGAACTCTCTTCGTAGCTGTCGGGGAGGGTGGTAATAGTATCGCCTATTCCTCTGACGGAATTGCTTGGATGGGAGTTACTAATATTAACGTTCCATTTCAATCTGGACGAGGAGTAGCTTGGAATGGAACACGCTTCGTAGCAATCGGGAACGCTGATAACAAGATCTTATATTCTACTGACGGAATTGCTTGGACGGGATCAACTAATGGTAATTCTATCTTTATAAACGGATATGGAGTGACTTGGAATGGAACACGCTTCGTAGCGGTAGGATCGGGTGATAACAAGATTGCCTATTCCGTAGACGGAGTGACTTGGTATGCAGTTGCTAATAGTAATAATATCTTTTCAAGCTCCGGAAACGGAGTTGCAGGTAACCCAGAAATCGGACCTGTCGCTATTGACAGTCAACTAACACTCGATAGATATGGTATTAACGCTTCTAGTAAATTAGATTTTGTCTCTGAATATTATCAACAGGGACCAAGTAAATTAACCTTAACCGTAAAAAGCTCTCGATATTAAACAATTTTGTATTCAAAGTGTTGAGGAGTTAGTCTTTTTATTTTATTTTTGCAAAAATAAAATAAATTCGTATATTAAATATGGGATTTAAACTCGTTTCTTCTCTCGCTAGCAGAAGTGATCAACGAACTTTAAGTGGTCTTGTCTTATCTGAAATCTCAATATCTGGAGGGTTACCAGTCGGTCCTACTGGTCCTATTGGCCCGACTGGTCCTACTGGTACCGGAAGTAGTGAAGGGCTTGGTCCGACTGGTCCTACTGGTCCTACTGGTCCTACTGGTCCTACTGGTCCTACGGGAACATTTAGCGCGAATCCAACTTGTATAAATATAACAACCCAAACCATTACCGGTTCAACTGGTACCTTTACAAATCTTTTAGTTCAAAATTTATTTTCAGATTCTATAACGGGAAATACTGGATCATTCAATACCATAACGACTTCTACACTCGATTCTCTCCTTTCTACTTTAGATGTAGGTTGTAATACAAGGACTGAGACTGTTAATATAGGTTGCAGTACAGGTGTACAGAGTGTTAATATAGGAACCAATGGGGGAGGATCAACAACAATTAATCTCGGAGGAGAGGGAGATACAGTGGTAATTCAAGGAACAATGGTTACTGTAAACACTGCAAATCTAAACGTGACAGACAAGACAATAACATTAAATGTTGGAGGAGGAACGGCTTCATCAGCTGGATCTGGAATTGATATAAATGAAAATGGAATCACTGGAGCTGGTTTTATTAGAGTAGCCCCAGAAAGAACTAAATTTTTAGTTAAAGCTCCATCTGGTCTTGAATTCGACTTATCTCCAGGAAGTGTTGGTCCTACTGGAAGTGTTGGTCCTACTGGTCCTACTGGTGTCACAGGAGAGATTGGCTCTACTGGGGCTACTGGTGCTACAGGAACATTTAGCGCGAATCCAACTTGTATAAATATAACAACCCAAACCATTACTGGTTCAACTGGTACTTTTACAAATCTTTTAGTTCAAAATTTATTTTCAGATTCTATAACGGGAAATACTGGATCATTCAATACCATAAAGACATCGTCCGTAGAATCTCTCGTTTCTACTTTAGATATAGGATGTGCTACAAACACAGAGACTGTTAATATAGGTTGCAGTACAGGCGTACAGAGTGTTAATATAGGAACAAATGGAACCAATGGGGGAGGAATAATGACAACAATTAATCTTCGAAATCTAAATGTGACAGACAAGACTATAACGTTAAATGTTGGAGGGGTAACGGGTTCGTCTACTGGAGCTGGAATTGATATAAATGAAAATGGAATCGCTGGAGCTGGTTTTATTAGAGTATCTGAGGATAGAACTAAATTTTTAGTTAAAGGCCCATCTGGTGTTGAATTCAGCTTATCTCCAGGGGCTACGGGTGCTACAGGCGAGGTTGGTGCTACAGGAGCTAAGGGTGTTACTGGGGCTACAGGCCCATTTACTGAAAACCCAACTTGTGTAAATATAACAACCCAAACCATTACTGGATCAACTGGTACTTTTACAAATCTTTTAGTTCAAAATTTATCTTCCGATTCTGTAACAGGAAATACTGGGACATTTAATACGATATTGACTGGAAAAATAGATTCTCTCGTTTCTACTTTAGATGTAGGTTGTAATACAACGACTGAGACTGTTAATATAGGTTGTAGCACAGGCGTTCAGAGTGTTAATATAGGAACTAATGGAGGAGGAAAGACAACAATTAATCTTGGAGGAGAGGGAGATACAGTGGTAGTTCAAGGAACACTTGTAACAGTCAATACAACAAATCTAGATGTAACAGACAAGACAATAACATTAAATTCGACCGGTGGAGTCAATTCATCTTCTGGTGCTGGAATTGATATAAATGAAAATGGAGTTGTTACTGGTTATATTAGAGTATCCGAGGATAGAACTAAATTTTTAGTTAAAGCTCCAGCCGGTCTTGAATTCAACTTATCTCCAGGGGTTACTGGTCCTACTGGAAGTGTTGGACCTACTGGATCTACTGGAAGCATTGGTCCTACTGGTCCTGTTAACCAAGAATTAATTACCTCATTGATTAAGACCACGGAAATCACACAGAAAGTAAGCAGTATTTTATACGCTGATAAAACTCTTATCAGAACAAATGATATAACCTCTGAGTTAGATAGTATTGTACGTGATAAGCAGACTTATACATTTGGTGCCAATATCCCACCGCGATTCGTAGCGGTCGGGGAGAGTACTAACCGTATTGTCCATTCTAGTGACGGAATTAATTGGACGGGATCATCGAATGGTAACGATATCTTTTCAGAAGGCCATGGAGTAGCTTGGAATGGAACACTCTTCGTAGCGGTTGGGCAGGGTTCTACTCACACAATTGCCTATTCCTCTGACGGAATTAGATGGACGGGAGCAAATAGTGGTAATGATATCTTTTCAACGGGACGTGGGGTAACTTGGAACGGGACACTCTTCGTAGCTGTCGGGGATGGTACTAATCATAGCATCGCATATTCCTCTGACGGAATTAATTGGACGGGATCTGATCTCGTCTTTGTAAATGGTGGTTACGGAGTGGCTTGGAATGGGACTCTCTTCGTAGCGGTAGGATGGGGTAATGACACCATTGCCTATTCTTCAGACGGAAAGACTTGGACACCAGTTACTGGTATCACTATCTTTACATCAGGATACGGAGTAGTTTGGAACGGGACACTCTTCGTAGCAGTCGGAACGGGTACTAATAAGATTGCCTATTCCTCTGATGGAAAGACTTGGACACCATCTACCAGTGGTAATACTATCTTTACACTTGCAGGATATGGAGTAGCTTGGAATGGAACACGATTCGTAGCGGTCGGGTATGGTACTAATCACACGATTGCCTATTCGCCTGATGGAAAGACTTGGATGGGAGCG
>Ga0247844_1008352_pt1 | contig 11271 bp, 10 predicted proteins | sample LaCtaG_FD_192421 | JGI IMG/M metagenome (GOLD analysis project Ga0247844, IMG submission 192421) | Freshwater microbial communities from meromictic Lake La Cruz, Castile-La Mancha, Spain - LaCruzMarch201714.5m_1 | ecosystem: Environmental > Aquatic > Freshwater > Lake | place: Spain: Castile-La...
TAATTTTTTGGGGTATTGAACCCCAAAAAATTAGGCAAACAAAGCCTCAGAATCTAGATGTATTGTCTGCAATAATCTAAAGATAAAGGAGGTGAAAAACGGTCAATCTTTTTTAGGCATTAACACATTACGCTCACCTCTCGCACTTGTCGTGTCCAGAATACGAATGTCAGACATCAATTTTGTCAAACGAGAAGTAACTCGAGCATCAGAAGAGCGCATCATCAAAGTACGAAACGCATCACGCACCAATTTCCCAGATTTAGCAGCACTTCCAAACTCAGCCCCATTTTCACGAGTACGTTCAAAAGCAGGATCATTCTTAATCCGGTCAGCATCAACGCCACCTTTTTCTCGAGCCAAGTGGCCATCCTTTGTTTTGTAGAAAGACAAATCTCCAATTTTGCCCTTCAATTTAATAATGCCAATTTGCTTTGCCATTTTTAAAATGTAATTAAGATTAAAATAAAGCTGAGACCCTCTCAGCAATCCATCATATTTTACCTCGCGAGTTCAAAACAGATAAGTCAAAAGTACAGCAGTCAAAACACGTCATCATTATGTGCTTGTCCGCGTGGAAAGAAACGAGCATAATTGTCCGAATAAGACTTAATTGATTAACATTCTCTCTGTACTAAAACTATATTTTAGTGTTGTACGAAAATTATATTTTGATGCTGAAAATCTCAAATAGCGAATAAAAAGTAGCATTTCTAAAGTCAAATAGTTATTAAAAAAATATAATTAATTATGCATATTGGTTAAAATGTAATACATTTGAATATTATAATATGCAATATGTTTACTGGGAATCTCAAAATAAAAGACGTTAAATCGGAAATTGGACAGTTGATAAAGTCTTATCGCAAACAGCAAAAGCTTTCGCAACAGGACTTGGCAGAACAACTCGAACTTTCCAGAATTACGATTCAGAATTTGGAGTCAGGTAAGAACTTTACCATTGATACTTTACTCAAGGTGTTTAATCACTTTGATGCGCTGGTTGGGTTTAATCAATTTTTGATGGATAAACGAAATGAAACCGAACAATTGACTTCTTTATATTAATGCAATGGCGAAAAATAACATCATAACGGTATTTTGCTTCGGTCAAGAAATTGGGAGGTTGGGATTTGATGAAAATCAACAAAAATCTTCTTTTCAATACAATCCAGATTTTCTTCAAAGTGATCGTTTTCACAACTTATTTCCTTCAACAGGCATCTTGAAACGAACGCCACAAGTTCAGGTATTCAGTCAATATAATTCTGAAACATTTCGAGGACTTCCTCCCATGATTGCTGATTCATTGCCCGATGTATTCGGTAATATTATTTTCAAAAAGTGGATGGAATCCGGTAGCAAGGAATTCAATCAAATTTCTGTAATTGAGCAATTGGCCTATGTTGCAGACCGTGGAATGGGTGCACTGGAATATCGACCAAGCAAGGAACTTCCTCAATCAACGTCAATTGACCTTACCGAAATCATTGTTGTATTGAAAGAAGTTTTACAAACAAAAGATGAACAGCATGAGTCGACACTCAATCATGAGGCCTTGTTGAATATTTTCAAAATTGGTTCATCAGCAGGAGGAGCCAGACCTAAAATTCTCATTTCAGAACATAAAACTACTGGAGAAATTATACCGGGGGATTTGAATCATTCTTCCGAATACAATCACTACCTAATCAAACTGCATTTGGATGATGAATTGGGGTATAGTCGGGAAGTCATTGAATACTGTTATTACTTAACGGCTAATCATCTTGGAATCTCGATGATGCCTTCTAAATTGATTGAGCAAAAACATTTTGCCACGCTTCGTTTCGATCGTCAAGAGGGAAAGAAGAAACATGTTTTGACAGCGACAGGTTTAACTGGTTGGGATTATCAAAGTCCGAAGGATTCCAGTTATGAAAACCTCTTTGAACTGGCTTTGTTTCTTAAAGTACCCTATCGCGATATTGAAGAACTCTTTAAACGTATGATTTTTAATGTAGTCTTTTTTAATTCGGACGATCATTTGAAAAATCACTCATTCATTTATGATGAACAACAAGACAAATGGAATATTTCACCGGCGTATGACATCACGTATTCCTTGAATCCTTTGTTGAACTACACGAGAACAAGCAGAGCTTTGTCTATTAACGGTAAACGCATCGATATTACGTTAGCAGATGTACTCACCATTGCCGATACATTCACCATTAAAAACGCGAAAAAAGTAGTTCAAGAAATTCAAGAATCTATAGCGTATTGGAAAGACCAAGCGAATGAATTGAATTTACCTGCGCATATTGTACAAAGTATTTGTAGAGATTTCATCCATTTAATTTAGCCTCAATTCTCTGAAGTCGTTAATAATAAAGTGGAATACTCAATTCCATTCATTACAAAATAAAATCTCTAAAAACTATCTTTGCATTTAAGCACTGGATAGAAACTTCCTAGATAGTGTATGGATAAATCATAGATAGAGTATGAAAATACCCAAACGAGTATGTGTCTATCCAAAAGATGTACAGCGAATAACGGGAAGAAGTGAAAAATATGCTAGGAGATTGCTCCACACTATCAGGCAAAACCTTAATAAGCAATCCCATCAATTCATAACCATTGAAGAATTCGCACAACACGTTGGAATAGATACTGAAACAGTCAAGCAGTTCATTATTGATTAAGACACTCCGAGTCTACTGAAAAACCCGCCCTTATTTAATTCAATTTGTGTCAATTTGTACTGAAATAAATGCTTGATTATGAAAAAAATACTATCTTTGTATCGAAAGTAAGTGTCAAACCGTTCATAAGAGACCAAAACGTTCGGTCAACATATCGGTGAACAAAGGCTATTTTACTTACTTTAAGGGACTGATTTACAAGAGTTAACGCATAGGGACATTCACCCGTCCAGACCGCAATTTTAAAAGCATTTAAGAAAAGCCTCTATGGCTGGAGGAACAGAAAACCCTAAGATGTATCAAATGTCTTAGGGTTTTTGCTTTTAAGAAATTAGAAGAATTAACTTCTTTGATATTTTTGCTTTTTTTTAAAGGGATGAACTACGTTTACATCAATTATTCAGAAAATTTAACAAGTTTTACATTGGGCAAACGAATGATTTTGAATCACGACTTAAATTGCACAATTTAGGTTTGGTAATATCAACAAAACCATATGTTCCATGGATTAACAAATTATTGATTATTAAGTCAAATCGTTCTGAAGCGATTATTTTAGAAAGAAATTGAAGAATTTAAACCGTCAACGTTTACAAAAAACTCATCAACGCTTACAAAAAGGTGCGTTTTGTAAAAAGATTCATTTACGAAAGCTTTTTATATAGCAAGTCGAAGAAGGCGGTTGAGGTGGAGCAAACAGCGTAGTTTTATCAGTGCTTTTAAAAACTCCTCTTTCACGAGAATAAAAGCCAAAATCCAAAATCTTTTACTATTTTAGGACGGAATATTGTTAAATCAATTACTATCCTTTGAGAACTACTAATTTTGACTTTCTTGAAACGGAATTTCCTTTGTTATACAATTTAGGAAAAAGTGCTGAGGTGAATTGTTATCAAGATGCAATAACCTCTTTGTTTAAGGCGCGATTGTTTGGTGAGAAATTGGTTACTTTAGTTTATGAAGAGCACTATTTAGAGTTCCCAAATCCAGCTAATTTTCACAATTTTCTTATTTCAATAAAACAAGAAGATATTATTCCTGAAAGGGTTATTGATTTATTATTTTCAATAAAAAACAAAGGAAATACTGCGGTTCATGACTATGTTTGTAATCAATCGGATGCTAAAACGATATTGTTTGCTGCTTTCAAAGTAGCTAAGTGGTTTTATGAAACGTATGCTCAAAATCCAACGGATATTTCGGAATTGAAATTTAGTGAACCGAAAGCAATTGATTTCCTGCAAGAAAAGAGCAAACTTGAAGATCAATACAAAGAATTAGAAGCAAAGTTCAATGCGTTAATTGCAGTTAGAGAAATTAAAACTCAAACTACAGAAGAAAGAACTGAAATTATTACACGTTCTAAAAAAGCAGCAAGTAAAATTGAATATTCTGAGTCGGAAACACGCATGATGATTGACCAACAATTGGCTGATGCAGGTTGGGAAGTTTCAACAAATTCACTCAATTACAAGAAAAATAAAACGTTACCAGAGAAAGGCAGAATGTTAGCAATAGCAGAATGGCCTTGTGGAAATCTTTGGGCTGACTATGCATTATTTATCGGAACGGACTTAGTTGGAATTGTTGAAGCAAAAAAATATGCGAATGATATTTCTTCAGATTTATCCCAAGCAAAGACTTATAGTAAACTTGCAGAAGAAAAATCCCAAGTAAAACTTATAGGAAAGTGGCAAGAATTCAACGTGCCTTTTTTATTTGCCACCAATGGCAGAAAGTACCTTGAACAAATTAAAACTAAAAGTGGAATTTGGTTTTTAGATGTTCGCAATGAAAGAAATCGTTCAAGAGCATTGCATGGTTGGTTTTCTCCTGAAGGTTTAAAAGAACTTTTGAAGCAAAACAAAACTGATGCAAATTCCAAATTAAAAGATGCTGACCTGGATTATTTGAAAGGTAAGAATGGTTTTGGACTGCGCGATTATCAAATTAAAGCGATAACAGCAGTAGAATCTGCAATTGCTACCGATTCTGAGAATAGAAGAGCCTTATTAGAAATGGCTACAGGAACAGGTAAAACGAGAACTATTCTTGGTTTATGTTACCGATTAATAAAAGCAAATCGCTTTAAAAGAATTCTATTTTTAGTAGATAGAAATTTATTGGCTTCACAGTCTTTTGATACATTTAAAGATTCAAAAATTGAGGATTTTAATTCTTTTCCAGATACTTATAAAATTTCAAAATTAACCGAAACCGTTCCAGACATCGAATCACGATTGCATTTTGCAACAGTTCAAGGAATGGTAAAACGCTTATTTTATCCAAGTGAAAATTCAAGTATTTTATCGGTTGACACTTACGATTGTATCATTGTTGATGAAGCACATCGAGGTTATTTGCAAGATAAAGAACTCGATGAAGAAGAAATGAACTTCAAAGACCAACGCGATTATGTAAGTAAATACAGAATGGTTTTGGATTATTTTGATGCATTTGGAATTGGTTTAACAGCAACGCCAGCATTACATACAACTTCCATTTTTGGGAAAGCTGTTTTCACTTATTCGTATCGCGAAGCAGTAATGGATGGTCATTTGATTGATCATGATCCACCTTATATCATCCGCACTAAATTGAGTGAGGAAGGAATCTCTTGGAAAAAAGGAGAAAAACCGAAAGTTTACGATAAAGAAGAGAATGAAATTGTTGAACTAGAAGAATTGGAAGATGAATTGAATATTGACATTTCTGGCTTCAATAAAAGTGTTTTGACAGAATCTTTTAATCGCACGGTTTTAAAACAACTTGTACAAGAATTAGACCCTGAAAGCGAAGAGAAAACATTGATTTTTGCCGCAACAGATGCACATGCAGACATGATTGTGGATATTCTTGTAGAAGAATTTGCTGAAATTGGTGTCGATGCTCCTATTAATTCTATTTTAAAAATTACTGGCAAAGCACACAATCCACAAGAATTGGTAAGAAGTTTTAAGAATGAAAAATATCCAACAATTGTTGTAACTGTTGATTTGTTGACCACAGGTGTTGACGTTCCAAAAATTTGCAACATTGTGTTCATGCGTCGTATTAAATCTCGAATTCTGTACGAGCAAATGTTAGGTAGAGCTACGCGCCGTTGCGATGAAATTGGCAAACAAGTATTTAAAATATTTGATGCAGTTCGAGTATATGAAACGCTTCAAGATTATACGTCGATGAAACCTGTTTCGCCAAGTCCAAGCACCACCTTTACACAATTGATGGAGGAAGTTCCACACATTGAAAGTGAGGCGCGACTAAAAAAACAAATGGAACAAATTATTGCCAAATACCAACGGAAAAAGAATTTATTAGCAAGTAAGGAAGCGCAGTTTTCATACTTAGCAAAAGGAATTTCACCTGATGATTTTGCCAATCATTTAAAAAACACACCAAGCAATTTAATTCCTGAAACTATCGAAGGATTTTCATCTGTTTGGCGCTATTTAGATGAACTGAAACCTTCGCCTACTTTTCAATTTGTTTCGGATCACCAATTAATTCCTGAAACTATCGAAGGATTTTCATCTGTTTGGCGCTATTTAGATGAACTGAAACCTTCGCCTACTTTTCAATTTGTTTCGGATCACCAAGACGAATATCTTTCTACGGAAAGAGGGTACGGGAAAGGTCAAAAACCTGAAGACTATTTGGAAGGTTTGAAACAATACATTGAAGAAAACAAGAATAAAATCACTGCTTTAAACATCATTTGTTCGCGACCAAAGGAGTTAGACCGACACTCGTTAAAAGAATTGAAAATGATTTTAGACGAAGCAGGTTACAACACGCGCTCACTAAACGCAGCTTGGAAAGCAACACGTAACGAAGACATTGCCGCAGATATATTTCTTTTATTCGCACAATGGCGCTTGGAAGTTCTTTGGTTTCGCATGAGCAACGCATTAAAAACGCCATTCAGAAAGTACGTGCCATGAAAACGTGGAATAAAGTACAAGAAAAATGGATTGAGCGTTTTGAAAAACAATTATTGCAAGAAGAAGTGTTGCAAGTGGAAGACCTAAACCAAGATCCTTTTGACGATGCAGGAGGTTATGACCGATTAGATAAAATATTTGAACACAATTTAAAAGACGTGTTGGAAGTGATGAATGAACATTTGTATGGAGAGATTGGGTAGAAAAATATAGATTATTTAATAATTTGACCAATTCGTTAGGTTATTGAACAAGAAAAACAATGTAGAATTTGCTTACTTTTGAATAAAGAATTTAAAATATCAATCAGGTATGAAAATTAAAAGGATAACAATTAATAATTTCAAAGGAATCGAGCATATCGAATTGGATTTTGATTCTGGATTTAATGTTATTTACGGTATAAATGGGACAGGTAAATCATCAGTTTTGGATGCGATATCTATTGGAATAGGTTCAATATTATCGACGACAGGCGCATCTTTTGGTTTGAAAGGTTTGAAATCGCGTCCATTAATGAAAAATGAAATCCGTCGAGTTATGGTGAGTGATAATAATATTGAGTTATTCGATGTAACACTTGCTGGAATATTCAAAGATGAAAATGATATTTTTGAGGATGAAAACGGTATTGAATGGTCGAGAACACAAACAATAAACTCAAAGCAACTAAATACAATTAATGCAAAGAAATTAACTGAAGAAGGAAAAAAGATAACCCAAAGATTAAAGGAAGATAGTTCTATTCCTTTATTTGTGAATTTTTCAACTGCCCGAGTTTGGAGCCAAATTTATGAAAAAGAACGAACTAAAAAAGAACTAAAATATGAAAAAACAGGTTCTAGATTAGACGGGTATTATGCTTGTCTTGATCCACGTTCAATCGAACAAAAATTCTTAAATTGGTTTAAGACTTATGAGGATAGCATTCTTAAGTTCAATAAAGATAAATCTCTCTATGTTGCTTTTGTAAACGCCATTACAACTATGGTTCCTTCGTGGAAGGATATCAAATTTAATTGGGCACTTGATGATTTGGTTGGAAAAAATGATAAAGATGAATGGATGACTATGGGTAATCTAAGTGATGGTTACCGTGGTATTGCATCTTTAGCAGCTGATATTGCTTATCGTGCAATTAAGTTAAATCCACACCTTGGAGAAAGAGCAGTTCTAGATACAACTGGAATCGTTCTTATTGATGAATTAGATATGCACCTTCATCCAAAATGGCAAAAACATGTTGTGAATGATTTAAGAAAAACTTTCCCAAATATTCAATTTATTGTCACGTCTCATTCTCCTTTTATTTTACAATCGATGAAAAAAAATGAAGTTATTCATCTGGATGGAGATTTAATTACAAAGGATCCAATCATTATGAGCATTGAGGAAATTGCAGAAGATATGGATGTTGAAAATGTGCGTAGAAGCCAACTTTTTATCGATTATCAAAAAGTTGCCGCTGAATATTTCAATGCTTTGCGTCAAGGTGAAAACTTCATTGATAGCCAACAAAAAGCGATACTTAAATCAAAATTAGATAGCTATGAACAAGAGTTTTCCGATAATCCTGTTTATGTTGCTTTAATGAAAGCAGAGCGTGAATCTCAAAGTTTGTAGATTATGAGACCTGTTCAAAAAAGCACATTTACAACAAATAAAACAAGTTATAACCCTTATGGTGATGCAAAGCCTGACTTAATAGCAGCACTTGGGGCTTTTTGTAGTTATTGTGAACGAATAAGTTATGCTTCAGCATTAGATGTTGAACATGTTAAAGATAAATCAACCCACCCATCTTTGAAATTTAATTGGGATAATTTTTTATTGGCTTGTAAAAATTGTAATTCAATTAAAGGTACTCAGGAAGTTGATACTGAAGTTGATTTGTTTCCTCACCTTAAAAATACTTTTCATCCTCTTAATTACGGTGAAAGTGGATTTATTTCTATTAACCCTAGTTTGCCTGAAACCGAAAAATTAAAAGCTCAAAAATTGATCGATTTGGTTGGATTAGATCGAACACCAGATCATTCTAAGTATTCAACTAAAGATGATAGATGGGAATATAGAAAGGAAGCATGGGAGCTTGCAACTAAATATAAAATATCGTTTAAAAACGGAAAAATAAGTGTTGAAACTATTATTGATTTAGCAAAAAGTAATGGGTTTTGGTCAATATGGCTATCTGTTTTCCAAGAATTTCCTTCTGTTAAAAGCGCTTTGCTTGAATTAACTCATTTCAAAGGTACGAATACAACTTTTTTTATATAATAAAGTGTTTACTTTAAAACTTAGATCTCAAAGTAAACAACTCTAATTCTCGATAATATGTCCTCAACCGAAATATCACAAAAACTCTGGAACCTCTGTAACGTCCTACGCGACGATGGAGTGACTTATCACCAATACCTCAACGAGCTGACGTATATCTTGTTCTTGAAACTTTCCGATGTGAAAGGATTTACAGAACAAATACCTGAAGAGTACCGTTGGGAAACCCTCAAAAACATCAGCGACAACAAAGAACTTTTCGACCGTTACCGCGATATGTTGGCGAATATCAGCACCAAAGCAGGTAATGAAACCATCAAAGAAATTTACCTCAACGCTTCAACGACTTTGCGCAAACCAGTAAACTTGCGCACACTCATCACCCAAATTGATTTGATCGATTGGTACGATGAAGACGATCGCGACACAATGGGGCAGATTTACGAAGATTTGCTCGAACGCAATGCCAACGAGAAAAAAAGTGGTGCAGGACAATATTTCACACCACGACCTTTGATCAATGCGATGGTGCGTTTGATGGCGCCGAAACTGAACGAAAAATGGAACGACCCCGCGTGTGGAACTTTTGGGTTCATGATTGCGCTCGACCATTACTTGAAAGAACGCTACGATTATGTTTATAATGCCTATGCTCAAACCCGCAAATTCCAGGAAACAGAAGCTTTGAGCGGCGTTGAATTGGTACAAGATGCGCACCGCTTGGCCTTGATGAATGCAAAGTTACACGGTTTAGACAGTACCATTTACCTCAACGATATCCTGACCGAATTTGGCAAAGGTTTGAACGGTTACGATGGCGTGTTGGCAAACCCTCCCTTTGGAACCAAGAAAGGTGGAGAAAAACCTTCGCGCGACGATTTAACCTTTGTTTCGAGCAACAAACAATTGAACTTCTTGCAACACATTTACCGAAGTCTAAAAAAAGACGGTAAAGCAAGAGCAGCCGTTGTTTTACCTGATAATGTGTTGTTTGAAGACGGTGACGGACAAAAAATACGCCGCGACTTGATGGACAAATGTGACTTGCACACCATTTTGCGTTTGCCAACAGGAATCTTTTATGCGGCAGGTGTGAAAACCAATGTTTTGTTTTTTACGCGTGGAAAAAGTGAAACCAAAAACACCGAAAAAGTGTGGATTTACGACATGCGCACCAACACACCGAACTACGGAAAACGTACCCAATTTACCGAAAAAGCCTTTGACGATTTCATGCGTGCCTATACAGGTGGAATGGTTTGGGACGAAGTGTTACAAAATTACAATGGCGAGATTGACCACCAAAAGCGCGAAAGCATACAAGACGAACGTTGGAACTGTTTCTCACGTGCCGATATTGCAAAGAAAAACGACTCATTGGACATGGGTTTGATTGCTGATGAAAGCATTACCTCCACCGAAGATTTGGGCGAACCTTTAGACCTTGCCAAAGCTGCCTTGCAAGAATTAGAGAAAATTACTCAGGAATTGAACGCGATAATTGGGGTGTTGAAATAAATGCAAAAAAAAAACCCGGATTCATCACCAGCATCTAATATCTGGGAGAGGAATTACCGGGACTGCACGATACAAAGCTAAGAAAAAAATGAATAAACATTATTACGAAAAAATATTTTCTACCGAACGGATGGAAAAGTATTTTGATAGATTTCCGTCAGATGATGAAAAGGCTATAAAGTTATATCAAGCAAATATTGCAATATCTGAAGCATTTTATCCGATTTTAGCCATTTTTGAAGTTGCATTGAGAAATAGTTTAAATCGAGAATTGATAGATTTTTTTGGAACAGATGATTGGTATTTGAAAGTCGATGGTTATGTTGGACTGAAAGATTTAAGGAATGAAATAAATTTGGCTAAAAAGCACATAACAAAAAGAGATGAAACAGTCACAGGATCAAAGGTTGTTGCAGAACTAACCCTTGGTTTTTGGGTCCGTTTATTAAATGCAGAGTACGAAAAAACACTTTGGAAACCATTAAGAAAAGCCTTTCCTCATATTGATAAAAAAGACAAACAACGAAATAAAATCAGCGCCCCAATTAATCATATATGAGGCTTTAGAAATCAAATTTTTCATCATGAGCCTATCGTTTGGAATCTGAGTAGTCTAGAACGAACTCACCATGATATAGTATTAGTTTTGAGTTGGATAAACAAAGATTTGCCAAATGAAATAATAGAGTTGGACCGGGTTTTAATAACCTTAGAAAAACCTAATAGCGTAATTAATTCTTGGACACAAAACTAAGTTAACAATAATTAGATTTGTGTATGTCAAAACATCGTAAAAGTTGGTCTTCAGAAGACAAAGAGAAGATTGTTCTTCATTCGAATGAACA
>Ga0247844_1008354_pt1 | contig 11265 bp, 8 predicted proteins | sample LaCtaG_FD_192421 | JGI IMG/M metagenome (GOLD analysis project Ga0247844, IMG submission 192421) | Freshwater microbial communities from meromictic Lake La Cruz, Castile-La Mancha, Spain - LaCruzMarch201714.5m_1 | ecosystem: Environmental > Aquatic > Freshwater > Lake | place: Spain: Castile-La...
AATTCTGATAGCTCAAAGAGATGTGATTGCTGGGAAAATTGTCTGGAAGAAGGCAACTCATTGAGCCACAACGTGGCTGGATATTGAAGCCCAGGGTTGCGAAGCTACCCTGGGTATATGGCGCGTATATACCAACCCTGCAGGGGTTGCCTCAGGCCCACACGTATCGCTCGTCAAAGGCAACACCGTGCTTTTTCAGAAATGCACGAAACTCATCCTGAAAGGAAACCTTGGCATGGTGTTCCGGTTGGTTTGCGATGTAGACGCGCACGGCCTCCAGATTCGATGTGCTCACGGAAAAAGCCCCGTATCCCGCCTGCCAGGCAAACTTAGCAATATGCGGGAAGCGCTCGCGGATCCAAAGGTTGGAACCTCGCTTGAGTTCTTTGACCAGATCGGCTTGGGAAATGCTGCGACCCAACTGGACCAAAATGTGGACATGGTCGGAAACTCCACCGATCAAAATGGGCGGGCAATTGAGCTTATTGGCGATTCCTCCCAGAAAAGCGTGAACTTGTCCACGAACACCCTCGTCCGACAAAAATGGAAACCGGTCTTTTGTGGAGAAGACAAAATGCACATAGACGCTGGACAACGATTGGGACATCAAAATGGGATGCAACCCCGATGGGGTTGATGGGCGGTTGTTACAATACCCAGGGTAGCTTCGCAACCCTGGGCTGGGAGATTTCATCCCCTTCGGGGAATTTCCAGAAGAAACTTGTCCTGCACCCCGCGTTCAGACAGCCCGATTTTTCCGCTTTTCCAGCCGGGGCCCTTGTGCAAATATTCCCTTCGGGATGCAGGGAATTTTTGACAAATACGATGTGGGGGAGTTCTACGATGAGATGTTTTCATCGGACGGAGCGGTTCGCCCGCACTACCGGCAGCTCCTGGAGCGATTCGCGGAGATGGATCCGGCGGACTTCGACCGGAAACGGGCCCTTGCCGAGCGCACTTACCTGAACCAGGGGATCACGTTCACGGTCTACAGTGGGGATGAGGGGACCGAGCGCATCATGCCGTTCGACCTGATTCCGCGGATCATTCCGGCCGGGGAATGGTCGGTCATCGAGCGCGGGCTCGTGCAGCGGCTCAACGCGCTCAACCAGTTTTTGCACGACATCTACCACGGCCAGAGAATACTGAAGGAGGGCGTGATTCCGGAGGAGATCGTGCGCAGCGCAAAACACTTCCGGCCGGAACTCGTGGGCTTCGACCTGCCGAACAACATCTACATCCATGTCTGCGGAACCGATCTGATCCGCGGCGCGGACGGGGCCTACATGGTTCTCGAGGACAACGGCCGGTGCCCGTCGGGTGTCTCCTACCTGCTGGAGAACCGCCAGGCGATGAAGCGCGTGTTCCCGAGGCTTTTCAGCCGGCACGCCGTGAGGCCTGTCGGGAGGTATCCGCAGGAACTGCTCGCTGCCCTGAGGCATTCCGCCCCGCATGGCAATCCGGACCCGACGGTCGTGGTGCTGACGCCCGGAATCTACAACTCGGCTTATTTCGAGCACTCGTTTCTCGCCCGGGCCATGGGGATCGAGATTGTCGTGGGGCCGGATCTGGTCGTTGAGAATAAAAGGGTCTTCATGAAGACCACGAAGGGCCTCCGCCAGGTCGATGTCATCTACCGCAGGATCGATGACGACTTTTTGGATCCCACCGTTTTCCGCAAGGACTCGGTGCTGGGGGTGCCGGGCATCGTCGAGGCCTACCGTGCGGGCAACGTCAGCCTCGCCAACGCTCTGGGCACCGGCGTCGCCGATGACAAGGTGACGTATTATTACGTCCCGGCGATGATCCGGTTCTACCTCGGCGAGGAGCCAATCCTACCGAACGTCGAGACCTACCTCTCGGCCGTCGCGAGCGACCGCACGTTCATCCTGGAAAATTTGCCCAGGCTCGTTGTGAAGGCGGCCAACGAGAGCGGCGGCTACGGGATGATGATCGGACCGCACGCCACGAAGGAGGAGATCGAAAAGTTCCGCGCCGCCATCATCGCCGATCCGCGCGGGTATGTCGCGCAGCCGGTCATCAGCCTGTCGCGCTCGCCGTGCTACGTGGACGGGGCGGTTGAGGGGCGCCACATCGACCTGCGGCCCTACGTCCTCTCCGGGGAGAAGACGGTGATCATCCCCGGCGGCCTGACCCGCGTGGCCATGCGCAAGGGCTCGCTCGTGGTGAACTCTTCCCAGGGTGGCGGGAGCAAGGACACATGGGTCCTCGATGAGGGGGAGGCGCCATGCTGAGCCGCGTCGCCGACGCCTGCTTCTGGATGAGCCGCTTGATCGAGCGGGCCGAGGCCAACTCGCGCGTCCTCGACGTGAACATCCAGCTCATGCTCGACCTCGAGGACGGAAACGGCAGCACCGCCCGGCAGCACTGGCAGCCCATCCTGGCGACCCTGGAGGACCAGGAGCTGTTCAACGAGCTTCACGACGGAATCACGGGGGACGCCGTGATGGACTTCATCACGTTCGAAAAATCGTATGCCAACTCGATTGTCTCGTGCCTCTCCCATGCGCGGGAAAATGCCCGGATGGTCCGCGAGCAGATCTCCAGCGAGATGTGGGAGCACATCAACCGCCTCTACCTCTACCTCCACAGCGGGGCCTCCCGCTCGGCATTCATCGAGAGCCCGATCGACTTCTACCGCTCCCTCGTCGATAGCCTGCACTCGTTCCAGGGCATCACGGTCGCCACGATGACCCACGGCGAGGGATGGCAGTTCCTGCAGGCCGGGAAATTCCTTGAGCGCGCGGACTCCACCTCCCGCGTGCTGGACATCAAGTATCACATCCTCCTTCCCTCCGGCGAGCAGATCGGGGGAACGGTCGACAGCACGCAGTGGATGGCCGTGCTCCGCTCGTGCAGCGCGATGGAGGCGTTCCTGAAAATTTCCCACGGGCACGTGACCGGCTGGGAGGTCGCCCAATTTCTTATCCTTCATGACACCTTCCCCAGGTCGCTCCGCTTCTGCGTGGACCAGCTGGATGCCTCCCTCCACTGCATCTCGGGCTGCGACCGCGGACACTTCTCGAACGACGCCGAGCGCCTCTCGGGGATGCTGAGATCCAACCTCGACTACGCGACGATTCAACCCATCTTCCAGGAGGGGCTCCACCAATACCTCGACCGGACCCAGCTCAGCCTCATCGAGATTTCCAACGCCCTGGTGAAGACCTACTGCACTTGGCTGGACCGGACCTAGACCTCCTGCTCCGGCGGGTTTCGAGGACGTTCGGACTCTCTCTGCGCCTTCTGCCGGGGTCCGTGCGCCCCGCGCTCTCGCTGGCCTACCTTCTCGCGAGGGCCTCCGATTCCATCGCCGATGTCGCGACGGTTCCTGCTGCCGGGCGGATCGCCCTCCTCAGCGGCCTGACCGTCCACTGGCCGCCGGACGCTCTCAATCGCCTCGAGGCGGCGGAGCCCCTCCCGTCTGCGGACCGCGACCTGCTCTCAGCCTTGCCCGACCTGCTGTCCCAGCTGGACAGCTCGCCCGACAGGAAGGAAATCGAGCGCGTGTGGGCAACGATCCGGAGCGGGCAGATCTTCGATCTGGAGAGGTTCGAAGGGGAGGAGCCGCTGACCCTTGACGAGGCCCGGCGATACACCGGGCTGGTTGCGGGGTGCGTGGGCGTCTTCTGGACGGACGTCTGCTGCAGCCGGGTCCCGCGGTATTCCGAGGCATCCCCGGAGTCCCTGAGGCAGCTCGGGTATTCGTTCGGTTGCGGCCTCCAGTGGGTGAACATCCTTCGCGACCGGGCGGCGGATGCGGCCATCGGGCGGGTCTATGTCACAGCGGAAAACTTCTCTGCTGCCATGCAGCTGGCGAGGGATCACCTGGCGGACGGTGCCCGCTACGCGCAGGCTGTCCGCCCGCGCCGCCTGCGCGCCGCCTGCGCGCTCCCCCTTTTGCTCGCGGATCGAACGCTGGACCTGATCGCCGGGAACCCTGACGCACCTCGCGTCAAGGTCGGACGCTGGTTCGTCTGGTGGGCGCTTCTCCGCGCGCTCCGGTAAGCGCGGGGCGTATCCGCCGTGCTCCGGCGATCGCTGCCCACCGCCGGAATTGCGGAAACGTGCAGGGGAAGACGGCCGAAGCCAGCCCCGCAGGCGGGGAGACATGCGCTGCTGCCCGGCGTGCGGGGGAGGAAATTTCTCAAACTTTCTATTGCCAGACGCTCGCGCTGAGGTAGATTAACGGCCTAATCGCGGGGTGGAGCAGCCCGGTAGCTCGTCAGGCTCATAACCTGAAGGTCGTAGGTTCAAATCCTACCCCCGCAACCAATTTAAAGCCCGCAGAAGCTGATAAACACTAGCTCTGCGGGCTTCTTGTTTTTCGGATGCCTCGCAAACCCTGATAAACACAGGGTTTTCTGGAGATTCTCAACCTCTCCCCCCTCGCAGATCCGATAAAATGGACTTCTGCGGTCATTTGACGGTTTTCCGCTGCACCCGCCTGCACGGGATAGAACGGGGCTGGAAGACTATTTTTATGACTGCTTTTTGACTGCCGCTTCCCTGTGGCAACCTCTTTTGCCCTATTCCCCCTCCTCGGATGAAGATCCTCCCCCTCTTTTTCCAGCTTACGGACTTTCTCCGTAAACAAAAAAACATGGAAAAAGAAAAAGTCCTCCTCGCCGATGCCCGAAAAACCGCCGCCGCCCTCCTCCGTCACCTCCGCAAATTCTGTGTGAGGTGCAAGGTAGCCGGTTCCATCCGCCGCAAAAAGCCGATGGTGTCGGACATTGAGATTTTGTTCATCCCAAAAACTGGCGAGGTGTCCGACTCTGCCGATTTGTTCGGGCACAAGATTCCGGTGGATTTCATGGTTGAGGAGCTGAAATCTTTGGAAGCTCGCGGCGTTCTGGTGCGACGAAAAACGAAGAAAGGCAAGGTCATGCATGGCGTCTGGGTCAAGCTCATGAGGCACGTGCCCACCGGAATTGCCGTGGATTTTTTCGCCTGCTCCCGTGAAAGTTGGTGGACCTGTTTGGTTTCACGGACGGGAGGGAAGGACTCGAACGAGATCTTGTCTCGCGCTGCCAAGGCTCGGGGTTACAAGTGGCGGCCCTATCTCGGCGGATTCTCCACTCGTTCCAGCGATACGATTGTTTTTCCGGTGAACTCGGAGGCGGCTGCATTCCTGTTTGTGGAGATGGAATATCAGAGGCCTGAGCGTCGTGCGTAATTTCCCTGATTTCCCTCTCGCTGATTGGCTCCCCGTAATGTATTGCACCTGTTCTGGCAAAAAAATTTCCATCGCCCCCTGAATGCAAAATGGCAACAATTGAAGACCTCATTGCTCAATTCCCAGACGAGCGCCTGGCCGGAAGGGCGGCGATGCTCTGCAAGTCGTGGATGTCGCGGATCACAAGATTTGAGAGAAGGCACGGAAGATGGGCACTCCAGCGGACTTGCAGGCCCTATTTGATGAACTTTGAGGCCGAAACCGCTTTTTTGGGAACAAGGAAAACGACAATCGCATAAATTATGAAGAGGAAACAAATCTCAAAGCCGGTTAAAGCAACCAAGATATCCAGAACCACAAAAATCGTAAAAGTGGCAAAACCGGTAAAGGCATCGAAAGCGCTGAAGGTATCAAAACCGGTGCCCCCCTCAAAAACCATAACGGTAGTGGCAAAGTCGAAGCAGGTGGAAATGGCTCCCCCATCAAAAACTACAATTTCCCAAAACTCCCCCGAACACCTTTCAAGACAACTCAAGTCCTACACTCCTTTTCCTGTATGGTTGGATGCGGCTGATCTAAAGAAGCGGGAAGTCTCCGGTCGGGCAGGCGTAACTACCGCATCCCTCACAAAAAATGGCGTTCACCGTCCTACCATTGATGAGATTACGGCATGTTATGTGGATACATGGGGGCTTGGTTTCGTAATTCCATACTATAACCTTCCTGACAAAGCAGGAAACAGAACAAGAATAAGAGATACTTACATTGCTACACCATCGCGTAAATCTGAAACCAAACCATATGTGAGGATAAGGCTTGATAAACCAACGGGGGATGCAAAATACAAGCAAGCTTATGGAACAACACAACATGTTTATATTCCCGAAGGTTTAGAGAAACTGTGCTGCGAAGAACTCGTTTTAGTAGAGGGAGAGATTAAAGCTATATCTCTTGTAGAAGAGGGTATTCCCGCAGTTGGCATTGGCGGGATTTACGGTATTCAGGCAAAAAAAGATGAAAAGCATCCTGAGTTAGTGAGGCTTATCCCAGAAGTGTTGCCTCTTTTGAAGCAACTCGGAGTTAAAAAGATATATTTTCTTGGTGATGGTGACACTTCACTAAACTGGCAGTTCTCCGATGCTGCTGTCAAATACAGCGCCCTGCTTACCCCTATACCCGTGTATTTGCCACGTATCCCACTAGATGAACCAAAAGGGATAGATGATGTTAAGGCTATTAAAAAAACCGGCTTTCTTGCTTTCTGGAAAAAGATTACAAAAGCGGCATCTCTTGTCGAATCACTCCCGTTGACGGAACTTGGAAATGAAATATTACTCATTAAATCTGCCGAATTTCGCAAACTCGTAAATACTCTCTGCTTCCAGCTTATTGATGAACAAATGGCAGTCATTGCTGGCCCAAAAGACATCAATGACGACAAGCTATATTTCTATCGCTTCACTCAAATATATAGTTACATTAAATCTAACGCAGACGATAGAGAGGCATTCTTCAAGCTCTGTGATGATGCTCAATATTCCATTAAGGCAATTGTCGAAGCTGGTGAGTTTACGTCAATGGCAAAGAGCGAAAAAAAGAAAAACAACAAAGGTAAAAACAATAAAGCCAAATATGGTGAGCTTACCCAGATTGAAAAGGACCGCCTAAAAGAAAAAATTATAACTCTACACAAAGGCAAGGTAGCTCCCGAAAGTCGGAAACCTGGGATGACACCTACAGTCAGTGAAGAAGAGTTGCCGCTTGTATTATTGCCAGGTGGCAATTTTGTGCCATTCCATGAATCAGCACAATCCCTTTTCAAGATTCTCCAGAAAACCAAAAAGTACTTCATTGTTAATGGGGCCTTCATGTATTATGAGATCGATCCTGCCCTACAGGAACAGGGGAAAACATTTACATTATTGAATGAGAGAGAGCTTCAGACAAGAGTGTCAAAGGATGTCCGATTCGGCTATCAACTTCGTGATGAATATGGAGATAAGTTCGTTAAGGAAAACCAGATCCCCACTGATAAGCAGCTTGCAACCTTCATCGGCTCCGCTGAGAAATACTTACTTCCCAAGATAACAGGCATTCACAAGGCCCCTATTCTGGTATCCGTTGATAAAACAATTAAGGCGCTGCAAAAAGGCTATAACCCTGAAGCAGGCGGAAGGTATATCAAAAATGGTGTAGTAGCAAGCGTTCCTCTCAAAAATGCCATTGAGAATATCAAAGAACTCTTAGCGGAATGCCCATTCGCTACTCCCAGCGACTATAGTAGAGCATTGTGCGCATTGATCACCCCCGCCATGATCTTCGGCAGGCTTTTTACAGGTCATTGTCCTGCGTTCATGTTTGAAGCTGACGGCTCTCAAACTGGAAAAGGAATTCTCTCGATAATAGTTCAGCGAGTTTACGGAGAAAGAGGCTATGTCCTTACCCCAAAAGAAAAAGGCGGAGTTGGTTCTCTCGATGAGACTTTAGATCAAGCCCTTCTGTATGGCGAACCTTTTATCCAATTCGATAATTTCCGTGATAAATTTCCAACCGCACGCCTCGAATCAATTTTGACAGTCAGTTGTGAGCAACCCGTGTTAGTGCGTGTTCCTTATCAAAACGCTGTTGGGCTAGACCCCAGCGGACGCATATTCCATCTGACTAGCAATGGACTGTCGATAACGCCAGACCTTGCAAACCGCCTTTGCATCGTCAAACTTCGTAAGTCAGAGAAAAGGTACTCAAGAAACCTAATGCAGATGGAGAACTACATTGCGGAAAACCAAGAAACCTTGCTTGGATCGATATTCGAAGTCATAAGCGCATGGGTAGAAGCAGGTGAACATTCTATCTTTGATGAAAAAATTGGAGTAGGAGGATTTCAACAATGGTGGCAAACAATGGAATGGATATGCGCAAACATTCTTTCTATGCCATCTCCTTATGTCGATGTAGCTGCAACAAATACGAGGGCTACAAATAACTACCTATCATGGCTTCGCCTGCTTGCCATTGAAATCAAGAACATGGGATATAATGAGAAAGAACTCACCCCCACGTTCATATCAGATATATGCCTAGCAAAGCAAATATGTGTAATTGATCCATCCGGACGCCCGCTGACAATGAATCCAGGGGTAGTTGGTAGTTCCATCAAGACTATTCTAAAAGTCTTTGGGGAGAAAATCGATGATGGCGTAAAATGCGTTGTTGATGGTTATTGTATAAAGCTCATAACAAAGGAAGAACGTCGGGAAGTCAAAGGAGGTACGCGAGAAAATTCTTACTATATCTTTTCTTACGAACCCTCAATTTCGCCTGCCACCCCTGGATCTGCCGAACCGCCCCCAGTCCCCCAGGCTCCCCCAGCCCCCCTGGTTCCCTCGGCAAATGCAGTTCGTCCAGTCACCTTCGGAAAAATTGATCAGCCCATTCTGGACACCATCGCCTCCCTTTCGAGGGGTGGTCCTACTTATGATGAGCTAATCCAAAGGGGACTGAGTGCAGGCATCCAGCAAGATGTTGTCACCACCGCTATTCTTGTCATGGTGAATACGGGCCAACTGACGGTGTTCGATGAAAAATTCTTCCCATGCGATGCTGACGGCAACCCACTGTTCTCCAATGAGGATGTCGCCCTTGTACAGAAGATCGCTCAATCCGGCAATTCACAACAAGTTGCAATGATGCTTACCGGATCGGCATACCAACTTTTGACACAAGGCACCCTATCGGAGAATTCCAGCCAAGCTTTGCGCCGGTTTCAAGAACCGCCCGATTTGGATGAGGACGAGGACGCCGATGAGTATTCGGAGTTGAATGAACTTCCAAAGGAGGAGGCAACAAAACCCCGTAAAGGGATAGAATTACGGCTTCGTAATGAGTTTATGCCAACCAATACGAAGCCATAAAATGTAGTCCAAGAATCAATACCCATTATTAACTATGGGAAGCCAGTTCCGGCACTCAATGTCGGAACTGGCTCTCTGTCCTTCAGTTGCCCGTCAGCTCCTTCTCCCAAACCTCCTCACCAACTTTTTCATATCCCCCTCAACCGCTATACCACTCGTTGATTTCAATGCCTGACTGGATACACGGCTGGCCAACCCCGCAGCCCAGATTTCCCCTCTCCAGAACAGGAAAAAGGTCAGAGCAAACACGGCAACTCCCGCGCACAGGCCAACGGCGAGCATCGGGGCAATCCGCCAGTGGATCTCTGGGCCGACTTGTGCGATCAACCATGCTCCAGACTGAAGGAGGTATTGGGCAGCCTCGCTCTCTGGGTGATTAATCAGCCATGAGAGGCAGGCCAGTCCGGCGAGGAACCCCGCAACCCCTGCATATGTGGAAGCGTGAGATTTCATCGTTTTCCCTCCCTCTGTTGCTGGAACGCGATCTGGCTCCAAAGTTTTCCGCCCCTGTAGGTTTTTCCTCCCTGCTGTAAAATCGCTGTGGTGCAAAACCGGCATGGTTTCCCGCCCTTGGCCAGAACCTGAAAATCTCTGGCGTCGAGCTGAACATCCCGCGAAATGCTGGTGTTCGCGCCTCCTCCCCCCTCGCCGTGAAAACTGGCACTCCTGCCCGCTCGGTCCTGCAATTCCCTGCCCAAAACTTCGGTGAACCATTTGTAGGTCTCGGGACAGGAATTCTGGTGAAGGATCTTCGTTTGAAGGTTTCCAAGCAGGCTGGCAGTCGAATCCTTGGCTTTCCTTCCGCCTGCCAGCCACAAGTTGGGCACGTTCTGTGTCAGATAAACCGTGCATGCCCTTGAGCTGCGGGCGGTCGTCTGGAAAACCGAATCGTAGCTGCTCATAAAATACTGGCACTCGTCGGCAAACAGGAATACCGGCCGCGTTGTCTGGTCGGCGGTGGTCTGCCCTTCCTTGCCGAAAAATCCCTCTATGGTCCTCTGAAATGCGAACTTCCATGCCACTGCTGCCGCCTGCCCAAGTTTTTTGTAGGTTTTCAACGGCAGGTTCACGACGATGATTTTCCCCTTTCGGCAGTCCATCGGGGAAATCGTGGTGGTGGTGCAGAACAATTCCCGCATGGAACCGCGTAAAAATGGATCGAGGCAAGAGGTCAACTGCATGAGAACTGAAGCCTTGGTTTTATCCCCCATGTTTCGGAATTCCTGCTGGAGGTATGCTCGGATGGTAACAAGATCCCGCTGGTCCCTCGGATCTGACGGGCTGGCGGAACGCAATAGATCATCCTGAAAAACTTGGTCCACTGCCGCTTTGTAGAGGTCAGGAATTTCAATTGGCCGGCCACTGATTCGGAATAGGTCGAGGATGTTCCGCAAAAGTTGTCGGGCCGCCCTTTCCCAAATATCCCCCTGTTGCTGGCCATCTCCGCTGATGGCTTGGGAAATCTGCTCGAAGCACTCAATCAACGATTCAACACCCCCGCCAATGCCGGACAGCTCGGCATTCAGGAAATTGTATCTCTCGGTGAAGCCAGGACCAAACATGACAATATCCGCTTCTCTCCCGCAGGACTTTGCCAAAGCTCTGAACCTCTCTGGCTCGTCTGATTTCGCGCACAGGACCAATCCCCCAAACCCTGCCCTGAGCATGGCCAGCGGAATGTGTGTTCCGGTGCCACTGGTTTTTCCTGATCCGGTTGCGCCAAAAGCAATCACTCCTTCGCACGCCTCGGCCAAGGTGAATCTGATTTTTTCGTTCAATGAATCGAACCGGCAGATTTCCTCGGTCGATTCCCATCGTGTTTTTTCATTCTTTGTTTTCATATGCCTCTCCTTCCTTGGTTGATTGTTCCTGCTGCCTGCGCTTGATGTCCGCATTGATCCTCTCCAGCTCGGCTTTGCGGGCCTCCAGTTCCGTCGTCATTCCCTGCTCGGCGACAGCGTTCTGTAGCTGCTTCCAATCGGCCTCAAGCCGCGCCTTCTCGTTCACAAGTTGAACGCGCATCCCCGCCAGTTTTTGCAGGCTCACAACCTGCTGGACTGCGGCGACAAGGTTCTGTCTCTCGGTCTGGATCGCCCCAAGGGTGCTGACGCCAACCGCAACCATGACCGCAACCCACAGGCTCAGAAGGATTGC
>Ga0247844_1008355_pt1 | contig 11265 bp, 9 predicted proteins | sample LaCtaG_FD_192421 | JGI IMG/M metagenome (GOLD analysis project Ga0247844, IMG submission 192421) | Freshwater microbial communities from meromictic Lake La Cruz, Castile-La Mancha, Spain - LaCruzMarch201714.5m_1 | ecosystem: Environmental > Aquatic > Freshwater > Lake | place: Spain: Castile-La...
ATGAGTTACACATTCCAGTGTGTATTTGTAAACCACATCAAAAGATCTTGTACCATAAGGAGTTCGGGCATTATCGCCTAAATAGATATAATCATATTGTGGTAATTCGGTGCGTATTTTATCCAATATGGTTAGACCACCATAACCAGAATCGAAAATTCCGATTGGGCCATTTAAATTACCCCTAACCCCTGAAGGGGAATTGACCCCTAACCCCTGAAGGGGAATTAAATTACTATTGGTTTCCAAATTTTTCTCCATGTGATTAACAAAAAAAGGTATGTTTGATGTCGAACGAACAAATCTAGTCCCCCTTTAGGGGTTAGGGGTGTATTTAATCAAACATCTGACCAGAGTTATTGCTCATTTGTACCATGCGGTCGTATTCGGCAGGTGTTAAATCCAAGAAATAATAGTTTTGCGGATTCATTATTTCCCCACGTAAATGCACCTCGTAGTGTAAATGCGGCCCTGTAGATTTACCTGTACTACCCACTAAACCAATAACATCACCACGTTTAACGGATTGTCCATTTCGCACTTTTATAGCACTCATGTGTCCGTACAGAGTTAGATAGCCAAAACCGTGATTAATCTCCACACAATTACCATAACCTTGTTTCCATCCAGCAGTTACCACCCTACCATTACCTGTGGCATATATATTTGCACCCACCGCAGCGGCAAAATCCATACCTGCATGGAATCTCCGAGTATGGTAAACCGGATCTATACGCCAACCGTAACCCGAAGCCATACATTTGAGATTTTTGTTCAAAACGGGTTGAATAGCTGGAATGTTTTCGAGCATTTTTTCTTTGTTTTGGGCCAATAGAATAATGTCGTCGTAAGATTTCGACTGAATATAAAGTTGTTTTTTAAGTTCGCTTAATTTATGCGTAGTTTCTACCACAATTTCGGAATTGGTCATATCCAATAATTGTTCGTAATACTCGCTATTGGTAGCTGTGGCTTTTCTAACAGAAAATGGTATGGGCTCAGCCTGAAATATTACACGGTATAAATTATCATCACGCTCTTGTAGGTCGTTCAAAACCTCTTGCATATCGTCGAACTGCCGATGCAAAAGTTTGTATTGCGCCTCCACATGCCTTTTTTCTGTTACGAGTTGTTTTTCTTCGGGGGAGTCGATAAAGGTGACAAAAATAAAAAAGAACAACAATCCAGAGAATAAACCCGATACAGCGTGCACCAAAAATTGAGTAAGTTTATGAGCAAGGGTATGCTCTACTTGCTCGTAGCTCAAAGTTTCGGGATTAAAATGGAATTTTAGTTTTGCCATAAAAATGTATTATGTGCTTTTGGTGGTATGCAAGCACGTAGGAGAAAAAATAGGCGAAAAAGAAGTAAATCAATGGCTTTGTAAACAAAATTCGACCATTTTAAACACTTTTATAAGCTTATTTACTGCAAAAATAATAAATTTGAGCTACTTTTGCAGACTTTATTTTATATTATTAACCAAGTAAACAAAAAGGTCGACAAAATATAGGTAATTATGTAGGGAGATATTCCTGCAATTTTGATTATACCCTTTTTTTGGTCTTTACCGACCGTTGACCGCTGTCCGTTGACTTTAGACATTATAAAAATGACTTCACAAGAAATTCGTCAATCCTTCCTTGATTTTTTTGCTGGCAAAGAGCACAAAATTGTACCATCGGCACCCATGGTTATTAAAGATGATCCCACCTTGATGTTTACCAATGCGGGAATGAATCAGTTTAAGAACATTATTTTAGGCAACGACCCCATTAAATATTCAAGAATTGCCGATTCGCAAAAATGCTTACGGGTAAGCGGAAAACACAATGACTTGGAAGAGGTGGGACATGATACTTACCACCACACCATGTTTGAAATGTTGGGCAACTGGTCTTTTGGTGATTATTTTAAAAAAGAAGCCATCGAATGGGCCTGGGAGTATTTGGTAGATGTATTAAAACTGGATACCAACCGCTTGTATGTTACTGTTTTTGAAGGGTATGCTCCCGAAGGTTTAGAGCGTGATGATGAGGCTGCACAGATTTGGGAACAATTTCTCCCCAAAGACCGCATTATCAATGGCAATAAAAAAGATAATTTTTGGGAAATGGGCGATACAGGTCCTTGTGGTCCTTGCTCGGAAATTCATATTGATATACGCAGCGACGAAGACCGTGCAAAAATTGATGGACTTACGCTGGTGAACGGTAGCCACCCACAAGTGATTGAGATTTGGAACAATGTATTTATGCAATACAATCGCAAAGCTGACGGTTCACTAGAAGGCTTACCCGCCAAAGTGATTGACACAGGTATGGGTTTTGAACGTTTGTGCATGGCCATGCAAGGTGTACAATCCAATTACGATACTGATATTTTTACGCCCATTATCAAAGAAATAGGTGTGATTTGTAATGCTCAATACGGCACAAATGAACAAACTGATATTGCCATGCGTGTAATTGCGGATCATATCAGAACCATTGCATTTTCTATTACCGATGGTCAATTGCCCTCCAATGCCAAAGCGGGATATGTTATTCGCAGAATTTTGCGTCGTGCAGTGCGCTATGGTTACACGTTTTTGAACCAACGATCGGCATTTATGTACAAGCTCATCAGCGTATTGGGCGAAAACATGGGTGTGGCTTATCCTGAGTTACTTTCTCAAAAAACACTTATCGAAAAAGTAATTAAAGAGGAGGAAGAGTCGTTTTTACGCACTTTGGAAACGGGTATTAAATTGCTAGACAAGGTGATGGACGAGGCAAAAAAAGAGTCCAAACCCGAAATTGCAGGCAAAGTAGCATTTACACTTTATGATACCTTTGGTTTCCCGTTGGATTTAACGGAACTTATTCTACGTGAAAATAACTTTACAGTAAATATTGAGGAGTTTAACGCAGAAATGCTTATTCAAAAAGAACGTGCAAGAAATGCAGCTGCTACCGAAACTGGCGACTGGGTGATTGTGCGCGAAGGCGATAGCAATTTTGTAGGTTATGATTTTACTACCACCGAAACATCTATTTTGCGGTATCGCAAAGTGAAGCAAAAGAACCAAGAATACTACCAACTGGTACTTTCCAACACCCCATTTTATGCCGAAATGGGCGGACAAGTGGGAGATAGTGGCGTGCTGGTTTCCGAAAATGAAAGCATTGAAATAGTAGATACTAAAAAGGAAAATAACCTGCCAGTACATATTTGTCGCCAACTGCCAGCAGATATAACAGAAAGCTTTACAGCTACTATCAATACCGAAAACAGAAAAGCCATTTCGGCCAATCACTCGGCTACTCACTTGTTACACGAAGCTTTGCGCCAAGTTTTGGGTACGCATGTTGAGCAAAAAGGATCTTTTGTAAATCCTGATAGTTTGCGTTTTGACTTTTCGCACTTCCAAAAACTTACCAAAGAAGAAATTCGTCAGGTGGAGCAAATTGCCAATGCAAAAATTCGTGCCAATATTCAGTTGAACGAAATGCGCGACACCCCAATTGCTAAAGCCCAAGAACTTGGCGCAATGGCATTGTTTGGCGAAAAATATGGAGAGTCGGTGCGTGTTATCCAATTTGGAACTTCTACCGAACTTTGTGGTGGAACACACGTGCAAGCTACTGGCGAAATAGGCATGGTGCGCATTGTGGCCGAGAGCTCCATTGCAGCAGGTATCAGACGTATTGAGGCTATTTCTGCCACAGCTATTGAAAAATTACTTGATGCACAACAAGATACCATTGCCGAAGCACGTGAGTTATTGAACAATGCGCCCGATATTTTGAATGCCATCAAAAAAACGCAGGAAGAAAACAGTGATTTGAAAAAACAAGTTGATGCTTTTGTTCATGATAAAATTATGGCATTGCGCGATAATTTAATTGCGCAAGCACAAGAAATAAATGGAGTGAAAGTTATCAGTTTAAGTGCAGATTTGTCGGCAGATAGTACCAAAACATTGGCATTCCAGATACGCAATTTGGTATCGGAAAAATTATTTTTTGTAGCAGGATGTGTCTATGAAGGAAAACCATCATTGACTGTGTTGCTATCGGACGATATGGTAGCAGCAGGTTACAATGCCGTTAATATTGCCAGGGACGCTGCCAAAGAAATACAAGGTGGCGGTGGTGGCCAACCGTTTTTTGCTTCAGCAGGTGGTAAAAATCCGCATGGTATAACTGCAGCTATCGAAAAAGCGATGAATGCATTGTAATAATTCCATTACTAAAATTAAAAGGAGTTTTCGGAAACGAAAGCTCCTTTTGCTTAATGGACTATTCATATGGAAGTAGGGAAAGCGATTGACACATCAATGACCAATTTTCCAAATTTTCATGAAATTGTCACTGCTTTTATAATTCATCATTTACGATCAACACTATTGAACCAATTCTATGCTTTGATTGTTTGGAAAATAAACTATTTACACATAATTATCAATGAATTCAAAACTATCACTTTTCGCTTTTCTTATTCTTTTTAGTGCAAATACAATTTTTGCAGAAGATGTCAAGCCTTCAAAAGCACCTAAACAATACAGTCTTGAAGCTGGTTATAGAAACGTTTTTTATGTAACCGACAAAAGCAATCTTTTTGGTAATAATTACAGCCATGGTTATGGATATCTTTTTGATTATGCATGGCAACTAAGCGGCATTGATGGCAAAAAGCCATCGGCATTTATTTCTGTTCCAATTGGTTATAGCGTAATGGTACCTAACAATGCCAATTATAAACAAATAAGTATGTTGAATTACGGATGGACGGTGCGCCATGAGTTGTCTCGCAATTCCAAACTCACTCCATTTTTAGGATATGGTCTGCTACTAAATACTTTAAAACAAGAGGGAATTCTGGGCGGTGTGATGGGTCATCAAACTCAGTTTGATTTTGGCGCAAATTTCAACACTTCATCTCGGTTGAAGTATTTTGCCAAAATTGAGTGCAGTTACACTTCTTATCCCAAACTTGGTGCTACGGAACGGATACATTTTATGTTTACTGATTTAAGAATAGGGCTGCGGTTTTGAAGAAAAGTAGAAATGAGTGTTGTCGCATGTGGGTGGTTAAACTGAATTTTCCAGAAATCGGAATTAGAAAAACACTATCATAACAAATTGATATTAAGCCTATTCCGCTTTCACAACCAAAATATCTTTAATATTTGTAGAGTAGCATGGTGAAAGTTGCTCGTTTTTCAAGGTCCATTTTCTATCAAAACCTTGCGCTGCAATCTTTACTTTTTGCCTGCCATAGGATGCGTTGAGTTTATCAATTACCAGCATCACTTTGTCATATTTGGTGCGGTTGCGGGTGTCGAACATATCCATTTGCAAAGGTCGCTCAGGACTTATATCCCCTACTATTACCCCGGCTTTTTTGTATTGATATCCCGCTTTGAATATTGATTGTAGCCCTCTTAACGCAAAGTCAATTAGTTCTGTAGTATCATTGCTCGAAACGGTTAATTTCATTACAGCCTGATTGTAGTATTGCGGTTGGTTGGTGGCAAAAGGATTGGTATGAATAAATACTGTAAGCAAGGCTGCAGTAGATTTTTGCGCTCTAAGTTTTTGGGCACAACTGGCAGCGAAATTTGCCACAGCTTCCGATATTGGTTCAATGGTGGTTAATTTCTCGCCAAAACTGCGGGAGGTGCAAATGGTTTTCTTGGCTTTGGGCATTTCTGTTTCAATACATGCAGTACCACACAATTCTAACCATATACGTTCACCCACCACACCCATGTGCTGTTTTACCCAAGCTTTGCTGCGTTGCGTAAAATCCCAAGCGGTATTCACGCTGTGGTATTCTAACTTTTTTGCGTACTGACGGCCAATGCCCCAAACATCTCCAATTTTTGTGAGTTTGAGGGCTTTTTCGCGTTTTTCGTCAGTGTCAATGATGCAAACACCTTTGTATGCTTTGTACTTTTTAGCAAACTTATTGGCCACTTTGGCAAGTGTTTTGGTGGGTGCTATACCAAGGCTCACAGGTATTCCTGTATTTCGGATAACCGTTTTTACCAATTTGCCCCCAAGTTCATACAGATTGATATTTTCAAAACCGTCTAAAATCAGGAATGCCTCATCAATAGAATAGACCTCCATTTCGGGAACGAAAGCGCCTATTGTAGTCATTACACGGTTGGACATGTCGCCATACAAAACATAATTGGACGAAAATACAGCCACTTGATTGCTCTCTATCAAATCTTTAAGTTTAAATGCAGGTTCGCCCATGGGAATGCCAAGTGCTTTGGCTTCGGCGGAGCGGGCAATAACGCATCCGTCGTTGTTAGATAACACAACGATAGCTTTGCCATTGAGCGAGGGCTGAAACACCCGTTCGCACGATGCATAGAAGTTATTGCAATCTATTAAGCCGTACATTTATCTTTTGTGGTTTTTTATGGAATAGGTAACAATGCCCCAGATGCAAAAATTATTGTCCTCGGTTACTTTAATGGGTTCAAACTTGGGGTTGGCGGGTACAAGATATACAACATCTTTTTCCAGTTTAATATATTTCAACGTAAATTCGCCATCGATAAAACAAACTGCCGTATCGCCATCTTTTGGTTCTAGGCTTTTATCAATTACCAAAATATCACCGTTCATAATGCCTGCGTCTTGCATGGACGTGCCTTTTACACGGGCATAGAATGTGCTGGATGGATTAGAAATTAATTCGGTATTCAAGTCTATTTTCAGGTCAATATAATCTTGGGCTGGACTTGGGAAACCCGCCGCAATACCACCTTCGATAAAAGGCAATGCCACGTGCGAATTTGTGTTGGCGGTGTAAAAATCTAAGTTAGATGAGTTGGCTATTTTCTTGATATGTTGCATAATAAAATCCTCAGTACTATTTTCTATTGTGTACACAAAGTAAGCGATTATTTTTGATAAAACGATTTGATTTTTATTCAAAAATAAAAATGCAAATTGGACATTGCACTATAAAAAAAAGAGGTAAACCTTTAATTGGATACCTCTTTTTTTTAATTTTGTCAATAGACTTTATATATATATGTTTATTATGTGTTTTAAGATGAGGGTTATATCACAAATGATTTATAAATAAATTGACCTCTTAAAAAACATTTATGTTTTTTCCTTTGTGCTCTTCAATGTATGGAAATTCTTAGTGTAAATTGTGAGAGCCTTTGTGATTAATCTTAAGTTTCTATATTTTAGTACAATAGCTTTTAATCAATATGAACTCTAATGATTAGAAACAGTATCTTACCCCTATTCTAATATTATCGTACACAAATGCAGGAGGCGTATTGCTGTAGATAAACATGGATGGATGGTTGTAGTAATATCCAAAACGATAATCGATAGACAATTGTAGCGGAAATTCAAAATTGTGTTCCAGTCCAATTTGTGCCAATGCACCAGCGCCTATCGCATTTTCTTGATAAACCAATCCTGCACCAGTGCCATAATAATAAAACATACCTACAGGCATTCTGTAATCACGTTTGATCCACTGATACATGCCAATAAAATTGGCAGTTAGGCTTTCTGACTTTCTGTACTTGACAGTTTCACGTATGCCACCATCATACTCAAAGCCAAACTCAAGTCTATTGTCTTGGTTGATGGGGTGCTGGTATGAGATTTCGGCGGTGGGAGCCAAGCCCAAACGAATACCAAATTTTGGATAAGGTATTTCGTCAATTTTTGGAGCACCTAAATCTCTGAGAGATTGTGCTGTGAGAGCAGTGCTGAAAAATAATACTGTTACAACAAATGCGAATATATACTTTCTCATGGTTATGGTTTTACAAACAACAAATTTAAATAGATATCTGAGATAAATTGTCTGAGTACATTGGTTTGCAAAAATAACTATTAATTCACAAATTACAACCATTAATATATGCTATATATCAATTAGTATAACATATATTACACAAATGACCACAAAACAAATCAGGAATGTTCCGTTGTAGAACATTCCTGATTTGTTTTATTTGACTAAAAGCGATATCTGATTGATAATCTAGCCTCATTGCTCGCTAGACCCATTCCTGAATTAATGAAAAGCCTAGGAGTGAAATCTAGTGACATTTGCCATGGAATTGTAAAATTATATTCAATACCACCTTGTGCAACAGCTGCAAGTCCAAACGCTGTGTACTTACCAATACTTGCCCCTCCTCCAGCATAAAATTTAAAACCAGGTCCAATTTCTTCCAAGCTCCATTTCCATTGATAAATACCAGTTAGCACGTTACCGTTTTTGCCTGTACCTAAATCAATTTCAAGTCTATTGTCGGTTCCAAGTGGATGTTGGTACGAAATGTCTGAATCCTCATATCCAAGTCGAAGTCCTAATGTACTTCCTTTTGTTTGAGCATTAGAAATGCCTACCATGCTGATTGTTAATGCGAAAAATAAAAAGACTTTCTTCATCTGCGTTCTACTACTTTAGAGGTTTATAATTTGGTAAAATTAAGCATTATCTACGAAATAAACAGGTTCTGTTTACAATTGAAAGTAAATATTAAAATTGTTTACAAATACGCCACATCATCATTTACTTATTCGTGCCAGTCGCCGTTTGTTTTTATGAGTTCAATGAGTTTGTCCACGGCTTCGTTTTCGTCAATGCCTTTTTCCACACATACTTTCTTTTTGTATAAACTAACTTTGCCTCTACCAGCACCCACATAACCATAATCAGCATCGGCCATTTCGCCTGGACCATTTACTATACAGCCCATAATGCCTATTTTAAGCCCTTTAAGATGCGAAGTTTTTGCTTTTACTTTGGCTATTACCGATTGCAAGTTGAACATGGTACGTCCACAGCCGGGACAGGAAATAAATTCCGTTTTGCTCACCCGCACTCTGGAAGCTTGCAAAATACCAAATGCAACAGAATTTATAGCTTCCAATGTCAGTGCGCCACTGTTTTGTAGCAAAATGCCATCGCCCAAGCCATCAATGAACAACACGCCAAAATCTGCAGCCGATTTTATTTGTAAATGTTGTAAATCATTTTCGGCATATTCTCTACAAATAATTATTGGCGCATTGCACTCCTCAATCAATAAAGCATGAAAAAATGCACGTTGTTCACCCAATCCATTTTGATGCGACGTAGATAATAGAATCACAACTTCTGTTCTGCTTTTTAGGAATGTGAAAATATCAGCATTTAGATCGGAATAGGAAAGTCTGATAAATTTTATTCCCGACTCATCAGCAATAAGCTCGCTAATATTACGCACGTCATAAATGGTGTACGATAATTCATCCTTGAAGTTGATCATTTTATTGCCCACCAAAACATAATCCGGCTCTACGGCGTAATTGCCATTTCCTGTAGCAATAACCACTGGTACATTGTCGCCACCAATGTTGCCAATGCGCTGCGATTGTCTTTTAGCGTATTCAAATTTAGATACACCAGCAGATTCTGTAGCCTGAATAGGTGCATGACCAATTCTCTCTCCAATGTACGATGTAAGTAATTTTCCAACCGGAATTTCTGCTTCAGGTTCTTCGCTCAATGAAACACGGATGGTATCGCCAATACCATCGGCCAGCAATGCACCAATACCTACGGCAGATTTTATTCTACCATCTTCGCCATCGCCAGCTTCGGTTACGCCCAAATGTAGTGGAAACATCAATCCTTCATCTTCCATTTTATCTACCAATAGCCTAACAGTTTGTACCATCATTACAGTATTGGACGTCTTCATTGAGATGACAATCTTGCTGAAATTTTGCTCTTTGCAAATGCGTAAAAACTCCAAACACGATTCCACCATACCCAACGATGTGTCGCCAAATCGGTTCATGATGCGTTCGCTCAACGAACCATGGTTCACGCCAATTCTGATGGTGGTATTGTTTTGTTTGCAAATTTCTAAAAAAGGAATGAACCGAGCACGAATTTTATCATATTCAAGTGCAAACTCTTCGTCGGTATAATCGGATGTGTCTCCAATTTTTACCGTTCCCACATAATTACCTGGGTTGATGCGAACTTTTTCTACATTTTTTGCTGCCACATCCGCCGCATTGGCATTGAAGTGTATATCGGCAACCAAGGGTGTTGAAAAACCTTTTTGGCGCAATTCGTCGTGGATAATTTTTAAATTTTCGGCTTCTTTAATGCCTTGCGTAGTAAACCTAACCATGTCGCCACCCGCAGATATTATTCTAATGCACTGCTCTACAGATTTATGAGTGTTGTTGGTGTCGGTATTTGCCATCGACTGTATGCGTACTGGATAGCTACTACCCAGTTTTAATTCTCCAATGCTTATTGTATCGGTAATTCTTCTACTGTAATTAAACGGATTAATTTTCCACATATTTAATAAAATATAAATGAATTTGTTTGTTGGTGATTAAAATTAGTAATTCTCAATTCTATGTTGTTGATGATTTTTATGGGACCATCGTTTTTTCTTAGCATGCAAAAATGACTTTGTCAAATGATTTGGCTTTTATCAAAAATGCCAGCATTTTTTTATCCGTTTTTTTATCCGCTACATCGGCGGAAATCCGCGTTCTATTTTTTTTCTTAAATGCGACATTATATTTGTCTTGTTTTTAACGATGTTATTTTATGCAAATTCAGAAGATTTTTTTAATCTCACATTCAGGCTTCCAATGCCTTTAACTCATTATAAGTACTTTAACTGTCTTGCGGTGTCACTTTTAAGAAAAACTGAAAGTTTTTCTCTTTGTGCTTTTCTTAAAAATTCATATTCCTCAACGAATTACACTTTTTAGTATTCTTTGACTTTGGGAATTTTGTGTAAACTTTGCGTATTTTGTGCAATAGCTAGTTTCTAAAAAAGCAGATTTGAGAAAAATTTGTGATAATTGTGTATTTTGCGTTCAAAAAATACTGAGGTCTAGTTTACGAAATTCATAGTTCTCTTATATTGCAACAAAATTAGTTATTCTACAACAACTAACGCACAAGTTGGAAAAATGTTTGAAATATCCGTTGGGTAAATGCCACATAAATAAGCTCAAATATCTCCATATGTATTACGGAGTGCAAAAAAAGTTTAACTTTGCGCCAAAGTCATTTTTATTTTACAAAACAAAATGGATATTTTCAGACCTAAACTGCTCACAACCATACAGAATTATACAAAAAAGCAATTCTATACCGACCTCATGGCGGGCATCATTGTTGGTATAGTTGCTCTTCCTTTGAGCATCGCTTTTGGTATTGCATCTGGAGTTACACCCGAAAAAGGAATTTTTACCG
>Ga0247844_1008358_pt1 | contig 11259 bp, 13 predicted proteins | sample LaCtaG_FD_192421 | JGI IMG/M metagenome (GOLD analysis project Ga0247844, IMG submission 192421) | Freshwater microbial communities from meromictic Lake La Cruz, Castile-La Mancha, Spain - LaCruzMarch201714.5m_1 | ecosystem: Environmental > Aquatic > Freshwater > Lake | place: Spain: Castile-La...
AAATGAAAACTGGGTTCAAGTAAAGTGGTGTGAAAGATGTGCTTCCAAACTACGCTAACTTATGTTCGAGGCGGCACCGGCTACGCCGGTGTGGGAGTTAAAGCAAAATAATAAGCTTCATAGGACATGAATCTACTGCCATCTCTTGATGTCATAATAAAATCACTCACCGAATTTTTCTTTGCTTCAATCAGCTTTGTAAGAAGCTCAGAAGGAATTTTCACTTCTCGCCAGTCACCATCTTTAGGATGATCGACAAATCGCCCCTCGCTTCTTCTCCAAGTTCCTCTTATGTGCAAAATTGAATTCTCGAAATCAACATGCTCCCATTTTAAAAAACAAACTTCACAGGCCCTAAGCCCACAGATGATCTGTATCCACACAGCAAGCCCAAAAACTTTAAATTCAGCGTATCTTAGCAGTGTGATGATTTCTTCATAAGTCAAACTCTGAGCTTCATTCTCAATAAGTTTGGGCCTGAGTTTTTTTGTCATTGGTTTTTTTACCAAATAGCTAAAATCATCTACGGCCGATGAAAGCATCATGTTCAAAATCCCATACACATGAAGTTGTGTTTGAGGAGAGCGACCAAGACCAACCATCTTAGAAAAAATTTTTGAAACATCAGCAGGTTTCAATTGAGAAAGGATTATTCCGCCAATTTGGGGATGAATATAATCTCGGTACATCTGCTTTTGTTTTTTTCTCCAACCTGGTTCGGCCTTTTTAATGTCGTTCCACTCAAGCCAAAACTCATCGACGGAAATTTTTGAAGCATGGTTGGTGATGGTTTCACCTTTGTTCTGCTTATGCTTAAGTTCTATTTCACGTCCTTGAGCATCACGTTTATTTAAATACGTTTCAGAAATCCAATTTCCATCATGCCCACGAACTTTAACTTGAAACTTTGTTCCGCTTTTTCTTCTTCTCGTAATAATGGCCATAACTACCTCCTGTCTTTCAAGGAGGATTTCGTCTTAATCTCGTCTTCGTCTAATTCCCAATATTCTTTTGTTAAAGAGCCTTTGCGCAAAAAATTTTTATGCACAGAAGAGTCATATACACTGACTTGAGATTTTTTCAAATCACTTTTTTCCTTTGTTTTGTCTCTGAAGTATTTAATCACTTCATCCAAGGAAAATCTTATATGTCGTCCGATATAAACATGGGGGATTTCATTGCGTGATACCCAATAATAAATTGTTCCTGTTGACACTTGTAGTACTTCAGACAAACCGTCAACGGAGATATAATCAGAAAGCTTTGCTTTTTTTGTTTCATTTATTGTCGTTTCCATTTCTCATTCCTTCGATCTCACAGAGATCAACCACTCATTGTTAATCTTTCCAATGAATCGGACATGAGGATGGGCAAGTGCATGTTAAGCGAGGCCGTTCCTAGGGTCGAAATCACTTTAGAAAATAATTTTAATAAATTCATTTGTTAATAAGACAATTTTCATTTTCAAATTCATCTTCTAATCTTTCTTTAACTTCTACTTCGTCATCAGTAGATTTGTAAGAGCAAGTCTGACAGCCGATACAAGATAAAACCGCTGACAAGATACAAGCATCGTAAATTTCAGTTGATTTATTTCCCCCCTCCTGAAGGTTCTCATCAACCCTGTCTTTTGTTTTAACACTTTCTAAATTTCCAAAACCTTTTTTTGTTTCCATAAAATCTCCTTCATTAATTTGTGCCCCTTGTTTTTGCCATCAAAACCAATCAGAGATCCAGGACGAGGGGGAGTTACGTCGCAGGAGCAACATTTTACTGTTGCGAATAAGAAGACAGAAATGCAGTGATGGTCTTGGACAGTTGGGTTGAACGGTGCATATTAAGCGGGTCAACTACCAACTCGGTCAATGACATGAAGGAGTGGAGCAATCAGATCGTTTTCACATTAAGCTTTTATGATAAAAATTCTCTGACTCGGCTATCTCAGTTATTATTTTAGGTTAAAAAAAAGGATGAAGTCAAATTTTTTTACCTCTTAATAAAAGAAAATAAATGAGTGCATTGAGTGTACTCATTATTTTGTATTAAGTATAAATTTGAATTCACCCTTTATAAATTAAAAATAATAAGAAATATTTATTATAATACTTATGTCGAGAAATGAGTGCATTGAATGTACTCATTTATTTTTGGTGTTATTTTTTCAGCAACTTACACTTACAAAAGAAGTAAGTATTTTCTGGAGCAGAGGTCTGCTCCCAAATTTAATAATTATAGCTAAGTGTTTTTTAAAAGCAGGTTTGAAATAACACTTGGAGGAACATTTCGATACCCTCTGACAATAGACATCTCAATCACTGAATAAGAGGCCCCCGTGTTGATAAGGATGATTCCTTCATCAATGGCCTCTTCCATTAACTCAGTGATAAAGGCCAAGGATAAAACTTGATGCCCTGTAAGATGAAGAAGACGCTCAATTGAAATCTTGTACCTCCCATTTTCTTTCCCTCCAAAATCTTGTTTAAAAACTTCTTTCAGTAACTCAACTGTTTCTTTTGCTGTAAGCTTTGCCATAAAGACCTCCCTACTAAGGTCTATGCACAAGTGAAATATCAAGCTTTGGCATGGTAATTGTCTGAGAAAAATAAATGTGGAGATAATTTTATAAAAGTAAGGTCTTAGGTCAATTTTTTACAAATGGTAATTTAGAGGCCATTTCCCATTACCATCGTTCTTAAAAAAAATGCTTATCGCTTAGAGAATAAAGGGCTTTTAAGGAAACATCATTTCCATCGTTTTTTATCCCAACTGTCAAACGAAATGGTAATTCCAAAATCTTTTCAAGCTCTGGGATAAAATCTCCTGGCCCAAGCTAATTTTTACGAGGAAAAACTAATATTAAATTACCATGTATCAAGTGAGATAAAAAGGCCCTCTTGGTTAAGAGGGCCATAAGATAATTTTACGGTGGAAGGAGAGACTACTGAAGAAAATCTTGATCGTCTTCTTGAACGTCGCTTGTTTTCTCTTTTATACGTTCAAGCTCCAACTCTCTCACTTTCATGACAAGCGTATTGTATTCTGTCTCATCGACCAAAATTTTACGGCCCTCATTTTCAGGCATCATGAGTATTCCTGATCGTTGAAGTTGTTTAACGTGAAAGCGAAAGGCCGTCTGAACTTGATCTGGTGAATAACTGTCTCTACTTGTTTGTCTTGAGTGAAGGGCCATAGGAGCAGAATAGTCATAGTCAGAAAGATCCCTTTTTTTATCAAGAACAAAAGTCACAATTTTTCTTACGGCGTGTGGAGAATATCCTGTTTTGTTGTTGGCATAAACAATTGTCGCACTCTTGAACGCGGCAGCAAGTGATCTTGTTTGAACTTTGCCATCGTGAACTTCAGTTTTTCGCCCTGTCACAGAGCCAAGAAAAAATCTCTTACTTGTTTCAGCACCATAAAAAAAGTGGCGATAATTTTTAAGATAATCATCAATAAGCTCTCCCACATCAAGAGGAATTTCAAGTGTCACATGACTTGTTTTTAGAACTTTGGGATTTTTTAGTTCTTTCTTAAAGACTCTAAAAAACCACTTTGAGTCTCTTTTAAAAAAGTGTTTATCAAGTTCAAATTTTGAGTAATGGTCGATCCTGAGTTCGAATAAGAAAACAAGAAGGACAAGAAGAAAATCTCTTTTCTTTTGGGCCTTGTGATAGGGAGCAATGCCAGGAATATTGGCATCGTATTTCATCCAATCAAGCATTTCTTTTACTTCCTTTAAAACTTCGTTACGCTCAATCATTTCTTGGATGGGAGCGCTTGGGTCAACAAGAGATTCAAATACTGAAGAATTTAAAAAATCCTCAACATACTCGTGGGTATCATCACAAATCTCGTTCCATTTTTTTTTCCATTCTTCCTCCGTCATTTGGGGCGAATAGGGATATTCAAATGTTCCATCGGGCGCTACCCTAAAAAATTCTTTTCCTAAATCAAAGCGTTGTCTCAGATAGCCATATTTTTCTTGTGAACATGAGCTAATAAAAATCAAAATGCGTTCAATTCCTGTTGTAAGTTTGCCGACTCTTTTTTCTCGAAAAGAAACATACCCAGAAATAAAATCTTTATTTAAAAGGCAAACAATACTTAACTTATCAATGGGGATATCCATGCCCCGACATAGATCATCCTTGTGAGTAGCTGGAGAAACTAAAAACCCCAAAAATTCCGAATAATCTTTAATGAGAGTTTTCTCTCTTCCCGAAACTCCGTCTTTTATTTCCCAAAATTGATGATCTTTCTTTCGTTTAAAATTCTGATGAATTCCTGCCATAAAAGAACAGGTATGGAATTCACCGAAGTCTTTTAAATCTAATGTGATCTTTTCAGGAAATTTTTTCTTTGAAAGCGAATAGGGATATTTTCTTAAATTTGAAGTGATGATACCGACTTCACTTCTTTCTCTGGCCTTGACAGCGGCAACCTTTTGTCCGTGAACAACTTTCCCTAATTTTTCAGTGAGAGTCATTGCAGGAAGATCAAGGAGCTTTTCAATTTTTCTTACAACATCCATTGATTTAAAAGAAGGATTAATTTTTCCTGAAATCCAATTTGTAATGGTGCAAGGCCGCATGTTAAGTTTTTCAGCTAAGGCAGTCCCACTCATGTCTTGTCCTTTCAAGATAAACGAAAGTGTTTCCGCGAAATTCAGATTTTTAATTTTTGAGTTGATACTAATTCGAATAGCATGATCTCTTATTTTTCTAAGCTTGGATTTCATCCCAGGAATTGAGCTTGGGCCATATTTTCCATTCAAGCTTTCGAAAAATAGGCCAAGCTTCGTATCATCAAAAAGTTCATCACCAACGAGACTTCCCAAACTCAAACCATTAAAATCAAGAAATTGATTTAAAATAGAGCTATACACAGGAAAGAGAGCATTCACTTTCTCAAACGGTAGTTGCTGCGTCTTAAATAAGTCAAGCAAGGTTAAATAATAGAGATTCATCTCTCCTCCTTAAAAAAAAATTAGTTGTTACCTAAAGTTTTCTTAAATGGATTATTTTATGAGCTTGAGAAAAATCCTTATTTATCAATGCTTTTAATATTGAAAACTTTTTTTACCAGCCTGTTTTTTGTATCACCTTACAACTTTGTTTGTGTTTAATAATTCATGAAATAATTCTTGAAAGAGAAGGGATTCTTCTCTCATCTTGAGCTTTTGAAAGTGCTTTTTTGCTAAGTGAAGAGCAAAGAGCTGGTTGTCGATTTCAAGACCCAACTCCTTAACACACTCAATTCCTGCATCGGCCTTGCCACTTTTAAAAAGTTCCTGTGCCTGATTAAGAGCGCTAAGAATTATGGGGAGATCAGGATGATTCTTGTCGATCTGGTTTAATAAAATTTCCATTACGTTCCTCCTACATTTTTGAGTAAATAGAGTTTTCTTTAGGGACAATCTTTGTTTTTAGGGTGCTGCTCTCTAAACGAAACGTCGCATAGACTTTATTTTGGGCCTTACGGTTATCAATCAGTATTGATGTTATGCTGTCGCCGTCCCGTAAAAGACGCTTGTTGGCGACATAGCTATCAACTTTTCCATCGAGGATTTCCTCATACCAGTAACCTTCAAAATTGTTTTCGCTCAGTGTTCTCATAACTGTTTTATTAAACTGCGTGAGTGAACCATAAGTCTGGGTAAGAGATGTGAGAACTTTCTGTTTAATGAAACTCTTCTTTTCGATTGGGTTGCAGTCAAATACCTCAGTCACAATCCCATCGCCATCAGTAAGTACTACTTTTGACCGTGGGGATGTTTTCAGTTCATGCTTTAAAACAAAATCTGAAAATTCATCAATCTTTCCATTCTCAAATAAGGAATAGGCTTGGGCCTGTAACAAATGACTGAATACCTTTACCTTATGGTCGATTTTTCCGTGACCACAGGCCCTACCAAGAAGACCTTGCACGACAGTCGCAATTGCACCATTGGGAGAATAGTCATAAACCATCTTTACGAGGGCCGTATTTAGCGTTGATCCCATTCTGGCTTTACACTGAACAATGATAATCGTTATGACATTGGCCCTGTAGATGGAAAGATAATCTCCAGGGGAGTCGATAGGGTTTTCTTGATTCCAATGGCGAATGAAAACTTTTTTCCCAAATTTTTTTTTAAGTTCTTTTTCAAAGAAAAGAGCATCTTTCTTTTTAGGAATACGCAAGAGACAGTACCCGCTACTGTTTTCAAGAATTGTCTTCTCAAGAAATTGATAAGAAGACGACTCAGTTAAAACAACAAGTTTTTTATTTTGAAGTCCTATTATGGGGGTGGCCTCTTCTATGTCACCATTTTTGAGCATCATCGTCACTGACTTGTAAGTTGGCATAAGAGCTTGGGAGTAGTGAACGGTTGTATCCTTTGCTTTTAGTGCAGAAGAAAAAGGAGTCGCTGAGACACCAATCATAAATGTTTGCTTCATTGGATACAGGCCATTATGTTTAAGCCAACGATCAATCGTTTGTTCACAGCCATCACCAAAATGGTTCTCATCAAAGAAAATAAAAATTGGGTCGTTTTGAAAACTCTTTAAAGGCCTTTTTTTAATTTTTCCTAAGCGACGTTCACGCAAAGAAAGAAAATACAAATCTTGAGCTTCAAGATGTTCTATCCTCGTTTTTATCTGGTCTACGAAGTCAGTATGATTGTGAGCGACAACATAAAGGCCCATTGCATTTGGATAGATTTCTTTTAACCTTGCATACAGTCTTTCTATAAACGCAGTTTTTCCTCCTTGGGTAGGAGCAAAAAGTAAGAACAACCTTTTGTCAGGTTTGTTCTTAATCTTTTCAATCATCTCATCAACGGCCTTTTCTACTTGTGCAAAAACTGGACGGATCATGTATTCTCCTTCTGAGAAAGCTTTAATACTTTGTCTGATATTTTGTTTGCATAACAAATGGGGATAACCAAAGCCTCGTCGTCAAAACGCAATTCACATTGATCTGGGAAATAGACATCCTGAAGGATTCCCCAACTTTTAGGATCAAGTGAGACGAGAAAGTCGTTAGCGAGCATGTGCCCTAAAAAAAACTCAGTAGCGCAAAACTCTTTCAAAGAAAAAGTGAAACAGCGTTCAACAGAGATTTCAAAATGATATCCCTTCATGGGGCCAGAAAGAATTTGGGCCTGAATTGTTGCCGTGACAGGCTTGTGAGGTTCATCAAAGATTACAAAATCTTTTAAGTTTCCAACTTTCATTTTCATAAGACCTCCTTAATAAGTTTTTTGAATATGGCATACATCGCATAACTGTCTTGCTTGCAGTAAAGCTCAAGATTGGTTTTTATTTGTAGTTTTTCCTCCTTTGTTATATTGGGAGAAATCATTTTGAGATATTGAATCGAGGCCAGCGCTCCATTGGTAATTTCCAAATCATCATAAGAAAGTTCAGGGCATAAAACTGACAGAACTTTTTTAATGCTCGTACTTCCCTTGAAATCCTTATGAGCGTATAGGCCTTTATCGAAAATCATTTCGAGATCCCAAATCCTTTCGATGAGAGCAAGAATTTCCGCTTCTTTACTAGGGATAACTTTAATGAGTTCAAAGAGTCGCCCAACTTCAAATGAAGCGTGGTAAGTGATAATAGATCCCTGTTCCCCAAGGACATCGAGAAGAAAACATGCAAGTGATTTTCTAGGGTCTGAATCCTCTGTATGAAGAAAAGAGTAATGCCTTAACTTTTGTTTTAGACCACCAAGAACATGAAGTGACGCTTGGAAAGAAATTTGCTGGTAGGGAGAAGTTTTAGGATAGCGAGGGATGGCCTCGCAAAAAGATTTAAAGTCTAGGAAGAAAATGGGATACGTCACTTCATGTAATGCTTCTGTGATTAAAAATTGATTTATGATGGGACAATTTTGAATTTCAGCTTCTCGCTGGAGAGCTTGATATTTTGTAAGAGTCACAGACTCAGGAATATTATTTAATGAGCGTATTCCTTCTTTGTGGAGAAGATATTTTTTACCGCTTATGTCACGGCGAAGATTAAAGATTGTATCTTCGGCATAATCTCCCCAGCACACAATCTTGTATGGACATTCCGTTTCGCCAATACAGTGCTGACCGATTTCTCGCGGAGGGAAAATATTGTTTTCAATAAGTCGTCTAATGTCCTCAAGCTCTCTCTCCATTTTAGAAATTTTTTCTGCAACAACTTCTGTGACATCAGTAATCGTAAAAAAATTAGCGATATTTAAAGCAGCATCAAAAACGTATTGCTTGTTGATGTGAGCTAACTTGAAACTCTTAATTTGAGGGGCGACTTTCGAGAGAACAAGTTTTTGAAATGCAACATCGAGAATATGTTCTTCATTAATTTCAGTGGTAGATTTGACCTCAATTAGGTCGTTCCGCCTAAGGTCGAGAATATCAGGGCGAGTCACAAGCCCATCACTTTCAAAGGCTCCCTCAAAAAGGATCTCGGCCTTTAAAAGTGTTTTCTGAGTTTCAATGACAGCAAGGGGAATATATTTTTCACTTACAGTGACGCAGAATTGCCCTTTAAAGAGTTCCTGGGCTTGAAGGCCTAGGCATTTGCCTTGCTTCGCTAAAAAGTCTTTAAAGTCATTGCCGCTATATTCTCCCAGTGACTGGCCCATAAGCTTATAAGCTAAAAGTCGAGGGCAACGCTTCCCGTCTAAGTAAATGGATTTTGTAATGGGTTTTTTCATAATTCCCTCACGTTTTTGTACACAGTGAGCCATTACTGAGATGGAATCAAGATTTTTTTATATATTATTTTATATATATAAAATAATAGAAACTAACCCCTTGTTTTCTATATAATTTTAAATATAGTAATATATATAAAATTTATATAAGGACGTAGTCTATGAAGAAAGCGGCTAAAGCCATTCTGAATGAACTTAATGGGGACAACAAAGAAAAGGTCATGTTTAATATCGACAAAAACCTTCACACAAAATTTAAAAAAGTTTGCAGTGAAAACAATGTTCGCATGTCGAGTGTCATCGAGAAATTAATTGAGAATTTTTTAGAGGAAGTAAAAAGTGAAAAATGATTTTTATTAAAGTAATAAACTCCAATGACTATTGAGTGATATGACATTTTATCCTTGGTGTGAATATGATTAAAGAAAAATCACTGTGGGAAATAGCTAGCGAAATATTAATGGAACCTCACTATTACGGTAGTCTTGATATTTGTCTTGATGATCAAGCTGACATTGGTGAAATTGCAGAAAATTTTATAACAAAGTATTACACAGATTCCTCAAAAATTAAAACAATCAGAGGAGGTTTTGACACAGAATCACTTAGCGTTTCACGCAAAACCCATATTATGCTAACGTACCTTCTTGGGTATTGGTTTTATTTAACTTTTAGACCAATACAAAACGCTATTGATAACATCACAAAAAAACATACAGCAAAAATTATTCCGACACATACTAAAAAAAAACAACATCAAAACGAAAAAGATCGCTTCCTTTATGTTTGGTTTTTAACTTCACTAGGGCACGACTTAAATTATTCTGAAGAAAATCAAAGTCTGCGACAACATGATGACTTGCAATCCTATCAATGGCCTCCGAGAAAGCACTCTTGCGTCCCACGCGAATATTCAAAGCAAAATATTGTTCGATATGAACAATGGAAAAAAACTGATCATGGCATTACTGGTGGGCTTAGGCTTTATACAGAATTAAAAAAATTATTTATCTCAAAAATTGGGGTACAGACCAAGTACCGTTCCTGGAGCCCAAATATTCCATCAATGGATATCGCTCTCGCATCTTGGGCCATAATCGCACACAACATTTTTTTTGCAAAAGATGAGAAGCAAATCAATGAGTATGAAGCTCATGAGCTTCATGACTTTATCTATGGGAGAAATCCTTCTGCTCCTTTTATAACACTTGAAAATCATCCTTTTTTATTTTTATTATCACTTGTTGATACGATTGAGGTCTCGAAACGTAAAACTGACAATGCAAGTATTAAAAAAATTTTAAAAGAAACCAAATTAAAATTTAATTCAGTTGAAAAGATACTTTATTTGCCAACTTGTTCTGGTAAGGATCTCGACACTTGGCTGCGAGTAAACATGACGAAAAACGACGATTCTAGTTTTGAAATTATATTTTAATATTTTGGCGAACCCCAGTCTTCATTTAAGAATATGGTGATAACAATATTCGGGTCTAGTGAAAGAGATACCTCAATAAAGTGATTAAAAAAATTACTATTGCGATAACAAAAATAAAAATAAAAAGCCTGAACACCCCAGAGCCAAGAACGTTTGTATATCTTTTTATAACTGATGGCTCAATTTTACGTAGAGTATGACCAGTAATTCTGGATAGAAATATATTTGAAGTGCCACTTATTTCTTTTACCAAATACCAATCGGCAATAAAAATAGGAATAAAAAACACACAAACAACTTCTGCCTTAATATAGAGAGAGTTTGCTTGATCAATAACAAACCGTCCCATGAGAGATGAACCAATTCCATTGATTGTGCGAAGAGAGGTTTGCGGTTTTTGTACTTTGTTTTGCAACAACTCATTCAGCAAAATTTTATTTTTCAATAACATTGTTTCTTTTTCATTAGATTCGTTTTGATTGTTTGGCGGAAGCGGCGGGGGAATTTCTTCTTTGTTCTTATTATTTAAGGCAAGAACTTGTAATATGATCACCCACGCCCATATTACTAATAATTTTGAAACTAAGTGAAAATCACTCAGATTAAAAAAAAGTTGAACAAAGACCACCATTAATGACTGTATCCCCCCCATTAAAATTGGTTGATATGTTTTTACTTGTTGTTCAAGATAGGTTTCGATTTTGGGTGATATTAAAAAAAGAAAAAGATAGAATAACAAGCAAATGGCTAAGCACTTCAAGAACTCATCTTGCCATTCTAAGTCCCCAAACAGTTTGGCATTATAGCCAAACGTTGTTAATAAAACAGGTAGTATTAACCATGAAATGAATACAAATTTTTTTTGACTCATACTTTTCCTGTGTAAAAACCAATCAGTGAATAATAGAGAGCTTGCGAAATTGCTGAACAGAATCGAGATTCAGAAATTACTATCCCTCGTTTTTGCAAGTTACAACTTGAGCAACTCTACTGTCGATCTCCTTCTTTGTTATATCAGATGTTTCCCAAAATTCTGCTAGGAGAATACTGAATAATTGATATTTTTCATAGGTAAATTATGCGGCCATTTCTTCCGCAGTTCTGTTTACACATTTTTTATTAACTCT
>Ga0247844_1008363_pt1 | contig 11254 bp, 8 predicted proteins | sample LaCtaG_FD_192421 | JGI IMG/M metagenome (GOLD analysis project Ga0247844, IMG submission 192421) | Freshwater microbial communities from meromictic Lake La Cruz, Castile-La Mancha, Spain - LaCruzMarch201714.5m_1 | ecosystem: Environmental > Aquatic > Freshwater > Lake | place: Spain: Castile-La...
TACCCCTGAAACAGTTCGAATCCCATGTCACGGCAGCGGAGGAAGTCTACGAGTGTCTCAACTTTTTCGGCCAGCAATTTAACGTTATATGGTTTGAATTTCTCAACCATTTCTGCAAGGCGTGCAACTGGCGACTGAACCAGATCGACCTTTACAATTTCGACGATGGAATACAACTCTTCGTAGATCGGATCAAATTCGTGGTCGTCCAGGGCGATGGTGAATCCCTCTGCTTTAAGAACCCGGCAACGCTCGATAAGTTCGGGCGTTACCTCCAAGGTTTCAAGCAGCTCCAGAACGACCCGGTCTTTTGGCAGAAGCGAGATGGCATCACTCATCAACAGTTCAAGCTCCAGGTTGATGAATCCACGGTGTGACCCCAGAATAGTTTCCAGCCCGAAAGAAGATAAGGTGTTGAGAATCACTTGTGCCGAGGCCTGTGAAGAGTCAAGGACGGTTGCCGTCTCCAGCGAACCAGCAGAACGGAACAAAAGCTCGTAGGCTACGATCTCCCCGCTTTGGTTCAGAATCGGCTGTCGTCCTATCAGATAGTTTGTTTTATTCATATAAACTCCCGTTATGTTGCAAGTGGTCCCTAAGCCTTGCACCTCATAGTTTTAATACCCTATTTTGGAACGTTCTCCCAGTCTTTCAGAAACTTCTCGATGCCGGCATCCGTGAGTGGATGTCTGGCCAGTTGAATCATGACAGAGTAGGGAATTGTTGCGATATCAGCTCCGATAAGAGCAGAGTCGAGAACATGAATCGGGTTGCGTACGCTGGCAACAATGATTTCGGCCATATAGCCATAGTTATCAAAGATGGTGCGGATATCTTCAATGATGCCCATGCCGTCCTGTGAAATATCGTCCAGACGCCCGACGAAGGGGGAGACGTATGTGGCGCCCGCTTTGGCGGCCAATAACGCCTGCATTGCGGTGAAAATAAGCGTTACGTTGGTTTTAATCCCTTTGTCGGTGAGAGCCTTGCACGCCTTGAGTCCTTCAGGGGTCATCGGCAGCTTGACGACAATGTTCTTGTGGATCTTTGCAAGTTCTTTCCCTTCCTTGATCATTCCGGGCGCATCCAGCGAAATCACTTCGGCGGAAATCGGGCCGTCAACGATCGAGACGATCTCCTTGATAACATCCTTAAATTTACGCCCCGATTTTGCGATCAGCGACGGGTTGGTGGTTACACCGTCAACCAGGCCGAGTGCATGTGCTTCACGAATTTCAGTTACATCTGCTGTGTCGATAAAAAATTTCATTATTGCCTCCAGTTTATGTTGGTGAAGAGTGGTCGAGCTGTTCGCGATATTTTTCAAGGCAGCTCATAGAACAAAAATAGTGGCGCTGACCGTCATATCTGCCGATGACGGCGCTCTCCTCTGATACATACACTCCGCATACCGGATCCTTGTAGGTTTCTATACCGGCGGAACCGAGGCTTTCATCCGGTTTTTCCAGAGGTTTTTTTGCCGAGGTAAGCGAGAGAATGATGCGATAGCCGATGTACAGCAGCAGACCTATAACTAATAATCTGATCATATTCACTCCCCGATTATAATTTAATGACCGTCTCAGCCGAATTGAGCGCGGCAAGGTGTTCCCATACCCTTTTTCCTGTCTGCGGATGCAACATTTCCGGCGCAATGTCACAGAGAGGTTGCAGGACGAAGCGGCGTTCCGTGAGACGAGGGTGTGGAACGACAATAGATTCGTCAGTTATTATATTGTCACCGTAAAACAGAAGATCCAGGTCAATGCTGCGTGGCCCTTGAGAGAGTGTCCGAACGCGCCTGAAGGTTTCATCTTCAATCCGAAGCATTCTGCCCAGCAGGGTACGGGCGTCAAGCCGGGTCGAGAGACTGAGTACCGCATTGTAAAAGGTATTCTGTGATACGGCGCTGACCGGTGATGTCTCATAGAATGAAGAAAGAGCCGTTATCCTGCTCTCCGGCAGCTTTCCTACTTCAGCTACGGCACGTAACAGATTGAGTTCTCGGTCTCCAAGGTTGGAGCCAAGGGCTATGTAGGCGACTGTTTCCACGGCGTGATTAAAACATAACCATCACAGTGCGTCAACCGTAACCCCGCCGTTGACTAAAAAAACCCCGGCAACCAGGAGGGACAGTTGCCAGGGCAGATGAGGATTCGTTGGAACCCTCGCAATCATTTCGTTGCCTGAATATAATAACCTTATTCACGGTTGATAACAAGGCATAACTGAGACGGCAAGCCCTTCTGCAAGGTTCTCATAGCGGAGCCGTATGCCAAGAAGAGTCAGCATTCTTCGATTGTCTACAATCCGTGACTGACGAACGTAAGAAAACATCAGTGGCGACATGACCTGGCGGGCCTCATCAAGAGTCACTTGGGGTTGGCGCGGCAACCCCAGAACATCCGCACAAGCGTTGAAATAGGATGTCATGCTTGAGGGCTTCCCGTCAGAGACATTAAATATGTCGCCATCGCTCCCACGCTCTGCGGCAGCAATGCAGACAGCGGCGAGGTCATCTGCATGAATTCTGTTACTTGGGCCGGACTCCTCTTCATTCAGCAGCGGTTGCCCCTGACTGATCTGCATCAACGGCAGGCGACCCGGACCATAAATGCCACTGACACGCAGGATAATGATCGGCACATCGTTGGCGGCACCATATTCCCGAAAAGCGTTTTCGGCATCCAGGCGGCGTTTGCCCATCGCCGAGTCGGGAGAAGTTGCCGAACCTTCCGTGACCACGCCTGATTCGACATCGCTGTAAACCGAAGTCGCGCTCATATAGATGATCTTTGCCGGTCTTTCGGTGCCAGTAATTTGTGTGACAAAATTTCTGGCACGACTGTCGGCAACGCCCCCTCCTGGTGGCGGAACGAGATAGAAAAGGGTCACGCCAGACAGGTTAAGCGTTGGCAGGGTTGCCGAATCATCCAGAGTGGTGACAACGGTGGAAAAACCGGCGGACTCAAGCTGAGCGGCATGCTCCGGGGATCTGACCATGCAGGTTATCCCTGCTCCGGATTCCATATACAAACGCGCTATTCTTTCGCCAATGTATCCGCATCCGGCGATAATGATCTTTTGCATAAGTATCTCCACGAGTCCTCTCCTAATTCCATTTTGCTTTCAAGATGACATTTTACAGACCCTAAAGGTTTTGAAAACCTTTAGGGTCTATCCTTAAATAAATAGCATCTTAATTGCTACTGCGAATTATGCCAGAGTGGAAAAATACTACAAGGAGAAAATGTGTCAATAGATAACAGCGTCCCTCATTCTCCTCCTAAATTGCGTTGACACCATCCTGTAAGGGGTGTATTTTCTCGTCACCCAAAAGAGCGAATTCTTATCCCTTTTGAGGCGTATGGTGAGAAGGTAATGTGTTGGAAGAAAACGCTTGGTACGATTCGCTTAACAGTGATCATCGGAGCGGGTGGCATAGTTTAATAAGCAGTGGGCAAAAATTGCCAAAGCCGAACAGCACCCGGATGAGGTGCTGACTTATTTGCGGGGCTGATCCCCGCACCAAGGAGGATGTCATGAAACGACTATTAGTATTTATCCTGGCTGCAGCTTTACTGGCTCCGCTTAATGTACTGGCAGCAACTTATACACTTGACACTGCACACACAACCATCGGGTTTAAAGTCAAGCACCTGATGATCGCCAACGTGAAGGGTTCCTTTGAAAAATTTAAGGGCACTGTTATCATTGACGAGAACGATGTGGCCAAATCGAAAGTTACGGTCAGCATTGAGATGGCGTCTATTAACTCCAGCAACGCGAAACGGGATGAGCATCTGCGCAGCGGTGACTTTTTTGATGTTGCCAAATTTCCTGTTATGACTTTTGAATCAACCAAAGTCGAGCGGTCAGGAGCCGAAACACTAAAAGTAACCGGTAATCTGACTATCAAAGGGGTAACAAAGCAGGTGATTCTGACGGTTGACGGCCCGAGTGGTGAGATCAAAAGCCCTCAGGGAGTAGTAAAACGCGGGGCGTCTGCCGTTACAAAGATTAATCGCCAGGATTTTGGTGTAAGCTGGAATAAAAAACTTGATGCCGGTGCCGTTGTTGTTGGAGATGAGGTGCAAATTTCTATTGATGCGGAACTCGATAAAAAGTAGCATATCGCACTGATTTTCTTTGAGTCATGTCTCTGGCCCCTTTGGTGCGGAGACGTGACCTATATTATTTCAATATAGTCTTGGGGACATTCTATCTTCTCCAATTTTTTCCTGATTTATACGAATCTTACATTAGTTTCCTCACATACCCCACAAAAATACTTTCCTGCCGTCAACAGTTTGCTCCAGTTCCCAGATTCTGTCATCCCACTTCTTTTCACCATCGCGGTCAAAAATAAGAAGGTGCGCTTCGTCCGCGCCGCAGGTGGCGGCGTAGGATGCGGTTTGTACCACCCCGCTGGCGATAGTGGCTTCCAGCCCTTTGCGCTGGATCTTCAACTCCAGCACAATCCGCTGCATCGATCCGCGAAAAAGCAAAACAGGGTCAAGAGGCCATTCGAGAAAAAGATCCATCCGCTTCATGCCAAGGCCGTATTCGCGGGTAATGCGACCACCGCCATTGATAATCCGCTGTAAAAAAGCCTGTAACAACAGTTGTGGCCCTGCCTCCTTGTACTGGAATTTTTCGATCCAGGCATCGGCATTCTCTCTGAAAAACTGCTGAAACGCCCGCAACAGTTTCGGCATGTCAAGACGATTATCGGCGGTGGTGTACCAAGGGAGGTCGTGGACTATGCTTTTCTGGGTCGCCCAGGTCAGTTCGCGTGGAATGACTTCCTGATAAATCGCGTTGCTGATGCGTATCTGCTTGTCAAGAGTTATCAGCCCCATGTCCTGAACGTATTGCAGATCATCGAGAGGAGTGTTGATCGCGTCCCCTTCACCGGCCAGAACTGCGGAGATAACACGGTGAACACGAGGTTCCTGTAATTTGTCGACAAGCTGATCAAGGTGAGTGGCCCGGCTCAGTATTAGACGTTCGCGCGCCTCCCTGTACAACTCGACATCAATGACGCGGCTGCGATCTTTCCCTTCCTCCTTGAAACATGCTTCCTGTCCCAGTGCGTTGACCAGCCAGGGTTGCCCAGCGGTATCTTTCCAGAGCAGGTCAAATACCTCCTCGTCGAAGCGTTGACCGGTTTCAGTTGTGTGTTGTTCAAAAAGTGCGCGGACGTCGGCTTGGCATAAATTACCCAGGCGCAGTGATTCAGCCTTGACATTGAATGCCGATCCGCCGGTTATGATTTCGCCGCCACCGGTGTGGATACGATAGTCTCTAACGTCACGAACACCACAGAGAATAACGGATGTTGGGAAATTGTCGGGGCGGTCATTGTAGCCGGAGCGGAGTTGGCGCAGAACCGATATGAGAGTATCACCCACCAGAGCGTCGATCTCGTCCAGAAAAAGTACGGTGGGTCTGGCAGGGTCATTTTGCGTCCATCTACGGAGAAGTTCCAGAAGAGCCGCATTGTGGCCGTTCTCATTGAAAATTCCAAGCCAGGCATCCGCAGTTGTCGCGTCGCGAAGATGCATGCGAAGCGAGGAGGCGACGCTGCTGCAGACCGTCCGTATTCCCTGTGACACATCGTTTCTTGCTGTCTGAGCTGTTTCAATGTTGGCGTAAATGGCTCGATAGCGCCCCTGTGTGTTAAGATACTTCATCAATGATATGAGGCAGGTGGTTTTACCGGTCTGGCGGGGGGCATGCAGGACAAAATATCTTTTCGACTCTATCAGCGATAATATTTCAGCCAGATTTATTCGGGTCAGAGGATCAATACGATAATGATCGCCCGCAACGCTTGGTCCTGCCGTATTGAATTGCAGCATTTTATTTTCTCCGTCGCGTTTATTCAATTTTGTATTCAAGATGACATTTTATAAACCCTAAAGGTTTTGAAAACCTTTAGGGCCTGTCCAGCAATCAGCTCAATCTTCCTCTCTTCGTACCGCGCTTCTCGAATATTCGCAGGATGACAAATGTCACCCAGGCCACAAGCATCAGGCCGACAGTAAAGATAAAATATGATAAGGGCCACGGAATATCCTTGGTCATCATCGAAAACTCGGACATGCCGCCGATGCCGGCAATCACGTTGAGCGGCATGAAAATAACGCTGAGTACCGTCAGGCGGTAGATAACCCGGTTCTGGTTGATATTGATGAAACCGACCGTGGCATCCATCAGGAAGTTGATCTTGTCGAACAAAAAGGCGGTATGTCCGTCCAGCGATTCGATATCGCGCAGAATCTGCTGGGCGTCTTCAAGCTGATCGGCGGAAAGAAGTTTCCTGCGGATTAGGAAGGTCAGCGCTCTCCTGGTATCAAGCACGTTCCTGCGGATGCGACCGTTCAAATCCTCTTCTTCGGCGATGCCCGCCAGAATTCTGGCCGCATCCTCGTCAGTCATGGTTTTGTTGAGCACCTGTTTACCGACTTTGCCGAGGGATGAATAAATCTCTTCCAGAGAATCCGCAGAATATTCCACGTCGGCTGCGTACAAGTCCAGCAGCATGCCCATGCCGTCAGAAACATACCCGGCTTGAATACGCGCACGCAGTCGCTGTAGACGGAATACCGGCAACTCTTCCGCGCGCACCGAAAAGAGGATTTCATGGAACAGGATAAACGCAACAGGAACGTTGCGGGAATCCCCTTCTCGATCAAGCAGAAAGTCTGAATGCAGGTGAATTTCGTCGTTCTCTTCGACGTAGAAACGGGCGCTTGATTCAATATCGGTAAGGTCTTCCGGGTCGGGGAGCTCCAGCCCGAAATATTGTCCGATTTTGCGGCGATCCGCTTTGGTCGCCCCGACCAGATCGACCCAGATCGGTTTTATCCCTTCCAGATCTTCGACCGACTCGATGGTGATTTGGCTTAAGCGCCCCTGCGCCAACTCGAAGGCGTTCACCACGCATGCGGCGCCAAGGTAGCTGCTGCGACTGGCGAGAGTATCCCTGGTGGCATCTGACACATCATCAAGAATGGTGTCCACTCGATTTTCGTCGATTTGTCCCCAGACAAGAAAAAGATCCTCCGGGGAAAGGCCATCAAGAATCTCAGCGATTTCTGATGATTCAAGCCCGGCAAATAGCTGGTGCAATTCGACAAGGTGCTGCTTCTGCACCATGTTTTCCACATGATCATGGCGCGGCATGGCCTGCCTGTTTACCATCTCCTCAGCAAGCCTGTGTTTTGACAGCAAATCCTGCACGGTTATTAGTGACATGACAGCACATCCCTTGCATAAAAAACTCTGGTGAAGCAACTGATTATATGAGGAATGAATACCTGAGATATCAGATAAATACAAGTCTGCTGTCAGCAGGGGGCAGATTTAATTCAGATACACCTTGCTGATTCATGTTGATTGGGGGAGGTGGGTGGAAATTTTTTTTTGAAGTATGCTGCTCATATATTGACGCGACCGTAACAATGTGACAATGTGCGACTTTGCAAATCTTCGTACCACTCAAAATAAAGAATAGTCGTAATAACTCACTGTCAGAGGATAATTCACATGGAAAAACCAAATCAGGGCACGGACACGCTTCATCCGCACATACTGGTTGTCGATGACGAATTGGATATGTGTTGTATGTTGGCGAACTATCTAAAGAGGAGCGGCTATAAAGTGGACATGGCCTGTAATGCGGCTGATGCCTACTATATGATTGAAGACGGACAGTATCTAGCCGTCGTGAGCGATATAAAAATGCCGGACGAAGACGGTATTTCGCTCCTAACCCGTATCCTCAAAAACTGGCCGGAGACTCCGGTCATCCTGATGGCCGACCAGGACGATAGCCAGTTGATGCAGACCGCCATAATGCATGGCGCGTTTGATTCCATCCAGAAGCCACCCGATTTTGTTCATCTTGGGAAAATCCTTGAACGTGCAGTCAAACACAGCAAGATGCAGCGCCTGGAGAAGAATTACCAGGCCGAGATTGAAGAGGCCGTTGTCGAGCGTGCTCTGGAATCGGAGAGAGCCGCTGAACGGTTACGAACGGAACTTTCCGAGCGCAACGCTGCCGAAGAGCGTCTACGGGCTGAATATGCCGAGTGGCAGAAGTTGGAAAGCAGCCAGCAACAGGCTGCGGTAACGCGTGCTTCAGAATTGCAGAATGTCATTGGGCAGCTCACGGCTGAGGTTGCCGAACGCAAGGCTGCTGAAGCGAAACTGATGCAGGACCGGGCTGCCGCTGAAGCTGTAAATAAACATCTTCAGGCAGAACTGGATGCCGAGCGGAGACAGTCCGAAGCCGGTGTTGCACAACTTCAGGCTGAGATTGCAGAGCGGCAGCAGTTGGAGGAGAGCCTGCGGCAGACGTCTACAGAGCAGACGTTGCAGTTGCAGGCAGCCATTGAACAGTTGCGGACTGAACTTGCCGAGCGCAAAGAAGTTGAAGAGAAGTTGGAGCAGGTATGGAATGCCGCCGAGGCTACCAATGAACAGATGAGGATTAATCTTGAAGAGCGGAAGAAGGAATTTCAGACCGTCACTGAACAGTTGCAGATTGAATTTGCCGAGCGACAGGCGGCCGAAGAACGGATGATCCAGGCAGAGATAGCTGTCGAAGCGGCCAACAAGCAGTTGCAGGCGGAAATTGCCGAGCGGCAGCAGTTGGAAAACAGCTTGCAGCAGACAGCCGCAGAACGTGCGAGGGAGCTGCAAACGGTTGTAGAAAGCTTGAAAGCTGAATTGGTCGCAGAGCGCGCTCAAGCCGAAGAGCAACTGGCACAGACTCGTGCTACAGCGGAAGCTGCTATTCAACAGTTGGAGGCAAGGCATGCCGAGCGGAAGCAGGAATGGCAGAATGTCACCGAACAGTTGCAGGTTGAATTTACCGAGCGCCAGGCTGCCGAAGAGAAGTTGAGGCAGGCTGAGACAACTATCGAAGCGGTCAGCAGTAAGTTGCAGGCTGAGATTGAGCAGTTGCAGAGTGAACGTGCTGCCGAGCGCAAGGCCATAGAGGAGCAGTTGGAGCAGGTGCGAGTGGCTGCTGAGGATGCCGCTAAACAGATGGAGGCGAAGAATGCCGAGCTGAAGAAGGAGTGGCAGACTGTTACCGAACAGTTACAGACCGAATTTACCGAGCGCAAAGCTGCCGAAGAGAAACTGGAACAGGCCAGGATAGCTGCCGCAGTGGCCGAAGAAATGATCCAGGCCAAGCTGGCAGAGCGCGGGCAGGAATTAGAGACGGTCTCTGAGCAGTTGCAGACTGAATTTGCCGAACGCAAGGCTGCCCAGGAGCAACTGGAACGAGCCAGGCTTGACGCTGAAGCGACCATTGAACATCTGCATGAAGAACTTGCCGAGCACAAACGCTCAGAAGAGAGCCTGGAGAAGGCGAGACTCGCCGCTGAAGCTGTCATTGAACAGTTGCGGTCCGGCCTTGATGGTGAACGTAACCAGCGGAGCCAGGTGGAATTCAGGCTGGAAGCGACGTCTACAGAGCGGAGGCAGGTGGAAAGCAGGCTTGCGCAAACCGTTGCAAAACGCACCGAGGAGTTGGAGAAAGTCAACGAAGAGCTGCAGGCTAAACGTGCGGAGCAGAAACAGACTGAAGAGGTACTGGAAAAAGCCAGAGTTGAGGCCAAAGCAGCCGTTGAACAGATGCAGGCTGAGCTTGCCGAGCAGAAACAGGCGGAGAGTCTGCTGCAACAGGCCGTCGCAGAGCGGACTCAGGAATTGGCGACTGCCAACGAACAGCTGCAGGCTGCACGTAATGAGCAGAAGCAGACTGAAGAAAGGTTGGAACAGGCCAGAGTTGACGCCAAAGCTGCTCTTGACAAGGTACAGTCTGAGCTTGCTGCCGAACGCACGCAACTCGAAATTATCAACGAGCAGTTGCAGGCCGAGCGTATCGGGCGCAAAGACACCGCCGAGCGCATGGAAAAGGCCAGGTTGGCCGCAGAAGCCGCTGCTGAAAAGTTCCAGACTGAGCTTGCTGAGCGGAGGAAGGCGGAAAGTCAACTTGAGCAGACAGTCGCAGAACGAACCGAGGAGTTGGCAACCGTCAACGAACAACTACAGAGTGAAACCATCGGGCGCAAAGATACTGCGGAACGCCTGGAAAAGGCCATTTTAGCCGCAGAAGCCGCTGCTGAGAAGTTCGAGACTGAGCTTGCCGAGCGGATGGGGGCTGAAAGTCGCCTGGAGCAGGCAGTTGCGGAGCGGACGCAGGAATTGGCCAGCTTGAATGAACTGCTGGAGGCAGAACGTACCAGGCACAATGAGGCATTAGAAGAGCTGACTCAGGACTGGATATCAGCAGAGGCAAACAATGAACGGCTGCAGGCTGAGCTTGCCGAGCACAAACAGGCTGAAGAACAGTTGGATCAGGCCAGGCGCGTTGCTGAGGCTACCATCAAACAGCTACAGTCTAAGCTTGATGCAGAGCGTAAGGATGCTGAAGAACGTCTGGAAAATGCCAGGTTAGCCGCTGAAGCCGCAACTGAAAGGTTTGAAGCTCTGCTTGCCGAGCGGAGAGAGGCAGAAAGTCGCCTTGAGCAGACCGTCGCAGAGCGGAATGAGGAGTTGGCGACCGTCAACGGAGAGTTGCAGGCTAAACGTGACGAGCTTAAGCAGACCCAAGAGCAGATGGAACAGGCCATGTTGGCCGCTGAGGCAGCCGCAAAAGCCGCATCTGAAAGGTTTGAGGCTCTGCTTGCCGAGCGGAGAGAGGCAGAAAGTCGCCTTGAACAGACCGTCGCAGAGCGGAACGAGGAGTTGGCGACCGTCAACGGAGAGTTGCAGACTAAACGCGACGAGCTTAAGCAGACTCAAGAGCAGATGGAACAGGCCATGTTGGCCGCTGGGGCAGCCGCAAAAGCCGCATCTGAAAGATTTGAGGCTCTGCTTGCCGAGCGGAGAGAAGCAGAAAGTCGCCTTGAGCAGACCGTCGCAGAGCGGAACGAGGAGTTGGCGACCGTCAGTGGAGAGTTGCAGACTAAACGTGACGAGCTTAAGCAGACCCAAGAGCAGATGGAACAGGCCATGTTGGCCGCTGGAGCCGCTGCTAAAGCCGCTGCTGAAAAGTTTGCGGCAGAGCTTGCTGAGCGGAGAGAGGCAGAAAGTCGCCTTGAGCAGACCGTCGCAGAGCGGAACGAGGATTTGGCGACCGTCAACGGAGAGTTGCAGGCTAAACGTGACGAGCTTAAGCAGACCCAAGAGCAGATGGAACAGGCCATGTTGGCCGCTAATGCAGCCGCAA
>Ga0247844_1008364_pt1 | contig 11252 bp, 12 predicted proteins | sample LaCtaG_FD_192421 | JGI IMG/M metagenome (GOLD analysis project Ga0247844, IMG submission 192421) | Freshwater microbial communities from meromictic Lake La Cruz, Castile-La Mancha, Spain - LaCruzMarch201714.5m_1 | ecosystem: Environmental > Aquatic > Freshwater > Lake | place: Spain: Castile-La...
TCGATATCATCATCACTGATCATCATAAAGATGCGACAGATTCACTTCCCCCTGCCTACGCCATAGTGAACCCCAACAGAAAAGATGAACCTGAAAACTCTCCCCTACGTCATCTGGCCGGAGTTGCGGTGGCCTTCGCAGTTTGCTTACAAGTCAAAAATGAATTGGCCAAACGAGGGCAAATTACCCCTAGCCTCTATCCACTTTTACAATTTGTGGCCATTGGGACAATTTCTGATTTGGCCCTACTTACCCCCATGAATCTCAAACTTGTCCGCCATGGCCTTAAACAATTTAAAGAAACAACTTTTAAAGGGATTGATGTCTTTTTAACTCCTGAAGAAAAAAAAATCCCCCTCATTCCCTCTGAAAAAATTTCTTTTTCAATGGGGCCTATGATTAATTCTCTAGGCCGTCTTGAACATCCTGAAAAAGCACTTCGCCTTCTTTTAACTGACAATACTGAAGAGGCAAAAGAACTTCATCGTTCACTTGAAACATTTAATAACGACAGAAAATCCATTCAGGCCAAAGTTTTTTTAGAGGCCAAAGAACAAATCATTAATCATCTTGATGGAAAAAATCACCTTATCTCTATTGCCTACAAAGAAGATTGGCACGAAGGTGTTATTGGTATTGTGGCCTCAAAACTTGTTGAGACTTTCAAAGCACCGGCCATTGTTTTCACCAATGCTGAACAATCAGGAATCATCAAGGCCTCAGCTCGCTCGGCCGGCGAACTAAATATTTTTGACTGTCTAAAGGCCCAAGAAGATCTCTTTGTGAAATTTGGAGGGCATAAATCGGCCGCTGGCCTTTCCATGAAAAAAGAAAATTATTTTGTATTTAAAAATCGCATGAAAGAACTCCTTTCTACAATACCAGCGATCACACGTACCAAATCTGATTCTTATGATTTAGAAATTCCCTTTGAAGACATAGGCCCCAAACTAGTTCGTGATCTCGAATGCCTTGAGCCTTTTGGAAATGGAAATGAAAAACCAAGTTTTTTAACAAGAGGATTGCGACTTGATTCTTACGAAGTCATGAAAGACACTCATGTGCGCTGGAATTTTTCCTCACTTAAAACTCCACGACAAAAATTTCGTGGCATCAGCTTTAATTGGATCGGAAGTTGGGGAAAAATTCATCCTTCACAAATTTTTTCTGAACAAGAAATAAACCCGGCCGGACTCTACGCTATTTTCACTCTCGGCATAAATCGCTTTCGCGACAACGAACTTATCCAACTTCACATCCAAAAAACAGATTTTGGGTTTCCCTAATATTTAAAAATAGTGACTGTCGGGAAATGCCCAGATAAATGACAAGCTAAAAGAAACAATCACTAAAATAGAACAGGCAAAAACTCTTTTTGCCCAACGAACATCATCTTTAACCCAAAATCCTTGGAGTAAAAGAGCAAGCCAAAAAAAAGAACAAGAACCAACGACATAGGTAAAAAGAATTCCTACGTAAGAGAAAATCGGAAAAAGCATGGCCACACTCAAAAAAAGAACCCCATAAATAAACATAGCAAGCTTTGAGCGATCGGCGCTTTTTATCAAAGGAAAAAGAGGGAGATTCGCTTTATTAAAATCTTTTGCGTGAAAAATCGCAATAGCGTAAGCATGAGGCATTTGCCAAAAACAAAGAGCGAAAACAAGAAGAAGTGCGGCCATATCGAAGTGATTTGTGACGGCACAATAACCAACGGCCGGTGGGACAGCACCGGATAATCCCCCAATAAGTGTCGCATGAATAGAATTTCTTTTAAGAAGTAAGGTGTAAAGAACAAGATAAATAAAAAGCCCCCCTAGGGCGAGCAAAAGCGTGAGAAAATTCGTTGTAAGAGCAAGGACTGCTATTCCAATAATGGCCAAAAAAAATCCAAAAAGATAAGCAGACCGTAAAGCAATAACCCCTCTGACAAGGGCCCTTTTTTGTGTACGGTCCATCAGTTTATCGATATCCCTATCAAAAATATTATTAATTACTCCTGCAGAGCCAATAATAAGGGCGATCCCAATAAGACTTCCCCAAAAAGAAAGAGGATCAAATTGCCCTTTCGTCGCTAAGAAATGCCCTCCGATAAGAGCAATCAAATTTCCAAAAATAATCCCAGGCTTAGACAGAGAAATAAGATCTTTGATAAGCACAATAATTATTTTTTCATCATTTGATGGTGTTGTTCCATGATGGGATCCATCATGAAATAATTAAGATCATGCATAATCCAAAGTGAACCAAAAACAAAAATAATCACCATGATTGCTGTAAAAATAAAAGTGAGCAAATTTTCGCGCGATTTTGGTGAAAAATTAAGATGAAGAAAAAATTTCAACTGAACAAGAAGTTGAATGAGTGCACAAGCAACAACAAAAAGAACTAAGTTGTTTTTGCCTAACGCTTGAGTGGCCACAAGCTGATAAGGGATCACTGTGAAAGTAATAGATAGGACAAAACCGATAATGTAAGAGCGAAGAGAGCTTTTGGTAGTGTTATTGACAGTGCTCATATCAAATCGCTCCTATTAAATAAACGAAAGTAAAAACAAAAATCCAGACGATATCAAGAAAGTGCCAAAATAGACTTAGAGAAGTTAGTTTCCTTGTAACAAGTGGAGTAAATCCACGCAAGAGAACTTGTATCATTAAAAGAATCATCCATATAAGCCCACAAAGAACATGCAATCCATGAGTTCCAACTAGAACAAAAAAACCTGACAAGAAAGCACTTTTTTCAAAGCTATTTCCTCCAGCGATGAGATGGTGAAATTCTGTCACTTCCATAAAAATAAAACTCGCCCCCAAAAGAAAAGTCAGGGCCATCAGCCCAAGGGCCAGATTTTTTTTATTTTCCTTCTGGGCCAGCATGACAAGCCCAAAAGTAAAACTACTTGTTAAAAGAAGAAAAGTTTCTCCAAGAACAAAGGGAAGACTAAAAAGTTCTTTAGGGCCGGCCCCTCCAAATGTACTAGGGCGTAAGGCCGCATACACAGCAAAAATAGTTCCAAAAAGAAGACAGTCTGTCATGATGTAAGACCAGAAACCAAAATTCGTTTTTTCATCAACATCATGATGATCATGCTTTTCTATAGAGTGAATCGTTGACATTAATGTTCTCCCTTTCGCATTTGAATTTCAGTCTTTTCAACTTCCTTAGCAGAAATGTAGTATTCAGTGTCTTGGTCAAATGAGCGATAAAAAATAAAAGCTAACATCACAACCAAAGAACTCACAATAAGCCAAGTGATATGCCATACAAAACCAAAACACATAAAAAACCCTGCGGCCGCAATTAAAAAACCAAGTCCAGAATTTTTGGGCATATGAATATCAGTGTAAACTATTTTTTCATGAGCAGGATGTTTGGGATTTTGTTTTTGTTCCCAAAAATCATCAATGGCCTCTACTGTTGGAATCCGCGCAAAATTATAAACTGGCGGAGGCGAAGGAATTGACCATTCTAATGTGCGGCCATTCCATGGATCGCCATTTGTATCGGCAAATTCTTTTCGTTTCCAAAAACTATAAGCAATCTGGAGAAGTTGAAAAACGACTCCTCCTCCTATCATCATGGCCCCCAAAAGAGAGACAACAAGAAGAGGTTGCCAACCTGTCGCTGAATCATAGTGGCTAATTCTTCTGGTCATTCCATCGAGACCTAAAAAATAAAGAGGCATAAAAGCAAGAAGGAAACCCACAATCCAGTGTCCATAGGCAATTTTCCCCAGTCGTTCTTCAAGCTTAAATCCCATGATTTTCGGAAACCAATAAATGAAGCCTGCAAAATAACCAAAAACAACACCACCAATAATCGTATTATGAAAGTGAGCAATCAGAAACATACTGTTGTGGTATTGAAAATCGGCCGGAGGAACTGAGAGCATCACACCAGTCATTCCGCCTATTGTAAAAGTAAGAATAAAACCAACTAACCAAAGAAGAGGAGTTTTAAAAATAAGTCGGCCTCTAAAGAGAGTAAAAAGCCAGTTAAAAACTTTAACCCCCGTAGGGATAGCAATAATCATCGTCGCAATACCAAAGACGGCGTTGACATTTCCACCCGCTCCCATTGTAAAAAAATGGTGGGCCCAAACAAGTCCAGATAAAAGAGTAATAATAATTGTGGCCCAAACCATACTCTTATAACCAAAAAGTTTTTTCTGGGCAAAAACGGAAGCTATCTCTGAAAGAATTCCAAATGCTGGGAGTATCAAAATATAAACTTCCGGGTGCCCCCAAACCCAAATCAAATTAATATACATCATGGCACTTCCGCCAAGATTCGAAGTGAAAAAGTGAAAATCTAAATAACGGTCAAGAAAAAGCATGGCAAGGGTGACTGTTAACACAGGAAAGACCATCATCACGAGAATATTTGAACAAAGCGCTGTCCAAGAAAAAATAGGCATTCTCATAAGAGTCATCCCTGGGCAACGCATTTTTATAATGGTCACAAAGAAGTTAATTCCCGAAATTAAACTTCCTACCCCCGCTATTTGTATGGCCCAAATATAATAATCAACACCGACACCTGGACTATAATTTATTTCCGACAAAGGAGGATAGGCAAGCCAACCCGTTGCTGCAAATTCCCCTAAGACAAGTGAAATATTGGCAAGCATGGCCCCCATCACAAAAAGCCAAAACGAAAGAGAATTTAAAAAAGGAAAGGCGACATCTCTTGCGCCGATTTGGAGAGGAACAACTAAATTAAAAAGTCCAAACATAAAAGGCATGGCCATGAAAAAAATCATGATCACACCATGAGCTGTAAAAACTTGATTGAAGTGATCAGGCGAAAGAAAACCGTGATTGGCCCCTGAAGCGAGCGCCATTTGCGCTCTTAACATCATAGCATCACCAAAACCACGAAGAAGCATAATTAAAGCGGCGACAATATACATAATCCCAATTTTTTTATGATCAGTCGTTGTCATCCATTCTGTCCAAAACCATTTCCATTTTTTAAAATAGGTAAGGGCCGCAATAACAGTAAAGGCAGCAAGAACGACAGAAGCAGCACCACCTGCTTGGATCGGCTCGTGAGGAAGTGCAGCTAAAGAAAGTTTTCCAAACATATTTATATCCTAATTTTAAGTACGACGATTAATGACAAGACATTGGAGGCATATACTTCATCATGATGTTCATAAAAAGATTTTCTTCAACAAAAGAAAAGTTTTGAACTTTATCATCTTCACTAGGTTTTGCAAGCTCGTCATAACGCTCTTTTGTAAGGCGTTCAGGAGAATTTTTAAGTGAATTTATCCAAAGCTTAAATTCCTCATTGGTCCCGGCCTTAATAAGAAATTTCATTTCATTAAATCCACGCCCACTAAAATTAGCAGAAAGCCCCTCAAAAGATCCAGGAGCATTGGCCTCTAGATGCAACAAGGTTTGCATTCCCTCCATTGCATAAATTTGGCCTGCTAGGCGAGGAATCCAAAAAGAGTTCATTGGAGCTTGCGCGGTAATCTTAAAATTAATAGGCACATTTTGAGGAATCTCTAAATAATTGACAGAAGCAACATTATATTCTGGATAGATAAATAACCACTTCCAGTCGAGGGCCACAACTTGAATCTCAAGAGGTTTGACTTTACTTTCTAAAGGACGATAGGGATCAAGAGTGTGACTTGTCTTCCAAGCAATGACAGCAAGAACACCGATCACGACAATAGGGATACTCCACCAAGTGAGTTCCAGATATTTGTTATCGGCCCAATTCGGGTCATATTTTGCATTTTTGTTTGTTTCCCTATAGCGATAAGAAAAGAAAAGAGTAAGCACAATCACGGGAATCACAACAATGAGCATGAGCCAAAAGCTAGTAAAGATAAGATCTTTTTGCTGGTCTGCAATCGTACCTTTAGGATCAAAAACAGCAAGTTTGCAGCTACTCAAGACAAAAAGAGAAATGAGATAAGTCAGTAGATTTTTAAATTTAATTTTTTTCATCCGTTAAAGGTATTATAAGATTTAATATCTGACAATAATCTCTTGTGATTCTCAAAAAAAAGTCTTTGCAGTTAAGAATTAAAATTAAGTTTGGCCAGATATTTTGCGCCTACTAATTGCCCTGCGATTGCAAAAAGAATGCAAAAAGGAACATAAGCTAATTTGATATGAAGGTATTGTCTTAAAAAATAAAGAAAAGGGATCGAAGCATGAATATAAAAAAACCAAGAAGCAGAAAATTTTTTTTTCTTCCGTCTTAGGTATCCTAAGGGAACATTGAGGATAAAGGCCGAGGAGAATAATAATAAAAGATTTATGATAAGCATCTTATCGGTATAGACTTTTCTTTTTAAAAACTCGAGGAAATAGTGCTTTCGATCAAAGAAAAATGGGCAATCAGATAAAGAGTTTTGAATAGAAAATTTTTTGTTCGGCTATGATCAATTTTCAAATAAGACCAAAGGGCCTTTATCAGGCCCTTTGTTTTGTCTTCATTATTAATCACTAATAATCAAATTATTTTATTATCAATTAACGGTTAATTGTAAGCTTATTGATCACAACATCAGTTCCAGGTCGATCACGTGGGCCCGTGCGGACTTTTCCAATCGAAGAAACAACTTCCATTCCCTTTACAACTTTTCCAAAAACAGTGTGTCTTCCATTTAAATGTGGAGTTGGGACAAGAGTGATAAAAAATTGTGAGCCATTTGTCCCAGGGCCTGCATTGGCCATCGATAAAATTCCAGGAACATCATGTTTAAGCGCCGGTTGACATTCATCTTTAAAGCGATACCCAGGGCCCCCCGTTCCAATCCCGTCTGGACAGCCCCCTTGAATCATAAAACCTTCAATCACACGGTGAAAAATAAGGCCATCATAGAAGTTTCCCGTTTTTTGAGTGACTTGTCGGCCTTCGGCAAGATTCACAAAATTCCAAACTGTTTCAGGGCATTCTTTTGCAAAAAGTTCTATTTCAAAATTGCCCATTGATGTTTCAAACACGGCCGTCATACGCTCTAAATTTTCTTTGTAATCAGATTTTGTAACTTCAGACATCATTTCCTCACTGTTAGGGGTGAACTTCAAATTTTCCGACAAACTCTTTAGGCAGAGCTTGCCCCATCAAAAAAAGATGAAGTTCTTGTTTGGTATTAAATAATTGATTCAGATCAATTAAAAACTGCTTTTGTCTTTGAGCTTCAGCATTATAAACACTGAAAAGCTCCATAGAAATAACTCGTATATTAGCATCCATCAGTTCATTTTTTTCTAACATTTTTTCAACTTCATTTTTACTATAACACTGGGAAATAAAAATGGCCTGCCCCTTCATGAAGAAATCTTTTTGCATGAGTTTTTTTAGTTTTTTAATATTTTCTTCATCCTTAAAAAGGCCATCGATCCAAACAAGATGGAGGCGATTAAATTTTGGCCGAATAAAAGAATAAAAACCGGCCTGAACTTTTTGAAGAGATTCAAAAAAAAGTCCTTCTTCCTCTCGATTAGGAAGGGCCTTCACTTGGGTCGCTAATATTTTTTCCTCACGACTTAAATTAAAAAGAAGTTGAAGTTGAAGTGATTGTTCATAAGACAAAGCTTGGCCTTTTTTCAAGGCCTCAAAATCCAAATAGACGATGGAGTGAGTACGTTCACACTGCCCACTCTCCGAATAATTAAGCCACTGAGGCATAGAAGGGAGAAAATAGCGTCCCATCCCTGCCTCACGATAATATTCATTCATGTCTAAACGCTGAAGGCCCTTGTTTGATTCAAGGGATGAACAACTCACGAGGAAGATTAAAAAAAGAAAAAAAGAAAAAACGCCTCGCACGAAAGCTCCAAAGGTTATACCTATCTGTAAAAAACTCTAAGTCTTATAGATAGAAAACCTTGAGATCCCCTTTGTCAATGGTGGAATGCTCTGCAAACTTATAGACAAACTCGACAAAACTTTTAAGAGCATCAAAAGAAGCAATGCTCTGATCAAACTCACAACCGTAACGCATAAATGTATGGCCATGATCATCCACATATTCTACAGCGTGTTTAATTTTCACTAAGGCGGGAATGTAAGACTGCTTGGTAAAATAAAGACGAAGAGAGACTTCCGAATCAAATTCCAACTTTTGATTTTTCTCCAAATTACTAGGAACTTGAATAAGACACCCTATGGGAGATACATCGATAAGTGAAATAGGGTAAATCGTATCATTGGTGTCGATCACAGAGTACACCCCTAAAAAATTTTGAAACAACACGCGCTCAAAGGAACGTCGCCTCTGCTCCACAACTTCTTTTCTCTTACTCGTGAAATCTAAAATTTTTGTATCGCTCATAGAGTCTCCTTGTGACAACAACTCATCGTGTCAATCACAAAAAAACCTTAACAATAAAATGAATGAGTCTGTTATTTTTTTTGCCACTGAGGAATAGAGCAAACTTCCTCATTAATACGCTTAAATGATTCTAGTCGAGAATGAATAAGGCGTGTTTCATAAGAATCTAAATCACGGTCGGCCCAAAAAGCGCAACCTTTGGAATTGTCTTCATGTTTACAATTACTAAATTTGCAACAGGTCGCAAGCTCCTCTATGTCAGGAAAAAAAGAAAGAAGCTGATCTTGAGGAATATCGTCAAGTGAAAAGCTACGCACTCCTGGAGAATCAATCATTGTAAAATCGCCCCAATCCACAATCTCCGCCCATGTCGTCGTGTGTGATCCTTTCCCTACCTTACTAACAGCGTGAGTTTTAAGTTCAACATTTCCCCCACAAAGGGCCGAAATCGTCTTACTCTTGCCCACACCTGATTGCCCAACCAAAATCGCAGTACGGCCTTTTAAAGCGCTTTTAAGCTCTTCAATTCCTCTCGGAAGAAATTGAAGTTTATAGTTAGGATCTAGTGCCGAAATTTCAAAAGTCTCAACCCCTAAATTTTTAAGTCGATCACATTCAAACTGAAGCCCATCAGAAAATAAGCTCGCATCATATTCATCCATTTTATTAAAAACAATGGCCGTTTTAATACCCCACTGGTGGGCCCGCGCCAAATAGCGGTCCACTATACCGCGCTTAAATTCAGGGCGAGAGCAGGAACTCAAAATAACCAAGAGATCGCAATTAGAAGCAATAACCTTTTTCTTTCCTTCTCGGATAATCATGCGGTAAATTTCATTTGCACGAGGGGCCACGGAAACAATGTGGGTTCCTTGACTGCCGTCAGTGGCCTCAATTTCTACATAATCACCCACGACGATATTTTCTTCGTGCTTAAGAAGATTTCCCATCGCACAGGAAGTTAAAAATTCCCCTGTCTCAAGACATTTGACAAGAAACTCGCGCTTGGCCGACCGATATACTCTAGCTTTAATCAGTTTATTCATGAGGGCCATCATAACAGAGGCTTATTAAACTTCAAATGCTTGACAGCAAAAGTCTTTTATTTTATTTTAGGCACCGCAGAGAACTCGTTAGGATAAGACCTGCGTGGAATCACGTGTCCTTGAACCGAAGCGAACTCTTTTACATATATCGCTTGCTGTGCACTGGTAGCTCAGCTGGATAGAGCAGCCGCCTTCTAAGCGGCAGGTCAGAGGTTCGAATCCTCTCCAGTGTGCCATTTCAAAGCTAAAAAGCCCTCCCGACAGAGGGCTTTTTTATTAATAACGACCACTTACCTATCAATTCAAAACCTTCGCTACCTCAAAAATCTCATTTGCTCGCAATTGCTCGCACGAACAATCACCTTTTAGAAAATTTTCAACTTGCTCAAGCGCATTTTTTTGAACATTGGTACTTAAAGCAGCGTAGTGCTGAACTAAACGCTGATCTTTATGTCCCGTTACTGCCTGAACTGATTCAAGACTACCTGTTACATGCCTCGTAATAGTCGCCATCGTATGTCTCATAAAATGAGTTGCAGAATACCTAGCTGCTAAACCACATTTTCTAAGAGCAAAATTGTAATGATGCTGAACTGATCTATAAGAAATAGGTTCACCATTAATCTGGAAAACATAGCTCGATGTACTCGGACCATCTTTCATTCTTCTTTCTACGATCTCTCTAAGTTTGGGAGTCATAAAACAAGTTCGAATTTCACCATTTTTGGGTCTACTTTTTAACTCTAAAAACTTACGCGTAGAACGCGACCATACAACAACATCCTTTATTGTTAATTGATTACGAAGAAGATCAATATTTACTTTTTGAAGCCCAGCAATTTCCTGAACTCTGGCCGCAAAAGCAAATTGAACCATTGCAAAATCATACCAAAAAGGTTTCTCCGACAATGCCTTAAAAAAAAGTAAAAGTTCATGCGGCTCCATTTTTTTTTCACGAATTGGTTTTTCTTTAATCCGCCCCAACATTCTGTGTTTTTTTAGAATGGGATTAATAAACTTAAAATCAATTTCTTCTTTGTACCAATTAAACACCGTACGCAACGTTGTTAGTTCATTATCAAATGAAAAACGTTTTCCATCACAAGCCTTTATACAAGCTTCTTTTTTTAACTCCCACACCGGCGTAGCCGGTGTGGGAGTTAAAGACGACACTTTCAGGAGAAACTGTTCGTGTTAAGGATTCCTTCACATCAAAAGCAGTGATTTTATCACCATTATGAAATCTCGCTTTAGGATTAAGTTTGAAAGTCATCACAAGTCCATCGGAACTTGTTGACCAAGATTCAGCAAGAGCAGGAATGGCATTTAAATCTCCGACAAAAGCAATCCAGCAAGAAAAATTAAATTTATCATGCAAACTCCCGATAGGAGTTTATGTTGAAAATAATGAACTCCATTTTACAACTCATCTCCCTTGCCCTCCTTAGCGCAACAATCGTGGCATGTTCAAGTGTAAAAGCGAAACTTACGATGAATTCAACTCCAGCAGAGTCTGAAGTTTTCGCACGCAGTATTGGCGATAATGAATTTAAACGTCTTGGCCTTACACCCTATAGTGTTAATGTTGATGAATTAAAAAACATTCTTCCGATCGACAAAGCACCGATCGTCATAGAAATTCGTAAAAGCGGCTACATTCCAAGACAAACAGTGATGATGGATATCAGTAACGTCGATACGACAGTGTCTTTTGAACTCCAAGAAGACACGGATGTAAAAGTCATGGATAAAGTTAATAAAATTGCAGGAACTCTATTTGAGGCCCAACGCCTCATTCGCGCGCAACTTTATGACGAAGCTTTAAAAATCCTCACGGATCTTGAAAAAAACTTTCCCTACACCTCTATAGTTTACGAACTTAAAGGTGGGTTGTTTTATAT
>Ga0247844_1008365_pt1 | contig 11251 bp, 11 predicted proteins | sample LaCtaG_FD_192421 | JGI IMG/M metagenome (GOLD analysis project Ga0247844, IMG submission 192421) | Freshwater microbial communities from meromictic Lake La Cruz, Castile-La Mancha, Spain - LaCruzMarch201714.5m_1 | ecosystem: Environmental > Aquatic > Freshwater > Lake | place: Spain: Castile-La...
ACTGCTGCTGGGTGACACGAAGTTTCTAGCCGGTATCAGCAATGCAGACAGTAACAGCAAGATATTCGCGATAACCAGTCGGCTCGCAAATCGCCTGATTTTACACTATACGAACCGCCTCATGACCTTGCCGTATAACGCCGGGTTCTTCGACTATCTCAACACGCTTGGCACCATCGGATTGGTGCATGCCCTCATTTCTCCGTACTATCTGGCTTTTCACCACCAGCACAAAGGGAAGGAATTGATCCGGGAGCTGACAAAAGCGATACCTGAAATGCATCATAAAGAAACACCCGAAAAGATCGCCCTCTTTACCGACACGCTGGACGAGATCAACGGAGTAGCCATAACCATCAAGCGCCTGATAAGCACCGCCCGTAATCGTGGGGTACAGTTGACTGTGATTACTTCCGGCGATAAAGGAGAAGAGTCTGTTGAAGGGGTGAAGAATTTCCAGTCGGTAGGAGACTGCGTGCTGCCTGAATATCCTGAGTTGAAACTCAATTTCCCGCCGATTCTGGAAGTGATGGATTTCATCGAGCGCGAAGGTTTTACACGCATTCATGTCAGCACGCCCGGTACCGTGGGGCTACTGGGGCTTCTGATTGCAAGGTTGATGGACATACCGGTGGCAGGTACCTACCATACCGATATTCCTCAGTATGTGCGCAGTTTGACAAATGACGAATTTCTTGAAAAAGCCGCCTGGAGCTACATGATCTGGTTTTACGGCCAGATGGAAGAGGTCATGGTGCCATCTGCCGGAACCCGCGAACAGTTACTTTCCCGTGGTCTGCCGCCGGAGCGGATGAAGCCTCTTCCTCGCTGGGTGGATACGGAAACCTACTCTCCGGATATGCGCAATCCCAGCTTCTGGAAAAGTCGCGGCATAGGTTTGGCTGGCACTGTACTGCTCTATGTAGGACGCGTCTCACGTGAAAAAGGGCTTGAAATGCTGGCAGAGGCTTTCAGAGAGCTCGTGGATACCGGATCGGCAATTGCTCTTGCTGTAATTGGAGATGGTCCGTACCGGGGAGAGATGGAAGCAGCTCTTTCAGGGTATCCGGCTCTGTTCACCGGTTTTCTGGCAGGAAAACAATTACAAGTGGGCTATGCTTCAGCCGATCTGTTCGTTTTCCCAAGCGCTACCGACACTTTCGGAAACGTTGTGCTTGAAGCACAAGCTTCCGGTTTGCCGGTAATCGTATCCGATGAGGGTGGTCCACGCGAGTTGATGATTGATGGTGAGACCGGGGCGGTTTTCCGCGCAGGCTGTAAAAATGGCCTTGTTGCAGCTATCAGGCTGATGGTCTCCGATTCTGAGCGAATTGCCAGAATGAGTCTGAATGCCAGGTACTTTACATTGACGAACGCACCTGATAGCAGCCAAACCTACAGCACAATATTGCATCTTGACGCGCAGCAACACGCTGACATAAACGATGCCGAAACTGAATTCAAAGCTGCTGGAGCATAAATATGTCAGATACAATAACATCCAAAAATAGAAGAACAAAAAAATCTGCAGCCGAGATTAATCTTTCGGATTCTTGCTGGTACCTTAACCGTGAATTAACCTGGCTGGGATTCAATTATCGGGTGCTGCATGAGGCAGAAGATGAACGGACTCCACTACTGGAACGCCTCAAATTCATCGCCATCGTCAGTGCCAACCTTGACGAGTTTTTCATGAAGCGCATTGGCGGGCTTAAACAGCAAGTTGCAGCAGGCTTGCGAGAAGTGAGCATTGACGGGCTTACGCCACGCCAGCAGATAGACGAGTGTTACAAGAGCATTCGAATTTTGGAAAGCAGAAAATATGCAGCGTTGGAGCAGGTTCTTGAACTGCTCAATAAACAGGGTGTGCAAATTTCCAGGATAAAGGATCTTGGCGCAGGTGAGAGGAAAAAACTCAGAAATTATTTTGCCACCAATATATACCCGCTACTAACACCACAGTCTATTGATCCTGCTCATCCTTTTCCATTTATCTCAAACCTGTCACTTAATCTGCTACTTACTTTGAATAGTGCTTCAGGGTCAGATATGCAGTTGGCTCGCGTCAAGGTGCCAGTGGGGGTGAATACTTCACGATTTATAACGGTTCCCGATAAACCGGGTTGTTTCGTGTGCCTTGAAGATCTGCTCTGCAGCAATCTTGATATGCTTTTTCCAGGCATGGAGATTGTGCGCTGCGACCTGTTTCGTGTCACCCGCAATGCCAATACAGAGACAGACGAGGAAGAAGCGGATGATCTGGTTGAGATGATTGAGTCAGAACTAAAGGAGCGGCGCTTTGCACCTATTGTGAGAATGCAGCTGCTTGAGGGGACACCATCGTTTCAACGGGGAAGACTGGCAGCCGAACTCCATATCAACGAATATGAAGATGTCTTCTTTGTCCCGAAATTGATGGCCATGCGTGACCTCTTTGAACTTACCCGGCTTGATTATCCGCACTTGCGTGACACGCCGCACCACCCGATAGTCCATCCGCAACTGGAATCGCAGCGAAATATTTTTCATATTATTCGTGATGCCGGTTCAATCCTGCTTCAGCATCCGTACGAATTATTTTCGGCTTCAGTAGAACGTTTTCTTCGTGATGCAGCCTCTGATCCCAAGGTGCATGGCATCAAGATGACGCTTTATCGCACTTCCAGCCAGAGTCGCATTATAGATGCCCTCCTGTTGGCCGCTCATAACGGGAAACAGGTGGCGGTAGTTGTGGAACTGAAAGCGCGTTTCGATGAGGCAACTAATCTTCGTTTGGCTGAACTGCTGGAACGAGCCGGAGTCCACGTCACCTACGGTGTGGTAGGGCTAAAGACTCACTGCAAGGTGATTATGATCGTCCGCCGCGACTATAATGCTTTGCGCTGCTACGTCCATATCGGCACCGGAAATTATCACGCCGACACAGCGCGACTTTACAGCGATATCGGTCTGCTAAGTTGCAGTGAGACTCTCGGTAATGATGTCACAGAGCTGTTCAATTACTTGACTACCGGATTCAAACCACGCAGAAAATACGGGTGTCTGTTGACAGCGCCGCGTTTCCTCAAGCAGGCGTTGTTAGCTAAAATAGAGAGAGAAACTGTACTACACCGTGAGCATGGTGGCGGTCTGATTCAATTCAAGATAAATGCCCTGGAAGATGTGGACATTGTCAAGGCACTGTACCAGGCTTCCCAAGCCGGAGTGGTTATTGATCTGATTGTACGTGACACCTGCCGCCTTCGTCCCGGTATGACCGGTTTGTCTGAAACAATACGTGTTATCAGTATCGTCGGGCGGTTTCTGGAACATTCTCGAATCTACTACTTCAGAAACAATGGCTCAGAAGAGTATTTCATCTCTTCCGCCGATGCCATGAAGCGCAATCTTGAAGCACGGGTAGAGGTTCTCTGTCCGATTGAATCGCCTGATCTTGCAAGTGAAATTCGAACAATTCTTGATGTCCATTTGCGAGATACAAGCTCCGCATGGGATATGCAGCCGGATGGGAGTTATGTCCAGCGAACCGCTACCGATCCTGACATTGTCGATAGCGGTAGCCATGATCAATTGATTGAAAATGCAAATAATCGGGTTGTGCAGTACCGGAAAAGAATGAAGAAAAAGAGTTCAAGAATAGAAACCGATGTTAACGAATAAGAAAGGAGGATTACATGAAACTGGAAGAGATCAAAGAAATAGCAAAGCAGCATAACATCAAGGTGCCCAAGTTGAAGAAGGCTGATTTAGTCAGAGCCATCCAGGAGTCAGAAGGCAATGAAGTCTGTTTTGGAACCGATACAGCGAACAGTTGCGGGCAGGATTCTTGCCGGTGGCGCGAGGATTGCGCATGAGGAAATTATTCATGGCTGCCATACAGGACAGTTCCAAATGTGAGTGTGTAATTCCGTAAGCCATAACTTGGGGAGATTTAGATGATAACTACAGAAGAACTTCAGAAACTTGCCGAAACCCATGGAACACCGCTGTTCGTAATCGATCACGACGAATTGAGAAATAATTATGCCACATTCAAGAAATATCTTCCTCGTGTTCAGGCTTATTACGCAGTCAAGGCAAATCCTGATCCTGCTATAGTAAAGACTCTGTTTGATGTGGGAGCCAGTTTTGATGTGGCATCAATGCCTGAATTCATGGTGGTTCATGAAATTATCAAGGATATGCCGGATAAGGAGCGACAGGAGTGGATATGGGATAAGATCATCTACGCGAATCCTATCAAGGCGAATGAAACGTTGATTGAACTCAACAAATACAGACCGTTGGTCACCTTTGACAACCGTGAAGAGATCACCAAAATTAAACAGTACGCTCCTCACTCAGGACTTGCACTTCGCCTCAGAGTTGCCAATACCGGTGCTATGGTTGAGCTCTCCTCAAAATTCGGAGCTGGTTCCGGAGAGGCCGTAGACCTCATTCTGGAAGCGGTGAAAGAAGGACTTGCTGTCGAGGGCTTGAGCTTTCACGTGGGGAGTCAGACCACTAATTTTGAAAACTTCGTACAGGCGATCAATCTCGCGGCACACATATTCAGGGAGGCTAAGGAGCGAGGTTACGACAAAATGAATCTGCTGGACATAGGTGGCGGTTTTCCGGCTCCCTACGATGACACAGTCAAACCTTTCAGTGAACTGGCTCGAAAGATAAATGCTGAACTTGACAGGCTCTTTCCCCCTGAAATTGAGATTCTGGCCGAGCCTGGCAGATTCATGGTTGCAACAGCTGGCACGGCGGTCTCAAAAATCATCGGGAAAGCGGTACGTGATGGAAAACTCTGTTACTACATTGATGATGGGGTATATCACACTTTTTCCGGTATCATTTTTGACCACTGTAAATACCACATGGAATCTTTTAAAAAAGGACCCACCCAGATTTGCACGGTGTTTGGACCCACCTGTGATGCACTTGATGTGATTTCGATGGCTGAAGATCTCCCCGTTAATCTGGAGCGTGGTAATCTGCTTTATAGCAGGAACATCGGAGCCTACAGCGGAGCATCTTCAACATATTTTAACGGTTTTCCCCCAGCAACGGTTATTCATGTCAATCGGTAACCAGATTTAGGACTACTCAATGCCAGTAATACACAGTGTTCATCGTACCGCAGGCACCGTCACCATAGATAACTCCACTTGCACACACTGCGGTGAGTGTACGAGCATCTGCCCGACCGAGGTACTCCGTCTGGCGGATGACGGAAGCATTCGTGTCCACGCAGATAGCATGTTTGGTTGTATTGCCTGTGGTCACTGTATGATGGTATGTCCGAACGAAAGTGTTCGCGTAGCTGGACGCGGTATTTCTCCCTCCGATCTGGTGCCACTCTCACTGCCGGAAGAACGATCCAGCGGAAAGCAGCTTACCGCCCTGATGCAGGCTCGTCGCAGCGTACGTCGGTTTAACGAAGAAGTGCCCTCCCTGGAACTTTTACAGCAGATTGTGGAGATGGCAGCATCAGGGCCGATGGGGATACCTCCGTGGGACGTGGGGTGCGTGGCAGTACGGGGACGCGACCAGGTGCAGTCGCTTGCCGGTGACATCGTTTCCGGATACAAAGGTCTTCTCACAATTATCAAACCATGGTTTCTTGCTGTGATACGCCCGTTCATGAAGAAGACAAGCTTTGAAAAGATGAGCGGTTTCATAATTCCGCTGGCGAAGTCATATGTGGAGGGGCGAAGCAGAGGAAGAGATCTCCTCTTCTATGACGCTCCGGCTGTTCTCCTGTTCCACCATTCTCTCTACGTTGATGCATCTGAAGCAATGATAGCCTGCACATATGCAATGCTGGCTGCTGAGTCTCTCGGACTAGGCACAACTATGATCGGGGCGGCAGCACCGATCATCTCGCGTAACCGCTCGCTCTGCCAACGACTCGGCATTCCTGATGGGAACAAGCCGGCGATTGCACTTATCATCGGCTATCCGGCTGTCAGATTTCGGCGAAGCATAACACGCCATTTTGCCTCAGTAAGCGGCCTGGGTTTGAATATTATGAATCGTTTGTAACGTATCCATAGCGCAAGATAACATCTCTAAAATGGCATTTATGATATGGTGAGAACTGCAAGGAGAGGAGGAGGTGTTCGGCATGAGCTTTTATATCGGTGTCTCAGTGATACTAATCTTCCTATGCGGGGTGATCTACATTCAGCATACAGTAGATTTTGGACAAGGCAAGCGCAATAAAATGCGCTAAATATCCTCATAATGTTGATTACGAGTACCGCATATTCAGTAAAGGTGTTTGAGGAGGCATACCTAATGACAATAAAGATAGGACACAATTACAGCCAAGATCCTTACCCGTGGGACGAAGCTAGAAACAGTGCAATCTCTGGCTCATGGACATGTTGCGATATGAAACTTCCCGCAACGTTTTATTTGTGCCCGATTTGTGACAAGGAGCGAGATATGATTACGCCTGTAGAGGAAAACTGAGAACTTGGGCTATAATGATTGTTACCCATCAAATCCCAAGAATACTTGACATACGTAAAAACTCATTATTCAGCTTTTTCTGACCACCGTTTACCACCATCTCCAGCAGTGTGGTAGTAAGTGAAAATGGCAAGTCGCTTCATGGAAATTTTCCTCAAGGATCCGTTACTGTCTCAAAACAATATTTTTAGTAAAGTCGTTATTGGCGTACCACCGAGATTTCCGCCTGCAAAGGTTCAGAATCCCACGTAACTTCAGGATAGAGAGATTTTGCAAGACGTAGGTAGGTGCCGTCAACTCCTGATGGTGCCCACCAGCATTCATTGCCACGATTAGGCATTTCATAAAAGAGGTACAGATCATCATTCTTATCTCTGGCTAAATACATGGCGCATCTCCTCGAATGTTTTTATTTTATTAACAAATTTGATAGCTTACAGTCTCTTGCGCACACTGCTACTCTCTTTTTCGCGCATACCCAATATACGAAGCTCAGGATTTTCGGAATGAAGTAATGTATCAAGCAACTCATCCCATTGATGGCTGATAAACGGCTTATAAATTATTTGCCCCTTAACATCCTCATCGCATCGCAGTTCATCATGCTGAGGCAACTCCATGCTGCATAAGCAGTCGTAAAAGCAGTTCTGCTCATGTGGGTTAAAAAAGTAGAGAGATAACTCCAAAACAGTCGGGTTTGGTCTGTAGGAATTGACACAAAGTGCAGATAGTTTTATCTGCTCTGCCGCCAGCATGACAGTGACGGTATCGTTTCTTTGTACAAGAGTTTGCCCGTTGTCTTGCACATCAACTTTTACATTAACGCCAAGCGAACTGAGATTCTCTACCGTAGATTTGATTGCAGTTTTGTCAGGTAACATGAGTATGGCAATACTCAGTTCCGTTGGTAATTCTGCAGCGGCATATCGAACGGCGTGCCTCTTTTCCATATCCCTCTCCTGGATGCATGTTTTCTATGACATCTATTTATTTCACTGTTCAATTATGTAGTTATCTATCTCTGCCGCTACGTAGCGCATCCATCTCCTTTTTGTAGCAATCCGGACAGATTCCGTGGCTGAAGCGCGCCTCAGAATGGTTGGATATGTAAACTTCCATCTGATCCCATGAATTGACGTCATTACGGATTTTTTTGCAGTATGCGCAAATTGAGATAATTCCCTCCAATTGCTTGACGCGCGAAAGCGTTTTCTGCAACACCGCCGACTGGCGCTCATACACCTTGGCCAGCTCAAGCAGCAGCACCTGCATATCGATCAGCTTCAACTCGCCAGTCAGTGTTTCTACAACCAGCGGCTCATACATCTGATCGTGTGGCCGCGACAAGGCTATTCGCACGGCATGGTCTGTACTATCGCTTTCTTTAAGACAGAGAGGGGTATCGAAGTCATATTTGACCATTACTTTGAGCGGTTTTTTGTTGTACAGATCCTTGCGGAACGGCTTACTGTACAACTCCATAAAACGCTTGCGCGAGATCATTCCGACCATCTGCATGTCGTCGTCTTCATCGATGATGATAACACCGGCGAGTTCAGTGTCATTTTCAAACGTCTCTTCAACTTTTTTGGCAAAGTGGTTGATTTTTATAAGCACACTTTGCGATGGCACATCAGCAAGAGTGTTGTTGATCTGGCCGCTATCCATCTCCTGAAGCGACTCGTCAGTTTCAGGGATGGTGCTTTTATGTGGTACTATCTTCTCCATTGGGCAACTCCATGAGATGCCATACGTCGACTATATTTCGGCCGATATATTTACTTATCCTTTGTCTTGGTCGGCTTTTTCTCTTTACCTGATACAGCTTTTGCCTTCGACGGTTTTGATTTTGCTGACTTGCCGGGTGCCAGGGCAATCATTGGATTAGCAGCGGAAACCGTGACCGTAGCCGTTGAATCTGCCAGCTCTTTTGCAAGAGACCTGACTTTGCCGTCGAATGAATGCTTGCTGCCAGGCTTGATCTCTTTCACCTCTGTCGGGAGGCCAATCCGGTCAAGGATTGCGATAAACGGCTCTGGATCAAGCTCTTCTACATTGACCATCGTCTTCGTATCCCACTCTCCAGTGACAAGCAACATGGCGGCTGCAATTGGCGGAACACCGGCAGTGTAGCTGATGCCCTGCGACTCGACTTCTTCGAAACATTTTTTATGGTCTGAAACCTGATAGATCAGCACCTCACGTTTTTTTCCATCTTTTTCCCCTTTAACGAAGTTGCCGATGCAGGTTTTGCCTGTATAGCCGGGGGCAAGGGTCATCGGATCGGGGAACAGCGCCTTGACAACTTTGAGTGGAACTACTTCCTGGCCTGTGGTCAGTGTCACAGGCAGATGCGAAAGAAAGCCGAGAGTGCGAAGTACCGTAAAAACATTGATGTAATGATCTCCGAAGCCCATCCAGAAGCGGATGCTGTTGGCATCAATATTTTTTGACAGGGAGTGCAGTTCATCATGGCCGTTGAGGTAAATCGGCTGTTTGCCGACCACCGGGAAGTCATAGATCCGTTTTACCGAATGCGTTGGATACTCTTTCCATTTCCGGTCAATCCAGGTCCAGACCTTGATAAACTCACGGAAGTTAATCTCCGGATCAAAGTTTGTCGAAAAATATTTACCGTGGCTTCCAGCGTTTACATCCAGAATGTCAATGGTATCAATCTTGTCAAAGTAGCGCTTAACGGCCAGGGCGCAGTAGGCGTTGACTACACCCGGATCAAAACCTGCGCCGAGAATGGCCGTTATACCTTTTTCATCGCACCGGTCCTTACGTTTCCATTCGTAATTGGCATACCATGGCGGCTCTTCGCAGACTTTGTCCGGTTCTTCGTGAATGGCAGTGTCAATATAGGCAGCCCCGGTCTCGATGCAGGCCTCCAGTACCGACATATTGATGAATGATGCACCTAGGTTTATCACGATACCGGACATGGTCTTCTTGATCAGCTTCACTGTCGCCGGGATATCAAGGGCATCAAGCTGAGCAGAATACAGCTTGCCGGTCGGATCCTTGAGATGACCTTTGCGAATGACGCTATCGATGATAGCGTCACATTTGCCCAGAGTTCGCGAAGCGATGCAGATATCTCCCAGGACATCGTTGTTCATCGCCGCCTTGTGAGCGGCAACATGAGCTACCCCGCCTGCTCCAATAATCATTATGTTCTTTCTTTTCATTTAATTCCTCCCGACTAAGATAGACTGCCAATGTACTCTTCATATTCAAAACTGCGTACCAGTTCCACAGCACCGTTAAGCCTTTGTACCGCAATTGATGGCATGGGTACACCGTTGAACCAGTTTTTCTTCACCATTGTGTAACCGGCGGTATCTGCGATACGCACCTGATCACCAACCTTCAGCACTGTTTCCAATCCGTAGCTGCCAAATATATCACCAGCCAGGCAGGTTCTGCCGGCGATCATGACCTGATTGGCTCCGGAACTGGGGTACGAAATTTTCGGATTTGTCCGGTAAATCAGGTGATCCAGGAGGTGCGCTTCAACAGATGCGTCAATAATTGCGATATCAACTTCGTTATGCACCACATCAAGCACTGTGGTTACCAACTCGGTGCAACCGGTGATAGCAGCTTCACCCGGTTCAAGATAAACCATCACACCGTAACGTTCGCTGAATGTTTTCAATGCGCCGCAGAATCTATCCAGCGGGTAACCATCACCAGTAAAATAAATACCGCCGCCAAAACTGACCCACTCCATCCTTTCCAACAGTGAAGCGTACTTTATGCCGATTTCCTCAATGGCTGCGGCTATATTTACGACATCGTCATTTTCGCAATTGAAATGGAACATCATGCCACTAATCAGATCAGCCACATCCAGGAGTTCTTCTATATTGCTAACACCCAGACGTGAATATCTGCGTGCCGGATCAGCCAGGTCAAAATGAGAATAGCTGATTCCAGGATTGACGCGAAGTCCTACCTTCAGCCCATGCGCAGCGGCGTGGAACAATTTCAGTTGGGACACGGAATTGAATATTATCTTGTTGGCAAATTTAGCGACCTCTTCAACCTCTTCGGCGGAATAGACAACACTGTAGGCATGCACCTCCTTGCCGAATTTTTCATACCCCAGACGCGCCTCAAAAAGGGAACTGCTGGTAGTGCCGTCCATATATTGACTCATCAGATCGAACACGCACCAGGCAGAAAAGCATTTCAGCGCTAGAACTGACTTGGCGCCCGACTCTTCTCTGATTTGCTGTATGATCTCAAGATTTTTTTTCAATCTTGTTTCGTCGATGAGATAGTAGGGGGTTTTTAGTTGCGGCATTATCACATCCTTGATGGAAATGTGGATACGTTTAACTGAAGCTGCCGGAGCACTCTTGGTAAGTATACACCATTATTGTTACGTTCTTGTGACGATCGTGTTAATTGTTTGTTAAATTTGACCTGTGTTTATATAAAACAGCCGCTTAGAACAACATCATTCTCCAGCATAGAGCGTATTTCATCCAGACAGTTGCGGGAAGAGAGTACCGTGTAGAAGCCTTTCTTAAGAGTCGGCCCCAGTTGAGCTGCTTCAAGCCATTCTGGACTGCTGAACGGGTCGTTCCTGATTGCATCCCAAAATCCACAGGTAGTGAAAAGATTGTTGATGGTTTCCGCTTGCTCGCCCTGTAGTCGGCTGATGATATAGGTGGCAACGCCCACCTGTAGCCCATGTAACCGGGGACGTGCCGAGATTCGGTCGAGGGCATGGGAAATCAGGTGCTCACTGCCGCTGGCAGGGCGCGATGAT
>Ga0247844_1008367_pt1 | contig 11250 bp, 10 predicted proteins | sample LaCtaG_FD_192421 | JGI IMG/M metagenome (GOLD analysis project Ga0247844, IMG submission 192421) | Freshwater microbial communities from meromictic Lake La Cruz, Castile-La Mancha, Spain - LaCruzMarch201714.5m_1 | ecosystem: Environmental > Aquatic > Freshwater > Lake | place: Spain: Castile-La...
CCGATGCGGTGGTGGGCGATCCGGTCAGCGCACGTGAGATGGGCTTTCTGCAAAAGCGTGCCGAGTGGCTGGAGCGTGAGGTAGTGGGCTGCGGCGGCCCCCTGGTGCGGGTGATGGAGCGGCTGGTGACTGCGGACGGGCGCTGGACGTGGGCCATCACAGGCTGGGCTGCTGCAATGGTGGCAGGCTATGCTTTATCAGGGCTGGGACAGGAGGCAGAGCTGAACCTGCTGGCGCTGCCACTGGTGGGCGTGCTGCTGTGGAATGGCATCATCATGGCAGCAGCGCTGGTCTGGGAGCTGTGGCCTGCGGCAAAAGTAGGTCGGGGCAGTGAATTCCTGGAGTGGCTGGCTACCCGTGTCGCGCCGACGCCGCATGAGCGCATGGCAGATAGCGAGACGCTGACAGGGCTGACGGTGGACCAAAGATTCGCTCTGCTGGCCAGTGCGCCCGCCTCAGAGCGGCTACAGCGGCGGCTGCGCGCGTGGATGCACATCGCGGCAGCGCTGCTGGCGCTGGGTAGCCTGGCGGGGCTGTATGCACGCGGCTGGTCGCGGGAGTACCGGGCGGTATGGGAAAGCAGCATACTGCAGTCAGAGAACAGCGCGCAGCGGTTCTTTGGCACCCTGTTTGCCCCAGCAGCGGTCGTGCTGCGTCTGGAATTGCCTTTGACCGAGCTGGAGGTGATGCACCGCACGGGCGGCAGGTCGATGGTGGCAGCACCAGCGCTGCCTTGGATCCACCTTTATGCAGGAACGCTCCTGCTGCTGGTGATCGTGCCGCGTGCAGGGCTGGCGGGGCTGACCCTGCTGCGGGCGCGCCAGGTGCTGGAAAAGAGGCTGCGTAAACTAGGCTGGCGCTCTTACCTGGTGCGCGCACTGCGCGCTGTGGAGGGCGGGGGGGAGAGCGTGAGCGTTCTCATCCACGCTACTGACGCTAAACCGGCGCATCGCGAGGTGTGGACGCGCGGCATCCACCGGCATTTCGGCGCGATGGTGCAGCCGGAGATGATCCAGGTAGCACTGGGGGATGAGGATGACTTTGTTGCAGCCTGGCGGCCTGAGACAGCACGGGTGGTGGTGGTCTTCAATCTCGCCACCACGCCGGAGATGGAGGTGCAGCGGCGCTTCGTTCAGGATGTGCGCCAGGCATTGCTGGCACGCCAACGTGAGGGGGAGGTGGTCGTGCTGCTGGATGCTACCAGCATTGGCAACCGCTGGTCTCCTGAAAAGCATGCTGGACGGGAGAAGCTGTGGACGGAGATGATGCAGGGTCTGGCCGATGAGGTCATCATCGCCGCCAAGAAAGGGGTGGCTTGAGAATGATGAAACACGAATGATGAACTTCCTACTGGTCGGTGCTGTCGGTGCATATCCTCGTCCACCGCTGCCTTCGTCATTCGGATTTCGTCCTTCTCTCAGCTCTTCTAAATTCCCTTCATGCCCGCTCCCTCAGGCATCACCCCACCAGCCTCAGACATCGTCACACTCAGCCTCATCTCCCACACCAATGCGGGGAAGACGACGCTGGCGCGCACCCTGCTGCGGCAAGATGTAGGGGAGGTGCGGGATGCCGCCCATGTCACGCTTTTCAATCAGTCCTACACGCTCCTAGAGCATGACGCACGGCTGCTGCGCCTGTGGGACACACCCGGCTTTGGCGACAGCGCGCGGCTCTTGAAGCGGCTGCTGCGGGAAAAGAACCCCGTGCTCTGGTTCCTCTCCCAAACCTGGGACCGGCTGACGGATAAGCCCCTGTGGTGCAGTCAGCAGGCGCTACTGAATGTGCGCGGTGAGGCAGATGTGGTGCTCTACCTCGTCAATGCGACCGAGCCGCCGGAGGTCGCCGCCCACATCACGCCAGAGATGGAGATATTAGGCTGGGCGGGCAAGCCGGTGCTGGTGCTGCTGAACCAGACCGGTGCTGTGCAAGACGCCGCCATTGAGGAGGCAGAGACCCTCCTGTGGCGTGAGCATCTGCGTACCTTTCCCCTGGTCCGCGACGTGATACGGATGGACGCTTTTGCCCGCTGCTGGGTGCAGGAAGATCACCTCATGGAGGCGCTGACACCGCTGCTCAGCGAGACCAAGGCAGAGGCATTCAAGCAGCTCAAACGCGCCTGGCACAAGCGTAATCGGGAAGTCTTCCAGCAGTCCAGTCGCGCGCTGGCAGAGCTGCTCACCGCCGCAGTGCTCGACGGCATTGAGGTGCGCACAGAGACGCTGTGGGAGCGCGTAGGCATCGGCCGCACGGAGCTGAACAAGGAATATCACGATGCCCGTGAAAAGCTCGCTACCCAACTCGCTGATCGTGTAGTGCGGGCCACCAATGAAATCATCGCTCTCCATAATCTGGAAGGGGAGGCGGCACACGCCCTCGGCAGCCTGGCGCAGGAGCAGTTCCACACACCCAAGCATGTGCCCGAGGCGATCTGGAGCGCGCTCGGTAGCGTGGCGGGCGGCGCTATGGGCGGCCTCATCGCTGATCTAAAGATGGGCGGCATGACCTTTGGTGGTGGCGCGCTGCTCGGCGGCATCGCCGCCGGTCTCGGGGCGTATGCGCTGATCAAAAGCTATAACCTCGTGCGCGGTGGCGACCACCGTCTGCACTGGTCGCGCGAGCACTTCCGCGAGCAGACACGCCTGGCGCTGCTGACGTACCTAGCAGTGGCCCACTTCGGTCGTGGTCGTGGTGAATGGCAGGAAAGCACCGAGCCTGCCCACTGGAACCGGCTTGTTGAAGACGTGCTCAACGAACATGCAAATGGGGTGGACAGACTGTGGAGTGAAGGAGTGGAAAAGAACACCATGCCGGAGATGCTCTCCAGATCCGCGCAGCATCTCATCAATGACTGCCTCTCCTGCATACTGGCACGGATGTATCCCGGTTCGCGTCTCAATGATTGACCTCGGCACCAGCCACTCGTGCAGCCCATGTTGGAGATGCGATCAACCATCATGAAGCCATCAGTGGTCGTCTGATAAACAAAGAGACCCTCCGGCATGCGGAGCCGGAGGGTCTGTTTGGCGATCCAGCAACCAACAACAGTGAGGACCGTGGCACGAAAGTCTTAGCTGAGGAAGCTGCAACATCGTGGCCTGCCAGGAACAAGCCCTCGACAGACGCCCTGAGGTTAAAAAGTTTTGCCGTCGCAGTCAAACGGGGAGGCTGATTTTTGCAAAAAGAGGAGGTATTATCAGATTTGCGAGGCTGATTTTGCTCGGAAACTCTCATAATTTTAGAAGAATGCGACTTGACAGCACTGTGCCCAACTCGCTGTTCACGTGAATAACTCCAATAAGTCAACCATTCGTTTCTGGAATGCTAAAGAAAAGGCATCTGATCTGGCGGCTTGATACATGCCTTCAATCAGTTCGTGAATGGATTTTTCATAGCCTGACCGCCCGCCAAAGTCACGGGTGAACTTCCGCGTGTAGTCTCGCAAGCTCTCATGGAAAAATCGGGCTTTCCCCACCAGATCCATGCGGCACGAGTTGGAAAACTCGTGCCATGTCCCGCACACCGACATCTGCCGTTACGGGGAAGGTCTCTGTCATTGTGGTCGAACAACGTCCTTGGCGGCGGGTGGGGATTGCGCGAAAGATGCGATCTTCCTCAAACTCATGGCCCGTATCCAAAAAGTCCCCACTGCACCATTTAACCCCTTCTATGGCTGCGCTATCATGATCCTGGCCGCACTGACCTTTGGCGGCATCATCGGCTGGAGCGTGTACTCGTTGCTAAAACAGGATCATGAGATCGCGAAGATCACGGTGGATGAACTGGTGAAGCTGCCAGCGGTGGAGATGTCAGCAGAGGCGCGGGCAGCGCTGGAGAAGCGGCTGGGGGACTTCGCCACAGCGGCCCGGGCTGGGCTGTCGGCGGAGTTGAGCCTGACGATCACGGACCTCAATGCCCTCATCACTCAGGCCCCGGATACGGGTTACGGTACCTATGCAGAGATGGTGCGGGTAACGGGGACGGCCCCGGCGAAGGATGCCCTGATCACGCAGGTGTGTCTGCCGATGAAGAAGCTGAAGTTCTGGGAGGGGAATCTGCGCTACCTCATCGGCACGCTGACCTTTTATGTCCATGTGCATGAGGAGGGCGTGGACGCGAAGGTGGTGGATGTGAAGGTGCCTGGGAAGGTGGTGCCGGAGGGCTTCATCACGGGCATGGAAATCTGGCCCTGGATCGCACCCTACCGGAAGTTAGAGCCGCTGGGCACAGTGCTCAAAGCAGTGCGCAAGGCAAAGGTGACGCCAGAGGGTGTGACGCTGAGCACGCGTGCGTGAGGCTGCCCTGAGTGACCTGCCTGTGCAGTGGAATCGCGGACGTGCAAACCTGTTGCCCGCCATACCCCCAGCCCCCATACCTCTTTAATGCCAGAAGACACCCCCAACATTGAGACCCGTGAGGAAGTCATGTTCTTCGATACCGACATCGGCGGTGTCGTCCACAACATCGCTTATCTGCGCATGATCGAGACAGCGCGCACGCGGCTGGCGGCCAAAATGGGCATGAAGCTCCGCGAGATGGCGCAAACGCAGATATATCCCGTCGTGGTGCGCACGGAGATAGACTATCGGAAACCAGCCACACTGGGAGATGAACTCATCGTCAGCGGACGGCTCCAAAGCATGGAGCGCGTGCGTTTCTGGGTCGCCTTTGAAATCCGCAGGGCAGGGGAGGACACGCTGCTCATCACCTGTCGGCAGTCATTGGCACTCGTGCAGATGCCGCAGGGGAAGCCACTGCGTCTGCCGCAGGAGTGGATGGACACATACAGCCACCTGTTCCGGCAGAGCGTCTGAAAGCTATCCTAGCCATGAAAGATGAACAGAACGACCACGTTCTGGCCCGGAACCTGCCCCCAATATCCCCAGATGAAACTCACCCTCGCTGTCTTACTTTTGCCGCTCGCCCTTGCCACGGCGAAGGATTGGTCCCCCGATGAACTCCGCGCCAAAGCGGCGGAGATTGACAAACTCGTCACCGCCAAGCTGGAGAAGGAAAAAATACACGCCAACGCGCCCGTCAGCGATGAAGTCTTCGTGCGCCGCATCTATCTGGACATCGCAGGCCGTATCCCGACTCTGAAAGAGGCGACCGAGTTTCTTGCTGACAAGACTGCTGATAAGCGCGCGAAGCTGATTGATGAATTGCTAGCCTCCGAGGGCTATGTGCAAAACTTCGCCAATTACTGGAGCGACATCCTGCGCGTGAAATCACAGCTCACCATGGGCAATAGCCAGCCTGCCGGTGCCGCTTACAGCCTCTGGCTCAGCGAAGCCCTGCGCGCCAACAAACCCTATGACCAGATGGTGCGTGAGATGCTCACCGCCGATGGCAAGACCTATGAAAACGGAGCCGTCGGCTTTTACATCCGGGATTACAACATGCCGCTGGATAACATGGCCGTGACCACGCAGGTCTTCCTCGGCACCAGCATGGTCTGTGCGCAGTGTCACAACCATCCCTTCGATAAGTGGACGCAGATGGACTACTACCAGATGGCCGCGCACAGCTACGGCATGACCGGCACCAACGGCCTCTCCAACCCAGTGCTAGCAGGCATCTTCGGGAGCTATGGCTCGAAGACTAAGAAGAGCAAAAACACCTCCGAACTCACCGCCAACCTGCCTGCGGGCATTGAGCGCAAAGACCTCGGCAGAGCCATGAGCGAAATCCTGCGCCCACTGCGCTACAACACCGTGCTCGACCAGACAGATACGAAGGAACTACGCCTCCCGCACGATTACCAATACAGCGATGCCAAACCCAAGCAGGAGATCGCGCCAGTCATCCCCGCAGCCTTTTCCAAAGACGGCAAGATCGTCAAAGAAGACCAGAAGCCCATAGATGCCTACGCCCAGTGGATGGCCTCAAAGGAGAATCCGCGCTTCACCCTCGTCATCGCCAACCGCCTTTGGAAAAAGGCAATGGGCATGGGCCTGATCGAGCCTGTGGATGAAATCACCGACTCCACCGTCCCCAGCAACCCTCAACTCATGACCTTCCTGGAAACCACCATGAAGGAAATGAACTATGACATGAAGGCCTACCTGCGCCTAATCTACAACAGCAGCACCTACCAGCGCGCCGCTTACACCAAGGATGTCGAACTCGGCGAGGTCTATCACTTCCCCGGCCCACTGCTGCGCCGAATGAGCGCCGAGCAGATTTGGGACAGCATGGTCACACTTTACAAGCCCCAGCCTGATACGGCTAGCATGGAGACCAAGATCGAGCGTGAATCCACCATCCGCCGCATTGAGTGGCTGGACCGCTCCCTCAATGCTCTGACACCCCAGGAACTTGCAGCCGGTGCGACTAAGGTCGCCCAGGTGCAGAAACAACTCGCCGCAGATGTGCGCAAGGCCCAAGAGCAACTCACCGAGGCGAACAAAAACAAGGATGAAGACGCCATCCGCGCCGCCAAAAAGGTGGTCAGCAATCAGCGCAAAGCCATTGATCAAGCCGCCGAAGACATCATCTACTCCATGGGCTTCAAAAAGTTCGCCGAACTGGCGCGCGACGGGAAGCTCAAGGAACAGGTGGACGACATGGAGTTCGCCAAAGAGATCGCCAACGTCATCCGTGGCAAAGAAGGTGCCAACCTCGACATTGACGAAGCCCTCGCCATCTATGCCAAGCAGCAGCGCAGCCGCCTGAGCGAAGCGCAGAAAGCCCGCCTCCAGCGCGATGCTGAAACGCTCAAGGTCGAAGACAAGCAGGACATGATTTCCCTCAAGTCATGGGAAAGCTTTCGCGATACTTTTATGGTCCGCGCTGCCGACCTACGCAGCCCCGCGCCGAACGGTCACTTCCTCCGCGAGTTCGGCCAGAGCGACCGCGAACTCGTGGAAAACGCCAACGAAGACGCCACCGTCGGTCAGGCACTCATGCTACTGAATGGCAAGACCTTCACCCAGATGATGAACCCCTACACCGTCATCTCCCGCGCCCTCCGCCGCACCCAAAGCACTGAGCAGGCGATTGATACCATCTATCTCAGCCTCTTCAGCCGCAAAGCCACCCTCGAAGAAAAAGTCCTCCTCACTCCCGTCATCGAAGGCAACGGTCTCACTGGCAAAGGCGATGCCCTCTGGGCCGCGCTGAACACACGGCAGTTCTACTTCATTCAGTGATTCCGCAGGGGCATTTGTGGGAACTGAAGTCGGCTGGTCGTGCCCTAAAGGACCCGCACCCTTGGGTGCGTATGAGTTGTCCAAAGTGCCATGACTTTGACATTGGCCTTGCTTCCCCGACGGGAGGTGCCACTCTGCCGACCGCTTTTTCCTAGCAAACCAACGCACCGACACCCCATGGGCCAGCAATCCAACAAGATCATCAAACGCACTCGCCGCAAAGCTTACCTCGCCCGCAAAAAGGCGCTGGCCAAGTCCGGCATGGCCCGCAAGCCTGTGGCCAGAGGCGAGCCAAAAAGCGTCAAGAAAGCCGTGAAGAAGCCCGTCGCCAAAAAAGCTGCGAAGCCCGCCGCCGCTAAGCCTGCCGCACCAGTCATCGAAGCTCCTGTGGTAGCACCAGTGATTGTAGCCCCTGTAGCAGCAGCGGTTGAAACTCCTGTGATTGAGGTGCCCGCAGAGGAGCCGATCGAAGCTCCCGTAGCGGACCCAGTCGAGGCACCCGCAGAGGAGCCTGTAGAGGCTCCCGCCGCCGAGTAAGCCTTCCGCCAGGACTACCCCGTCCAATTGCCAAAAGACACGGCAAGCCCGCAGCCTGGAACTTTTGTTATAAGCTGCCCTGGCTAGGGAATCCTCTAAAAAGCCCTTGCTTTCCGCGTTTTATCCCGCACTTTCCGCCTCCCCCTAAAGTCCAAACCACTAAAGAATCATGGCAGTAGCAATTCGTCTCCGTCAAGAAGGCTCCAAAGGCCGCCCCGTCTATCGCATCGTGGCAGCTGATCAGCGATTTAAGCGCGATGGTCGTTTCCTTGACATCTTGGGAACCTACGATCCAGCAAAGGAGAAGGGCAATGCCATAGTCGACCTCGAGAAGGTGAGCGCCTGGATTGCCAAGGGAGCGCAGCCCTCCGAAACGGTGAAAAGCCTCATCAAAAAGGCACAGATCGCCGCCGCCAGCTAAGTCCGCGCCTAGCGCGCCCAGCGTTGATTGCGGGGTAATCCCAACCTTCTCGTCATGGACGCCCCCGAAGCACTTCGCGAATTCCTTGCCTATGTGGTGGCAAACCTGATTGAGCACCCTCAGCAGGCATCTATTGCCATCGGTCACAATGCAAACGGTGCCGTCGTATTCCGTGTGCAGCTCGCGCCAGAAGATGTGCGGCATGTGATTGGAAAAAACGGTCTGACCATCAGTTCCATCCGCTCCCTGCTAAACACCGCCGCCGAGAAGCACGGCGTCAAGGTCAGCCTCAAAGTAGGTGCGGCCCGCGACCTCGAAGCCGAGGAGACTAGCGAGCAAGAGCAGCAGCGCGAAGCCGCAGCAACGCAGTGATAAAGAACCATCATGCCGCTCACTCTCCATGATACGCTGAGCCGCACCTCGCCAGTGCTGGTGCCTCTGGATGGGAAGACGATGCGTTTTTATTGCTGTGGCCCCACCGTCTATGGTCCGGCGCACATCGGCAATTTCCGCACCTTCGTCGCCCAAGATGTTTTCCGTCGTGTCATCGAAATCGGTGGCATACCCACACTGCATGTGCGCAATCTCACAGATGTGGATGACAAGACCATCCGCGACTCACAGAAAGCCGGGCAGTCACTCACTGACTTCACCCGTTACTGGACAGAGAAATTTCATGCCGACTGTGTGGCGCTCAATCTGCTCCCACCGCATGTAGAGCCTAGCGCCGTCGCTCATATCCCGCATCAGATTCGCATGATCGAGACGCTGATCGCACGCGGTCACGCCTACAGCACACCGGATGGCAGCGTGTACTTCCGTGTGGCCTCCTTTGCCGAGTACGGACGTCTTTCCCATCTGGAGGAGCGTGAGCTGCGTCTAGGTGCGGCCACCTCTGCCACCGACAGCGACGAATACACAAAGGATGCGCTGAGTGACTTCGCGCTCTGGAAAGCACGCAAACCGGAAGACGGAAGCAATCACTGGCCTAGTCCTTGGGGCGATGGTCGCCCAGGCTGGCATCTGGAATGCAGTGCCATGTCACTGGAATATTTGGGGGCGGATTTCGATGTCCATAGCGGTGGCATAGACCTCATCTTTCCCCACCATGAAAACGAGATCGCGCAGAGTTGCTGCGCCACCTCTGGAAAGTTCGCACATCACTGGTTTCACGTCACCCATCTCATGGTTGATGGCGGCAAGATGAGCAAGAGCCTGGGCAATCTCTACACGCTGGAGGATCTGCAAAAGCGCGGCTATACCCCAGAGGAAGTCCGCTATGTTCTCATTAGCGGCCATTACCGCACGCCTCTAAACTTTACCTTCCATTCGCTTGATGCCGCACGCCAAGCTCTGCAAAAGCTCGCAAAGTTTGAAAGGAGCATCCCTATATCCACTGGCCCCCTCGCCCCCCCTTCGCCTCCAAGCTCCCCAACCCCCTTTACCGAAGCCTGGGAAACCTTGTGCAACGACCTCAACGTCCCCGGTGCCGTCGGTGCCATCTTCGCCACGCTCAACAAGCTCAAGCCTGCCACACTCACACCAGAAGAAGCTGCAATCGTTCGCGAGGGACTTCACTTCATGCTCCACGCCCTCGGCCTGCGCCTGCCACCCTTGATGAACGATGTCACCACGGAGATCCCCGCCGCAATCGCCGACCTCGCGGAACGACGCTGGCAGGCTAAACAGTCGAAGGACTGGGCCGCCGCTGATACATTGAGAAAGGAGATTGAAGCTACCGACTGGCTCATCAAAGACAGTAAGGACGGGTATACTATCCTGCCGAAGTAAGCGACAATCTATTCGTAGGGAGGTGAGGTTAGTGTCGGACGTTGACTGGATTAGCCAGCACGCTCGCGTTGTCCGCAGCAAGGGTGGAGGAGGGTGAGGCATAGGAGTTGTTACATAGGAGGCCAATCGCCGGGAGTTTGGGCTTGATTGAGGAAATGAAAAGTATTTGAGGGTGCTTTACAGCCTCGGGGTAGTGAGGCATCCATCAACTGATGCGCTACATCAACCCTAAGACGAATTTTGCATTTAAGAAGATATTTGGCTCCACGGGCAGCCAGGGTATATTGCGCTCGTTCCTCAACGGGATTCTGTATGAGGGAGATAGCCGCATCGTGAGTGTGGAGATCGTGTATCCTTACAGCCTGCCGCGATTGGAGGGGATGAAGGATAGCTACCTGGATGTGTGGGTGGTGCTGGATGACGGGCAGCGCGTCATCATCGAGATGCAGGTGCTCAATGTGCCCGGCATGGAGAAGCGGGTGCTCTACAATGCAGCCAAGGAATACAGCAACCAGCTCATCAAAGGCCAAGATTACCGGCTGCTGAATCCAGTCATCGCACTGACGATTACTGATTTCATCATGTTCCCTGAACTCGGGGAGCAAGTCATTAGCCGCTTCGCCTTGATGGAGAAAAACCAATTCATCGCCTACCCAGACGGGGATGTGGAACTTATCTTCGTGGAGCTGCCAAAATTTCATCGTAAACTGGATGAACTGCGTGGGCTTACGGATGAATGGCTCTACTTCCTGGATCATGCGGCGGAGCTGGACCAAGTGCCTGAGCAACTGGGCAAGGTGGATGAAATCGAGGAGGCTTTTGAGATAGCGGAGAGCGCACGGCTGACGCCCGAGGAAGACCACCGCCTGGAATTGAAATCCCAATGGATAGCCGACCAGAAGCTACTCCTGGAACTGCGCCAAAACGCGGAAGCGCGCGCAGAGCAGGAGTCCGCACGCGCAGAGATGGAGTCTGCGCGCGCAGCGCAAGAATCAGCACGCGCAGAGCAGGCGCTGGCAGAAACGGCGCAGGTGAAGGCAGCGGCGGAAACAGAGCAGCGGCGCTTTCTGAAGCTGGCGGCACGGGCGTTGTCGGCGGCCGGGCTGGATCTGGCCGTTATTGCGGCACGCTTGCAGTTGGCACCTGCGGAATGTGCGGCGTTGTTGGATGAAAGCGTGTGATGATGCCTGGCTAGACCGCCGGAAGCGGTTGGTAGCTCAAGAAGCCCGGTGAGGTGTGCGAGTTTCCTGGACCAGCAGTAACCGGAATCCAACACATACACATGAGCCAGAAGATCTACCAACGATACACTCAAGAGTTCAAGGACAAGGCAGTCGCGCTGCTGGGACT
>Ga0247844_1008369_pt1 | contig 11249 bp, 7 predicted proteins | sample LaCtaG_FD_192421 | JGI IMG/M metagenome (GOLD analysis project Ga0247844, IMG submission 192421) | Freshwater microbial communities from meromictic Lake La Cruz, Castile-La Mancha, Spain - LaCruzMarch201714.5m_1 | ecosystem: Environmental > Aquatic > Freshwater > Lake | place: Spain: Castile-La...
CTCAGCCTTTACAGACCCAACAGAACCTACGACTACCAGTATCTTGACCGCAACATCAAGGAAATGTTCACTGTGGGTGGCATCGATATCTACATCCACAAATACCTGGGTCCAGTGGGCGCCGGCACTGACAATGGCAACAACGATGCCACCATACCCAACTACAACACCACCAATCCACTTTTTATAGAAGATTTGCTGTTGTTGGAAAACCGTGACCGAGTGTATGCGCCCGATGTGTTTGTCATGCGAGGCGTGTATCGCACGCAAGACATTGACTTTGATCTCACACAGTTTGGCCTGTTTCTCAACGGTGATACCTTGTTTATCACGTTCCACTACAACAACATGATTGACACCTTGGGACGCAAGCTCATGAGCGGTGATGTGATAGAAATACCCAACCTCAGAGATTATCATCCCCTGGATACCACCCTGGTCAAAAGCCTGCCCAGATACTATGTGATCCAGGATGGCAACTATGCCAGTGAGGGTTTCAGCCAGACCTGGCAACCACACCTGTGGCGCATCAAGGCCACACCCATGGTCAATGCACAAGAATACAGCCAGATCATCGATGAACCATTTATGCCAGAAAACATCTGGGATCCTGGCAACTTTTATCCCGCTGGTGAAACTGTCAACAACGGCGGTGTCTACTACCAGGCTGCGCAAAATGTTCCACCGGGCACGGACATTTCAAACACTGCCTATTGGACCTTGATAACAAATCCTGCAACCGTGGGCGACAAACAAAGCACACGACCCCGAGATTTGGCCATCAATGATGCCTTGCTGGCACAGGCCCAGGAAGACGTGCCACTCAGTGGCTATGACAATGTAAAGTTTTATATCTTGCCCACAGGACCCAACGGGGAACCAGCCAGTGCAGGACTCACTGCTGATGATACCAATGTCACGGTTGATGGCACCCAGGGTGGAGAAGGCATCACCCCAGATGGATTTGGCTACGCCCAGGGTTATCTCACCGGCTCGACTCATGCACCCAATGGCCTGCCGGTGACTCCAGGTGTGCAGTTCCCACCCACACCCGTGGCCGGCGACTATTGTCTGCGACTTGATTACTTTCCCAATCGCTTGTTCCGTTACAACGGAAACAACTGGTTGGCCATCACGGACAATGTGCGAACAGATCTAGACTATGCCACACAGGCGCTGACCCAGCGTGCCAGCTTTGTGAACAACACCTTTACGGTGCCAACAACAGACATAGGCAACATACCCAGCCGCCAGAGTCTCAGCAAGATACTGGAAATACAACCCGACAACGGTGACCAAGGTGGCAACATCACGCCGCCCAATCCAAGACCTCCAGGGCGTTAATATGATTATCTACAAGATAACAAACAGCATCAATGGTAAGGTTTATATTGGACAGACTGTACAAAAAAATCCCAAGATGCGTTGGTATGATCATCAAGCAAAAGCTCGTTGTGGTGTAAATCAACCATTGGCTAATGCTATTAGAAAATACGGTGTTGAAAATTTCACTTGGGAAGTTATTGATCAAGCAAATAGCCTAGAAGAACTTAACAAGTTAGAGGAACAATATGTTGAGCAATACAACTCAATACATACAGGATATAATATCCGCAAGGCTGGCGGCAACAAACTACACAATAAAGCAAGTATTGAAAAAATGAGAGAGTCACAAAGAGAAGCTCACGCAAGACGCAGAGCCGAGGGTTGCGAGGGTGGTTGGAAAAGATGTGATGGTGGTGCAATGAAAGGGAAATCACACCCTGGTAAGGGAACAAAACGGACACAAGAACAAATTACAAGAATAAAAGCAGGACAACAAAATATGTTAAACAGTGAAAAAGGTTTAGAATATCGCCGCAAGCAAAGTGAAAATAGCAAAAGAATGTGGGTCGAAAGAAAATTAAAAATGAATGGAGGAATCTAAAATTTCTCAATTTTTTTATGACGGACAAATCCGTCGATTCTTGTTGCAGTTTGCCAGGATCTTTTCAAACTTTGACGTGGCCTTTGGACCAAATCAGGCTGGTCAGGGTCCAGGCTTTGATCCTGCCACAGATACCTTGATCCGTGTGCCTGTGCGCTATGGTGATGCCAGCCGCCAGGCCCAGACCATCTTGCAAAACAACTCAGCCAATGACATGCCTGCCACGCCCATGATGACCTTTTACATCACGGATTTGAAATATGATCGTCCCCGGATGCAGGAGCCTTATTTTGTCAGCAACATACAGGTCAGACAGCGCACCTATGATGAGACCACAGATACCTATGAGACCACCCAGGGCAACGCATTTACCATTGAACGGGCCATGCCGGTGCCGTTTGAAATGACCATAAATCTGGACATCTGGACCAGCAACACCAATCAAAAAATGCAGTTGTTGGAACAGATCCTGACCTTGTTCAATCCGGGACTGGAAATACAAAGCACTGACAACTACATAGACTGGACCAGCTTGACTGTGCTGTACCTCAAAGACAGCCGATGGAGCAGCAGAACCATACCAGTAAACGCAGACAATCCCATAGATGTGGCCACGCTGACATTTACCTTGCCCATGTTTATAACTCCACCGGCCAAGGTCAAGAAACTGGGTGTGGTCGAGCGCATCATAGCCAGTGTGTATGACGCACAGGGTGATCTTGTCAACTCCCTGACCAACAGCGATCTCCTGCTGGGCACACGGCAACGATTCACACCTTATGCGTATCAGGTCTTGTTGATCGACAACAAACTGCAGGCCCTGCGCCAGCAACAGGTCGTGGATGAACCCAACACCAGCCTGACACCCGCAGATTCGCCGAGCAGCAATGTGCTGTGGCAAAGCGTGGTCGGCATGTACGGTACCCTGCGTCCGGGCATCAGCTATGTGACTCTGGAACAACCCGATGGCACAGATGTCACCGGCACCGTGGCCTTTGATCCCACCGATGACCGATTCTTGCTGTTCACTGTAAACGCAGGAACAGTACCGGCCAACACCTTGTCGCCTATAACCGCTGTGATTGATCCTTTGGTCAGCGGTCCCGGATTTGGCTTGCCGGCTCCAGCACTGGGTCAAAGATATTTGTTCACACAGGCCACCGGAAGCTACGACAACACCGGAAATACCAATCCCGAAGCTTGGTCTGGCACAGGGGGTCAACCTTTGGTGGCCCAGGCCAATGACATAGTAGAGTGGGATGGCACTCGCTGGCAAATCAGTTTTGACAGCACCAGCAGTGACAACACTATACAGTACGTGACCAATCTGGTCACAGAAATCCAGTATCGCTGGACCGGCTCTGCCTGGGTCAAATCATACCAGGGACTTTATGCAGGAGGCACATGGACTCTGGTGTTGTAGCCGCTGTGGGTGTGTGGTTCTATGCCATTGACACCCAACGCTACCTGTATCTCATGAGGTCAGATCCCAAGCATCCTGGCAGCTGGGGCCTGCCCGGTGGCCGTGTGGAAGCCGGAGAAAGTTTATTGGCTGCCATGACCCGCGAATGCCGAGAAGAAATGGGCTTTGTGCCCGATTACCTGCGCATGATACCCTTGGAAAAGTTCACCACTGTGGACGCAGGGTTTGAATATCATACTTTTTTCTGTGTGGTTGATCAGGAGTTCCAGCCCGAGCTCAACAGCGAGCATCTGGGCTATGCCTGGATCGATTCAGGCACCTGGCCCAGACCCATGCATCCGGGACTTTGGTCGACAGTTAACTTTGAAGCTGTGCAACACAAGATCTTGACCATAGAAAACACGGTTCACACGTCGCAGTAGCCGATGAACTCTCTGTGGGTCATGGCCTGAGCATTGGCAGGCTCCAGCCAGGTGTCATACATGTTGCTGGCTTCGCCAACAAAGTAAAACTTTACTGCAGGATAGGCATCAACCACATTTCTCACTTGTTGCGACCATGTGGCATTTTCAACAGCGGTTTCCTGGTTGTAGCCCAGCATGAATATTTCTTGGTGTCCATCAAAGGCCGCCAGATAAGGCAAAGTGGCTATGTCCAAGAGTCCCGGTGAGTGCGGCAACAGATAAAACTCTCCAGGCTGGGCCAAGCACTGTCGGGCCGTGGTGTACACGATGTTTTTTCCTGTGTAGCCGGATTCTTTCAAAGTGGCCAGTTGAGCGGCACGTGTTTCCACAGCAAAGTCCAAGCGCATGGCCGCAGCGATATCACCAACTCCATAGGTCTGCAGTTTTTTTGAACCCAGCAGGCCGCCGCGGTGGCGTTGCAATCTGACATGGTTGAATCTGTCGGCATCAAAGTCTGAGCCAATGCAGGCCGCGCGACCGCTGATGTGATGATTTTCAATGGGATTTGGCACCCACTCACGGGTTTGTGTTTTGCGACCACCGGTCCAGCGTGTTTCTGTTATGACAAACTCGCCGGCATAGTCTGTTCTGTATCGGGCTTGCATAGGGTCAAAATCCTGTGGTATAGATGTTGTAAAATATGTTGGCGCTGAGGTCCGTGGTCTTGGGTATGGTGGCGGTAGAAATGCGCACTTCCATGACATCACCGCCGCCCTGTTCGCCCATCTGCATGCGTATGGGATAATAGGTTCCTGCAATCAAGGCCGCTGTGCCACTCTTTTCTACTGGGCCGTGCAGGCCGCCGTTGTTGACCGTGGCATTGGCTGTGGTGAATCCTGACAGCGCTGTGGCTCCGACCCAGAGATAACTGGCATCATCGCTGGTGGTAAAAAAGGTATAGGTTTCAGTGGTGGTGGCCAAGAAATAGCCCAGCCACTGAACGCTGAAGTTGTCACCGCTGTGTCCGTCCTCTATGGGGCTGGTGTTGACACTCTCTGCCACCTGTGTGGCCGTGGCAAAAAAGTTTACGTTGTCAGCAAAATAACCTGTGTACCTGCGTCGATACAGACCATTGGCATAAGGCAAGGCTCCCAGAAACATGCCGCCACTCACCGTGCAACCGTCCAACGACAAGGGCACTAGAACCTCCCTACAGCTACTTCTATGGTTCCTATGGTACCACTGGGGTAGTCCTCCAGGGCTTTGCCAACGATACAGCCGGGTTCATACTGGGCAGGATCCAGGCGTTGCGCATGTCCTACCACAGCACTGGCTACCAGGCGATCGCCTTTGGCAATGGGACCCTGGACTAGACAAGGCACACGCCCGGTCAAGCTGACCATGGCTGTGTGATCACTGACCAAGCCGTCATTCATGATATAACTGGGCAGGGTGCTGACTATGCCGGCCACCCGTGTACTATGGCTTGTGGTAGTGGCCGTGACTTCTTGGTCACCGCCAAACTCCAGCACAGTGCCAGGTGCGTAGTCTGCGTCGGCAGTGTATTTCTCTGCCAAGTCAGCGTATTGTGCTGAAGTTGACAGACCAAATATAGTATTATATCTAAAACTGGTGCTGCCAATATTGGCCGTGGCATTGGCCGAAGGCATGATGTTGGCAGTGGTGTTGATGTTGCCGGTGCCATTGGGTGACAAGGTGATGTTGCCACTGCTGCTGGTTGTGATGGTCAATGGACCTGTGTCAACAATATTACCAACAAGACTCATGTCCCCACCTACCTGGATGGCGCCCGTAGCCGAAATTAAGCCAGCTGTGAGTATGTTACCGCCAGTAACGTTTCCACTTACACTGTTGACTCCGGTGATCAATGCGCCGGTGCTCTGCACCACCAACACATTGGCCGTGCCCGCGGCACTGGTGGTCACATTGCCATTGGCAAACACTCGCACATTTGACGTGCCCGAACTGATGCTGTTGGAGCTCAAGGCACTGATCTGTGCTGTCACATAGGCCACAGTGGCGATGTTGCTGCCGCCCACTGTGATGGCGTCATGTACTCGTAGGGTACCATTGGTGGTGTCCACGGTGATTTCTGCCAAGGCACCAGTGAATGCCGCATTTTGTGCATTGGTTCCGCGTCTGTATTGTACTTGTGAGGCCATTTTGAGTTCCTATAAGGTATTTATGTCACTATGGCACGGTCTGTGACCCTGCGCCAGTTGGTGCCGTCGGCAAAGGCCGGCACAGCACCGCCGGATTCGTTGGTCACGTACACCATTTGTCCTGCTGGCGTGGCTGCTGGCAGGGTGCTGACAGTGTAGCTGGGCAACACAAACTGATCCGGATAGATCAGGCCCGATGTGACCAAGGTGCCTAGATCTGCTTCTTGGGTGACTGCGTCGGTCACGAGACCCAGATCATCTGATACCGTAACTGGTTCTTCTACTGTGCCAAAGTCAGCTCCGTCCACAAAAAGTTCGCTGCCACTTTGCACACCAAAGGTTATGGTATCCGTGGCGGAATCAACCACTATGGTGATACCATCTCCGGCAGTCAGCGTCAGAGTATCTGCTATGCTGTCCGCAACTGCGCTGTTGCCACCCGTGACAGTGATGTTGCTGAACACATTGATGCCAGACAGGCCAGCACCGTTGCCTAGGATGTTGCCACCCTGTATGTTACCAGTGGCTGTGATCAGGCCCGCGGTTCTCAAGTTACCAACCTGTATGTTGCCAGTGGCAGTGATCAAGCCAGATGTTAAAATATTCCCACCCGTCACGTTGGCCGCCGATGTTATGGTTGAAGTGGCACTGATCAGGCCGGTGGTGAGTATATTGCCAGCTGTGATGTTGGCAGTGGCAGTCACAGTGTTGGCTGTGATCACATTGGCACCAGTGATGTTGCCACTGGCTCCTGTGCCGGCTATGAGATTACCACCTGTTACATTGCCAGTGGCCGATATCAGACCCGCAGTCAACACATTACCACCTGTGACGTTACCACTGGCACTGACCACGCCTGTTACTCTAAGGCCAGTGGTGCTGAACTCGGCTATGTTGCCGGAGCCACCCACGCCCACCGTGACATTGCCACCACTGCTGACCACTGTGACGTTGCTGGTGCCGTTGCTGATGTTGGCAGTGCTGACCCCTGTCACAGCTATGGTCACTGTTTTAGAGGTGTTGTTGCCGGTGATGGCTATGTTGTTACCGGCGGTGAATGTTACCGTGCTGCCAACTGAGTTGGCCAGCACAGCAGTACCATTGGCAAATATATTACCAAAAGCAAATGCCGAGTTCTGCTCAAAGGTCAGGGCCGTGGTGCCTATGACAATGGGATTGTCGGTGGTCAGTTTCCACTGTGTGTCCGCATACACCGTGCCTTCAGTTACCATGACTATGGCACCGGCTTCAAGTTCTCCGGTGGCATTGGTGTCTGAGCTGCGGATCCAGGTGCCATTGCTGCCTGTGCCCACAGTTTCAACTTGATAAATGCCGTTTTGACTGCCGGTGCTTTGGCCCGTGACCAGCACACGATCTCCAGCTGACAGATTCACACCATCCACGGGTGTGGGCGCACCGCCTGAAAGGGTGACATTGGTGATAGTGATCACTCTCACAGCCTGTTTGTAGTCAATGTCTGATATCTGTTCGGCTCTGAGCCTGGTCAATCCCATGTGCGATCCTGTATAGTATGCATATTTAGCCAAAAAAATAGGACTGTGACCAGTCCTATTTTGGGCATGGCAGTGTTATACCCTGCCAACCACCACTTCAATCACACCGTCTGCACCATCATGATCTGCCAAGGCCTTGCCGATCACGGTGCCTATCTCAGGATTGGCTTCGGCTCGGGCACGTCCGGCTCCGGCACTCACCATCATGTCGCCCTTGCGCACTGGGCCTGTGACCAGAGTTGGTACACGACCTGTAAGTGCAACCATGGCTGTGTGTTCGCTGACCAAGCCATCATTCATCCTGAAGCTGGGCAGTGCTGATATCACCCCTGCTACTCTACGATCGCTGTCTACTGCACTGATGGTCACTTCCTGATCGCCACCAAATGCGACCACGGTACCGGTGTCATAGGTGGCATCTGCGGTGTATTTCTCTGCCAAGTCAGCGTATTGTGCTGAGGAAGCCAGGGCAAACACCTGATTGAAACGAGTTGTGGTTGTTCCAATGTTGCCAACTCCGTTGGCGTTGTTGTTGACCAAGTTGCCCACTGCAACGTTGCCTACACCGACTGTGATACCTCCGGTGCTGAACACAGCCACATTGCTGGTTCCTGCCACGCTGACAGTGATGTTGGCATTGGCACTGACAACTTTAACGTTGCTGGTGCCATTGGCTATGGTAGTTGTATCCACTGAAGCTGCATCAATAGTGGCTGGGGTGGTGCCGTCGGGTCCAAAGAATCCAATGCTGTTGCCCGAGGTGTTTTTAATCACGGTGTTGCCCAGCACTATGCTGTTGCCGGCCAGGTACAGGTCATTCCAGCGCAGACTTGTGGTGCCCAGGTCAAATGTGATGTTGGATGTGGGTACCAGATTGCCTGTGATGTCTATTTGAGCTGTTGTGGCACTGGTTGCTATGATCGCATTGCCGGGACTGTTGCTGATCGACGTCACCGAGGTCGTGGTGGTGATTTCACGCACATCGATCAAGTCACCGGTGAGTGGTGCTTCTGTAAAGGTCAACACACAGGTTGGATCTGTGCCCGACACCGAGTAGGCCACTGTGGGCACCTGGACCACACCGTTGATTGACACTATACAGCTATTGGTGGTCTGGGTTGAGCCCAGTGTAAAGGCCACTGTGGTGCCGTCGCCGTTGAACTGTTCATCGTCGATGACCGTGAATACCGGAGTGCCCACCGAGACCCAGGCACTGTTGTCATATACTTCAACTGCATTATTGGTGGTGTTGAAACGCAACATGCCGGTGACACCCACTGCTGGACGTTGTGCTGTGTTGCCCACTGGCGTCTTGATTGACGTGGTTGTGGCAAAGTTTACAATGGCATTGGTAACCTGTGTGCTGGATCCAAAGCTGGCTGTGCCTGTGCCCGCATCCACGTAGAACACGTTGGCCAGGGTATCGCCATCCACGGCAAAGTCTGTGTCGATGTCTGAGCCATTGATGGTGATCCTACCTGCGGCAGGGCCATCTATGGTGCCCGAGGTCAGGATCAAGTTGGCACCGGTTATGGTGCCTGTGGCAGTGATCAGGCCACCTGTTACAATATTACCACCCGTGACGTTGCCCGTTGCAGTAACTAGTCCACCTGTGCTGATGTTTCCGCCTATGACATTGGCAGCTGAAGTTATAGTGCTTGTGGCTGAAATCAAACCGCCTGTCAACAAGTTGCCACCTGTGATGTTGGCTGCACTGGTGATTGTGCTTGTGGCACTAATCAATCCACCTGTTAGAACATTGCCACCTTGAATGTTACCAGTGGCAGTTACTAAGCCAGCAGTGTTGAAGTTTGATCCTGTGATGTTGCCGTTGGCCACCACTGCGTTGCTGGTCTTGTCAAAGGTGAATCCTGCGCTGCCGGCCAGGATGTCGGCATCGTTGAACTGGATTTGTGTGTTGGCACCACCTGCGTCAATGTTGCCCTGAATGTTGCCAATAAAGTTGGCAGCTGTGACATTGCCAGTGAACGAGCCAAGGCCTCCGCTGAGTATGTTGCCTCCGGTGATGTTGGCCGCTGAGGTTATAGTTGAAGTGGCTGAGATCAGGCCTGCAGTCAGCAAGTTTCCACCCTGTATGTTACCAGTGGCAGTGACTACACCTGCTGTTGAAATATTGCCACCAATCACATTGGCAGCTGAAGTTATTGTTCCAGTAGCTGAGATCAGGCCCGCTGTCAGCAAGTTGCCACCAGTTATGTTGGCTGCACTGGTTATAGTGCTGGTGGCTGAAATAAGTCCACCTGTCAGCAAGTTGCCACCGGTGATGTTGGCAGTGGCAGTGACCTGACCAGCAGTGGTGATGTTGCCACCTGTGACGTTGGCTGCGGCTGATATCAATCCACCTGTGAGCAAGTTACCACCTGTGATGTTGCCCGAGGAAACTGCGCTTTGTATGTCAAGATTACCCGCCTGCAGGGTACCAAATGTCACGACCGTGACCACGTCGTTGGCCATGGTCACATTGGTGGCCAGGAACATGTTGCCGGTGCTGTTGTCGTAGCCCATGAACGCATTGGCCAGGGTGTTGCCGGCAGTGATAAAATACTCCATGAACACACCGCGGTCTTTGCCGTCGTTGACAGTCAATGGAGCTCCGTTGGGTCCTGTGCCCAATATGATCACAGGATCTTCTACTCTAAGATCATCAATGTTGATGTAGGTCAAGTTGCCTTGCACCACCAGGTTGCCAGCCACCAGGGCATCGCCCGAAGTGGTCAGGGTGCCAGTGAAGGTTCCGCCCGTGGTCTTGAGATTGCCGCCGGCCACATTGGCCGCAGAAGTTATGTTACCTGTGGCTGAAATCTGGCCGACTGTGTCGATGTTTCCACCTGTAACATTGGCAGTGGCTGAAACCAAACCACCTGTCAATATGTTACCACCAGTTATGTTGGCCGCCGATGTTATGGTGCCAGTGGCTGAAACCAAACCACCAGTCAATATGTTTCCACCCGTGACATTGGCAGTGGCACTAACAACACCACCTGTCAACACATTGCCACCGGTGACATTGGCAGTGGCTGAAACAACACCACCTGTCAATATGTTATCACCTGTGATGTTGGCCGCTGAAGTTATTGTACCGGTAGCACTGATCAAGCCACCTGTGAGTACATTACCGCCCGTGACATTGGCCGTAGCTGAAACCACGCCACCTGTCAACACATTGCCCCCAGTGATGTTGGCCGCTGAAGTTATTGTTCCAGTGGCTGAAATCAAGCCCGCTGTCAGCAAGTTACCACCAGTGATGTTGGCGGCGCTAGTTATTGTTGACGTGGCACTAATCAGACCTGCGGTCAGTAAGTTTCCACCTGTGATGTTGGCTGCTGAAGTTATGGTTGACGTGGCTGATATCAAGCCACCTGTGAGTACATTACCGCCTGTGACGTTAGCTGTGGCACTGACCACGCCACCTGTGAGTACATTACCGCCTGTGATGTTGGCCGCACTGGTGATTGTGCCGGTGGCACTGATTAATCCTGCTGTCAACAAGTTACCGCCGGTTATGTTGGCCGCTGAAGTTATGGTTGATGTAGCTGAAATTAAGCCGCCTGTGAGTAAGTTGCCACCTGTAACATTGGCAGTGGCACTTACAACACCACCTGTCAGCACATTGCCACCTGTGATGTTGGCCGCCGATGTTATGGTGCCGGTGGCTGAGATCAGGCCCGGAGTCAGCAGATTGCCACCGGTGATGTTGCCGGTGACATTCAGTGCGGTGTTAAGTATGTTGCCGGTCAAGCTGAGGTTGCCCACCTGCAGATTGGCCAGGCTGGTTAT
>Ga0247844_1008374_pt1 | contig 11244 bp, 16 predicted proteins | sample LaCtaG_FD_192421 | JGI IMG/M metagenome (GOLD analysis project Ga0247844, IMG submission 192421) | Freshwater microbial communities from meromictic Lake La Cruz, Castile-La Mancha, Spain - LaCruzMarch201714.5m_1 | ecosystem: Environmental > Aquatic > Freshwater > Lake | place: Spain: Castile-La...
TAAAGAATATGTAATTTATGTAGATACAGATTCCAATTACTTCTCAGCTAAACCAATTATTGACTTAATGGAATCTAAGATGGGTAAGGAGATGACCAAGCAAGAGAAGATTGACGTTACTTATAAAACTTCTCAAGTAGTTGAAAATTATATTAATGCATCTTGGGATGAGTTTTGTAAGCATTACTTAAATTCAGATAAACACTTTTTAAATATTAAGCAGGAGTATGTATCTGAATCTGGTTTGTGGATTGCAAAGAAGCGATATGCACAAAAAATTATTTCTGAGAAAGGAGTATTGATATCACAAATGACCAATGGTGCCAAAGAATGGAAGTTAGATGTTAAAGGTATGGATGTTGTAAGAAGTAATTTCCCAAAAGCATTTAGAGAATTTATGTCAGGCATCTTAATTGACATTTTAAATATTTCTGAAAAGAAAAAGATTGATGATAAGGTGTTAGCATTTCGAGAAGATATGAAAACTAAACCTATGTTTGACATTATGTTTCCGACAGGTATTAAAGAATTATCCAAATATAAAACTAAAAAGATTAAAGGTCAAGTATTTGGTGATAGAATTAAAGGAACTCCAATACACGCTAAGTCGGCATTGAATTATAATGACTTAATGATATATTATAATATTACAGCGTCGCAACCTATATTGGATGGAGAAAAAATTAAATGGACTTATCTTAAACAAAATCCATTAGGATTAGATACTTTAGCGGTGAAGGGCTTTGAAGATCCGGAAGAAATTATTAAATTTATAACTCAATATATTGATTATGAAAGGATATTTATTGCTTCGCTAGAAAATAAGTTAGGTGATTTTTATCAAGCTTTGAATTGGGGAGGCATACCTAAGAATGATAATATGGCAGATTTCTTTTCATTTTAAAATTTAAGTTATGAATAAAATAGCACAGAAAAAAGGTAAGTCAAATCGTTTAGATAAAGAAAATTTATCAAGAACACTTATATTAAGTGGAGAGGTTGATGAAACGACAGTCACTGAAATAATGCAAGACATTTGTGATATTAATGAAATTGATAATGAGAATGAAGATAATGTAGTTGAGTATGAGCGAGCTCCTATTAAATTAATTGTTAATAGCATGGGAGGTTCAGTATATGATGGATTTGCCTTAATTGGTGTTATAGAAAGTTCAGTAACTCCTATACATACATATTGTTATGGATCGGCAATGTCAATGGCGTTATTAATTTTAGTTTCAGGTCATCAACGATTTGGTCATAAGCTATCGACTTTTATGTATCACGAATGTCTAGACCAATTGCCATATGAAAAGCTTTCTACCTTGAATGAAAATCTTCAAGAGACTAAACGAATAATGAAAGTGTATGACGATTATTTAATTAGCAAAACTTCATTGAAGCGAAAGCAATTAGACGACAGTAAAAAAGTTAAATTTGATTGGTATATGTCTCCGGAAGAAGCATTGCAATATAAACTAATAGATGAAATAATATAATGATAGTAACAGACGAAACAAACTTAATTCCATTTCCTCCAGGAACATTTACTATATCACAGCCTAATTATGTAGGCTATTATAAAATAGGCGGTGATCACGGATTGCATTTTTGTTTTACAACTAAACCAAAATGGTTTCATAGAAAGATGATGAAGTTATGTTTAGGATGGGAATGGGTAGATAAAAAATTATGATAAAGTTAAAAGTTAAAACAGACGAAATTAATTTTGAATTGGAAAAAGAATATGAACATTCCATGTCAGAAATTATATTAATTATTGCTAAGGTAGCAGAAGAAAATTTAAAAATAATAAAAGAAAAACATGATAACAAAGACGGTAGTATTAGTTAAGCTAGCAGTAGATGGAATGCACAACTTTCCAAAAGCAGCAGAGTTATTTCCAGAAGTTGCATTTTTAGCGGATAGACATAGACATATGTTTCATTTTACTTTAGCTAAAATGGTTAATCACGATGATCGAGATGTAGAATTTATTATGTTTAAAAGAGATGTGCTAAATTATTTACATGATCAATATTCAGATAATCAATCTAGAACTTTAGAGTTTGGGCCTAAGTCTTGTGAAATGTTATCTAGAGAGTTGTTAGAAAGATTTGAATGTGATTGGGTTGAGTGTTGGGAAGATATGGAAAATGGAGCTAGAGTAGAAAAGTTATGAAAAGAGTTTATGTAGTAATAGACCCACTTATTACTGACGAGAATTCTTGGGAAAGTCATTTAGCTTCTATTCTTCATGGGTATGTAGAGTCTACAAAGCCTGACGAGTTTGAGGTTGTGCAAATTACAGACCCAGCTTTAATCAAACAATATTTTCAGAATGGAGTAATTACTCCTGATGATTTATTTGTGTTTCCTAATGCTTGGTCTTCAATGACTGTATATGTCAGACATTGGTCAGAGAATTATCAAGTGCCAGTTAAGATGATTGGCTTTTGGTCGCGTGGGTGTTACTTGAATTTAGATTCGGAATATCGTCCATTAAATGATCGTAATTGGAGAAAGGTTCACGAGAGAGCATCTTTTCGTTGTTTAGATAAATCATTTTTTATATCTGAATTTCATAAAGAGCAGTTTCGTATATACGTTTCTAAATTTGTGTTTCCTGAAAGATTAAACGTAATGCCATTTCCATTGGAGTATTTGGTATTGGATATGTCTTTGTATAAGGATAGTTACTTTAAACAAAGCATGGTTATCTTTCCATGGAATAAGTATTCAACGCTGCAGGAACAGATTGTGTACGACTTTATACGAGTGTACAAAGATATAAAAGTTATATTTGCTCAAGAGCGTCTTCCATTAACTCGAGATCAATTATTAAATCAAGTTGCAAAAGCTAAAGTTGCTTTTCTTCCTTACGACTCTCCAAATATCGGAAAGGAAATTTATGAATGTTTTTTGTTGGGTACTATTCCATTAGTGCCAGATATAGAAGGATTGAAAGATTTAGTTCCTTTAGATTTTAGATATCCACCAGAATGGACAGCAAATATTTTTAATTATAGTAAATTTGCTCCAGACTTAACTGGTAAGATAAAACATTTAATTGAAAATTATGATTTTTATATTCCTTTAATTAAAGAACAGCAGACACATTTATTTGAAACCTTTTACGATTCAGAGCCAATTATTAAAGAAATATTTGGTAATTAGAATAAAATTTTATATATTAACGGTATGATAGAAAAGAAATTAGTTTATTTTCCTAGTTTGTCGAGTGGAGCTTACGCTTCTCCACTAACTAAAGATATGGAAGTAGCACCCGGTGTCCCTTATAGATTTTGGGATGACCGTACTCCTGAGGAGTGGAGATATAAATACTTCTTGATGACAGCAGGTCATCTTTATAAGAAAGATAACATTAGACAAACTTGGGGATTGCAAGATACTTTAGTATTTGGTGACTCCGGTGGATTCCAAATTGCAACAGGTGCATTGAAATGGGACATGGCATTACGTGATAGAATTTTTGAATGGTTAGAAAACAATTCAGACATTGCGTGTAATATAGATATTCCACCACGTGTGACTTATGAGGGCAGGTTCCAAGAGTCGTTAGACATTAGTTTAGACAACTTCAAATACTTTGAAAAGAAACAAACTGGTAAGACTAAATTTTTAAATGTAGTTCAAGGTTCTAATCCTGTAGAGTTTTCTCATTGGTATAAGACTGTTAGAGATATGGAGTTCGGTGGTTGGTGTATAGGATCATCCAGACGTCTTGTAGACTTTATGTATATCCTAGCTTTAATGATTAAAGAAAAAGAGTTTGATAAAGAATATAATACTTGGGTTCACTTATTAGGAATTTCAAAAGTATCTGACTTTTTCATTTTATCTCAATTACAGAAATTATTAAATATACATACTAATAATAGAATCACTGTATCGACAGATAGTTCATCTCCAGGTCAATATCCTATCTTTGGACAAATGGTATGGAGTCCGAATTGGAAAGATCAAGTATTTAATATGTTATACTTTCCTAAAGATTCAAGTAATATTGTATATCCAACTACAGGCCACGTTCCTTCATTAATCAATCATCCAGGTGTTGAGTATTTGAAATGGGATACAGTAAAAAATTATTCGACGGAAGCAGTTACTCGATTAACTTATCATAATTTGTATATGTATGTATACACAGCAGATCAAGTAGAGAAGTTAGTTAATACTTGTCCATTAGAAGTTCTAGCAGAATTAATTCCAAATGACTTAATACAAATTTTAAAGTCAATGGAAGAAATGTTTGTATCCTCTGATCCAATTGCAGTGTATGAAAGATATAGACAATTCTATGTTAAGTTTGGTGGAGAGAATGTAATGAATATTGCAAAAGAAGTTCATGAAGAATTTTTTAACTTTGACGGCTTTAATTCATTTGTGGAACCAAAAGTAGTTAAGAAAAGAGAAAAGAAAGAAGTAGTAGAAGAAGATAAAACAGAAACAGAAATATAAATTATGGCAAAAGAAATCTATTTTGATTTAGAAAGTCGCAACGGACTAAAAAGAGGCGTTGACAAATTGGCAAATGCAGTAAAAGTAACTTTAGGACCTAAAGGTCGTAATGTAGTTATTGGTAAGAAATTCGGAGCTCCTGTAATTACTAAAGATGGAGTATCGGTAGCTAAGGAAATTGAATTAACAGATCCATTGGAAAATATGGGAGCTCAATTAGTTAAAGAAGTAGCTTCTAAGACAGCAACTGAAGCTGGTGATGGTACTACTACAGCAACTGTATTGGCTCAAGCTATTATGACTTCGGGTATGAAGGCAATTGCTACAGGTGTTAATCCAATTGACCTTAAAAAAGGTATTGACAAAGCAGTTGATGTTGTAGTTGAGAACTTAAAGACTATGTCTCAAATTGTAGCAGATGATGATACAATTAAGCAGGTAGCTACTATATCAGCTAATAACGATTCTAGCATTGGCGAGTTAATTGCTCACGCAGTTAAGATTGTAGGTAAGGATGGTGTTATTACTGTAGAAGAAGCTAAAGGTATGGAAACTGAATTAAAGACTGTTGAAGGTCTTCAGTTTGACAGAGGTTATTTATCTCCTTATTTTGCAACTAACGCAGAGAAGATGGAAGCAGAAATGGAAAATCCAATTATTCTAATTTATGAAAAGAAAATTAGTTTAATGTCTGACTTACTTCCTATTTTAGAAAAGGCAGTTAGCACAGGTCGTCCTTTATTAATCATTGCAGAAGATGTTGAGCAAGAAGCTTTAGCTACTTTAGTAGTTAATAGAGTGAGAGCTGGATTGAAAGTGTGTGCAGTAAAAGCTCCAGGTTTCGGAGATAAGCGTAAAGAAATGTTAAAAGACATTGCAATTTTAACAGGAGGTACAGCTTTATTCGAAGAGATGGGTCATAAATTAGAAGAAGCTGAATTATCTCACTTAGGTGAAGCTGCTAAGATAGTAGTAGGTAAAGATACTTGTACTATTATTGATGGTGCTGGGGATAAAGATGCAATTGTAGAACGTATCAAAGAAATCAAAAGTCAAATTGATTTAGCAAAGTCAGATCTTGAAAAAGAAAAATTACAAGATCGTTTAGCTAAATTAACAGGAGGCGTTGCTATTCTTTATATCGGAGCAGCTTCTGAAGTTGAAATGAAAGAAAAGAAAGATCGTGTTGACGATGCTTTACACGCTACTCGCGCAGCTGTAGAAGAAGGAATTGTAGCAGGCGGCGGAGTTGCTTTAATTAGATGCTTGCACTTATTGGAAACTCTTAAAGGAGACACTGATGATGAGACTGTAGGTATTCAAATTATTAAAAGAGCAATTGAAGAACCTTTGCGTCAAATTTGCATTAATGCAGGTGTAGAAGGATCTGTAGTAATTAAAGAAGTTCGTAATGGCTTGACCGACTTTGGATACAATGCAAGGACAGGAGAGTATGTTAATATGATTGCTTCAGGTATTATTGATCCGACTAAGGTAACTCGAGTGGCATTGCAAAATGCAGCTTCAGTAGCTTCAATGATTATGACAACTGAATGTGCTCTTGTTAATATTCCAGAAGAAAATAAACAAAATAACCAAAATGTCGAATATTAATTTGGCATCTTGAAAAGAATATCTTATATTAAATAAAAATAAAATAAAATGGAAAAATCGAAATTTATAGGCTTTGTCAATCGTTACTTCTTAGCAGGTAATACAGACTCAGCAAAATTGGTAGTAGAAGACAAAAAGCTGACTACTAAATTCATTAGCACGGATCAAAACGTAATTGGTGAAGTAGTTCTTAATAACTTTGACTCGCCAGATGCTGAGTTAGGAGTTTATGCAACTTCTCAATTGGTTAAAATGTTATCAGCAGTTGACGAGAAAATGGATGTAACTTTTGGAGAGGTAGATAAGAAAATGTATTCTATCAATTTTAAAGATGCAAGCACTAATGTAACTTACATGTTAGCAGACTTATCTGTTATTCGTCAAGTGCCTAATTTAAAATCACTTCCTGACTTTGATGTTAAGATTGAATTAAATAAAGACTTTGCAAATAACTTTAAGAAAGCAGCTAATGCGTTACCTGAGTCTGATAACTTTGGTGTTAATTGTGATGGCGAAGAAACTAAAATTATTATCAATCACTCTAGTGTGAACACCAATCGTATTGTATTTAAGACAACTCCTAAAGAGTCTAAGCAAATGGATACTGTATGTTTCTCTGCTAAATTGTTTAAAGAAATTTTAAATGCAAATGCAGACGCGACAGGAATGTTAGAAGTGTCTTCTAAAGGATTAGCAAAAGTAACTTTTGAAAATGCTGAATATTCTTCAGCATATTATTTAGTTAAATTGACTATTGCTTAATTATGGCAAAAAAGAAAAAAGAAGTAACTCTTGAAGACTGCGTGTTAGATGCAATCAGTCTTCAAGCTAAGTTGCAAGAGCTTTATTATATAAAAACAGAATCAAGTTTATATTCTGAATTAATTGTTTTAGAGCAACTTGTTAGAAACTTAAAAACCTTAACAAACAAACAATAATGAAAAAATCACAATTATTTCAGTATGCTATTGTATGGCATCCAACAGAAAAACAATCTAAAGAAGAAGGATTAAAATCTAAAGTATTAGTAGAGCCAAAAATGATTTTAGCAGAATCTCAGGCATCAGCATTAATGGCTGCGTCAATGGAGATTCCAAGCGATAAAAAAGATCAATTAGATCAAATTGAAATCTTAATGCGCCCTTTTTAGCTGAGATGAGTTTAAACACCTCCATAACAACTTCAGGTACTACTAGTAGATCAAATTATGGAAACTCATCTTTATTATTAGGTAATGAAAATTGGATTCAACCAAATAGTATAACTTACACATCAGCCACTTCATATATGGCTAATTCAATTAACTAAATAAAAATTAAATAACAATGTACGGAAATAATGAGCATACTATTTGGACTGAAAAATATAGACCAGAGCAATTAGATGGATATGTAGGAAATCATTCTATCATAGAAAAAGTAAAAATCTATTTAGAGAGCGGTGATGTTCCGCATTTGTTATTTTATGGTACTGCAGGTACTGGTAAGACTACTCTAGCTAAACTAATAGCAAAGAATATAGATTGTGATTTGATGTATATTAATGCATCAGATGAAAACAATGTAGATACAGTTAGAGAGAAAATTAAAAGCTTTGCTAGCACAATCGGGTTTCGTCAATGGAAATTAATTATCCTAGATGAAGCCGACTACTTGACCCCAAACGCTCAAGCAGCTCTTCGAAATTTGATGGAAACGTTTTCAAAGACTACTAGGTTTATTTTAACTTGCAACTATGTTGAAAAGATAATCGACCCTATTCAGTCACGTTGTCAGGTATTTGGTATCACCCCTCCGTCAAAGAAAGATGTGGCTATTCGAGTAAATTCAATACTTCAAACAGAAGGGGTTACGGCGAAACCTGAAGACCTGGTTTCGATAATTAATGCAGGGTATCCAGACATAAGACGGATACTTAACTCCTGCCAGAGGCAAGTAGTAAAAGGCGAATTACAGATAGATAAACAATCTTTAATCGAGGCTAATTATGTAGACAAGGTTATCGAGTTGCTAGTCTCTAAACCAGACAAGAAACAGTTGTTTACTTCAATTCGCCAGTTGCTAGCTGATTCTCAAGTAAAAGACTACACTGCATTATACAGGAATCTGTATGACAATGTAGATACATTTGCTGTTGGTCATATAGCTGGAGTAATTCTTATCATAGCAGAAGCTCAATATCAAGATTCATTTGCCGTTGATAAAGAGATAAATGTAATGGCAATGTTTATTAAAATTATAAACGAATTATATTAATGAAACGAATTGTAAATTTTATTAAAAATCTGTTTAGCCGTAAAAAAGAATCAGGGTTAAACATGGATCATTTAAATCATTTAGCTTTTTATAAATCAAAAGTGCCTCATTTAGAAAAACGTCTAGATGAACTTAAAACTAAAGTGTGGATTGACAATGCCAATACTACTCCTAAGCAGGAAACGCAAGATAAATGGGATATGATAAATTGGAGTAGAGTTTCAATTGAAACTAAAAATCAAATAATTGAAATAGCAAAGCAAGATATTGCTAAACAAATAAATTAAATTATGCAAAAGAGTTTAGGTAAACAAGGACAGCAAGGTCCGAAGATTGACATCACAAAAACAGTTCCAATTATCTGTGATAACGCTGAATGTGAAAATGATATGTTTATGCAAGCTATGAAGTTTAGGAAAGTTCCTAAGTTATTAGCAGGTACTGCAGACGATCAAATAGTTCCTGTGCAAGTATTTATGTGTACTGCGTGTGGAAATGTAAATAAAGAATTTGATTTAAATGTCTGAAGTTAAGGCAAAGTCGCTATTTGACCATTTATCTGGTATTACAGATAAAAAAGTTAAATGGGATTCACTAAGTGAATTAGATCATAAGTCGTTTAGCCCGTATATGATAAATAGATTTTTAATGAATTTCAAAAGTATACTATAGGTGGGTTAGATGCTAGAGAAGTATATAAACTATACTCTGATATTCTCCCTAAACAAAAGCAATACAATAAGTATATTAAAGGAAAGACGACAGATAAATATAACTCAGACCTGGTTGAATTACTGTCAAAGCACTTCTTAGTCAGTGAAAAAGAAGCTATAGAGTATTTAGATATATATAGCGATACCAGCTTAGATCCGGTAAAGGAAATAATAAAAAAGTATGGTAAGACTGATAAGGAAGTTACTAAATTATTAAAATCAGAAAAATGATAATATCAATAACATAAAAGATTGGATCTTCATATTTATATTTAAAGAGTATGAAAGTCAATATTTATGAATTATTAGATCCTAGAGATTTATTGCCGAGATATATAGGAAGAACTTCGGGTAGTATTAAATCTAGACTATCTAATCATATAACAGAGGCAAAAACTAATGCATCTAATTCACATAGAATAAATTGGATTAATGAGTTATTAAAATTAAATCTTAAGCCTGTAGTAAATTTAATTGCAGTTGTCAATAAAGACCAATGGGATATCTGGGAAATATTTTATATACAGCTTTATAAAGATTTAGGATATTCTTTAGTAAATGGGTCTATAGGAGGGGATGGTTATGCGCCTGGCAATATACCTTGGAATAAAGGAAAGCAACATTCTGCAGAAACTAAACAAAAAATACGAGATAAACGAAAATTGCAAGTTATTACAGAAGATACTAAGAAAAAAATGTCTGATGTTAAGAAAGGTAAAAGACCTGTGTATTTAATTAACAGCGGTATGACTGATGAAGTTAAGAAAAAAATATCTAATAAACTAAAAGGCAATATACCTTGGAATAAAGGACAAATTATGTCTACAGAAACTAAACAAAAAATGTCCGAGTCTTCTAAAGGTAAGACACCTTGGAATAAAAGAAAAGTTAAACAATTTGATATGAATATGAATTTTATAACTGAACATAATTCTATATTAGAAGCTAATAAAGCTTTAGGAATTACAAGTGTTGGTAGAGCACTTAAAAGTAAATATAAAAAGGCAGGAGGTTATATATGGCAATAATTAGCTTATCCGGCAAAATCGGTTCAGGTAAAGACACTATTGCTGATATCATTATGCAATATACACCATACCACGATTGGGAAATAAAAAAGTTCGCAGGTAAATTAAAAGACATTGCAGAGATTTTATCAGGAGTACCAAAAATTAATTTTGAAGATCAAGAATTCAAAAAGCAAGATATGGGATCTGAATGGGGCATGACTTATAGAGACTTGCTTCAAAAGTTAGGAACTGAAGCTATGAGAAATGGCTTACATGAAAACGTTTGGGTAAATGCTTTATTTGCTGACTACCATTTTAATATTGAAGAAGATGAGCAAATGCCCAATTGGCTCATTACCGATTGCAGATTTACAAATGAATTGGAAGCTGTAAAAACTCATAAGGGTATTACTATTAAGGTAATTAGAGACTCTGGTAATACCATTGGCACTACTCACGCTTCAGAGACAGCATTAGATGATTATACTGAATGGGATTACGTTGTCGACAATAATGGATCTATTGAAGACCTTAAAACTCAAGTATTCTCTATTTTAGAAAAAGAAAGTCTTTTGAAATACGCCGGACTTTAATTTGGTACTTACAATAGAATTTCTTAAATTTATATTATATAAAAATTAAGATATGGCAGTAAGTTCACTCAATCAGTTATTTAGAGCAGTCGCTCCTGTTAAGAAGGAAGGCGATAAGACTATTTCATATAGTCAGTATGCTATGTGGTCCAGCTGTCCACAAAAATGGAAATTAACATATATCGATAAAATTAGATTAGGCGGACCTTCAATACACACAGTGTTTGGGTCTGCTTTTCATGATACTATCCAATGGTATTTACATACTATGTTTAGTGACTCAGTTAAAGCTGCTGACCAGTTAAATTTGCCAGAGTGTTTGCAAGAGCAAATGACTCAGCATTATATGATGGCAGTGCAAGACTTAGGCGGAGCACACTTCTCAACATCAACTCAATTAAATGAATTCTATGAAGATGGCGTTGCTATTTTAGAATGGTTTAAAAAGAATCGCAGTTCTTATTTTACTAATCAAGGTTTTGAATTAGTAGGTATTGAAATGCCTTTATATGTACAAGCTTCAGACAATAATCCAAAAGTGATTATGAATGGATTTTTAGATATAGTAATTCGTCAT
>Ga0247844_1008375_pt1 | contig 11244 bp, 9 predicted proteins | sample LaCtaG_FD_192421 | JGI IMG/M metagenome (GOLD analysis project Ga0247844, IMG submission 192421) | Freshwater microbial communities from meromictic Lake La Cruz, Castile-La Mancha, Spain - LaCruzMarch201714.5m_1 | ecosystem: Environmental > Aquatic > Freshwater > Lake | place: Spain: Castile-La...
ACTGTGGCTGGCGTCGGGGGGCTTCCCGGGCTGGCATTTGGTTGCGGTTTTTACGCTGGGAACTATCCTGATGCGCAGCGCAGGCTGCTGCATCAATGACGTGGCGGACCAGGAATTTGACCGCCATGTCAAGCGCACGGCGCAGCGGCCCGTGACCCGAGGTGCGGTGTCGTCGCGAGAGGCGCTGGTCGTCGGGGCGGTGCTGGCGCTGGCGGCTTTTTTGTTGGTCTTGACCACCAACGCCGTGACGGTTGGCTGGTCGTTTGCGGCACTGGTCGTGACTTTGGCTTATCCCTATGCCAAGCGTTTTATCTCGATGCCGCAGGCAGTCCTGGGAGTTGCGTTCAGCTTCGGAATTCCTATGGCTTTTGCTGCGGTTCACGCTGAAATTCCCCTGACGGCTTGGGCGCTGTTGGTGGGCAACCTTTTCTGGGTTCTGGCTTATGACACCGAGTACGCGATGGTGGACCGTGATGACGACTTGTCGATAGGCATGAAGACGTCCGCCATCACTTTGGGCCGCTGGGACGTGCCTGCGGTCATGGCGTTCTACGCGGTGTATTTGCTAGTGTGGAGTGCGGTGGTTGCCCCAACACTGTTGTCAGGCTGGTGGTGGGCGGGTGTCGCGGTTGCCAGTGCACAGGTGGTCTGGCACTTTCAGTTGATTCGCCACCGCTCGCGTGACGGATGTTTCAAGGCATTTCGCCTGAATCACTGGGTAGGATTTGCGGTTTTTGCCGGGCTTATTACAAGCCTTTTGCCAGCTTGAGCCAATAATAAAGGCCCGACCAGCCAAGCTGTCGGGCCGCGCAAAAGGCTCTCGGTGGCCAAGAGTGAGGATTATTTCTTCAGGCAATCACTCATGAATTTCTTGCGCTCGTCGCCCTTCATGTCCTTGGCATCCACATTGCAGGTTTTCATCTTGCTTTGTTGGGTAACGGGTGCGGCTGGCTTGGCGCTCAGACATTCTTTCATGAAGGCTTTGCGCTCGTCACCCTTTTTATCACCGGCGTCCTTGTTGCAGGTTCCCATCTTCGATTGCTGTGCCGTTGGCGCATCGGCTGCGTAAGCCACACCAAAAGACAGAGAGAGGCCCAGGGCCAGCAGAGAGAACAGTTTTTTCATGGGTTGTCCTAAAGGTTGGAAAAGTGGCAGATGCTGCCGTGTTGAAGAAAAATCCCCGCTGAGATTCAAGCATACAACGCGCCAATTGACAATACGGATGACGTGTAGCGGCGCCCCGTAAAATCCCGGCATGCTGTCTGTAAAAAATGAACTTCTGGAGGTGCTGGCCACCTCCCTCGAAAAATTGTTGCCTGGCGCCGGTGCCAAAGCGGCGTTTGAATCGCCCAAGGTGGCCGCCCACGGGGATTTGGCGACCACGGCGGCCATGCAACTGGCCAAGCCGCTCAAACTCAACCCGCGCCAATTGGCTGAAACGCTGCGCACAGAGTTGTTGAGCCAGGCTGCCTTTGCGCGCTGGGTGCAGGACATCGAGATTGCCGGTCCCGGGTTTATCAATATCCGGCTCAGGCCCGAAAGCAAGCAGCAGGTGGTTCGCGAAGTGCTGGCGCAAGGCGCGCAGTTTGGCGACCAGGCCAGCAATGGGAAGCGCATTTTGGTCGAGTTCGTATCAGCCAACCCGACCGGCCCACTGCACGTGGGCCACGGCCGTCAGGCCGCCCTGGGCGATGCCATTTGCAACCTGTTCAGCACACAGGGCTGGAACGTGCACCGCGAGTTCTATTACAACGACGCCGGTGTGCAGATCCAGACCTTGGCCAACAGCACGCAACTGCGTGCCAAGGGTTTCAAACCGGGTGACGAATGCTGGCCGGTGGACCCCGAGAACCCCTTGAGCAAGGCGTTCTACAACGGTGATTACATCCAGGATATTGCTGACGACTTCCTCGCGTGCAAGACGGTTACGGCCGACGACCGCAGCTTTACCGCCAGCGGCGATGTGGAAGACATTGAGTCCATCCGAAACTTCGCGGTGGCCTATTTGCGCCGCGAGCAGGACAAAGACCTGCAGGCCTTTAACCTCAAGTTTGACGAGTACTACCTGGAGTCCAGCCTGTATACCAGTGGCCGGGTCGAGCAGACGGTGAACATGCTGGTAGCCAATGGCAAGACCTACGACAAAGACGGCGCGCTGTGGCTCCAGTCAACCGACTACGGCGATGACAAGGACCGTGTCATGCGCAAGCAGGACGGCAGCTACACCTACTTCGTGCCCGACGTGGCCTATCACATCGCCAAGTGGCAGCGCGGCTTCACCAAGGTGGTCAATATCCAGGGCACGGACCACCACGGCACCATCGCACGGGTGCGCGCAGGGCTGCAGGCCGCCGACGTCGGCATTCCGCTGGGTTACCCCGATTACGTGTTGCACACCATGGTGCGCGTGGTCAAGGGTGGTGAAGAGGTGAAGATCAGCAAGCGCGCGGGCAGCTACGTGACGCTGCGCGATTTGATCGAATGGACCAGCAAGGACGCAGTGCGCTTCTTCCTTCTCAGTCGCAAGCCCGACACTGAATACACCTTCGACGTGGACCTGGCTGTGGCCAAGAACAACGACAACCCGGTGTACTACGTGCAATACGCCCATGCACGCATCTGCTCGGTGCTCGCGAGCTGGGGCGGTGATGTGGCGGGCTTGGGGAAGGTTGACCTGACGGCGTTGCAAAGCCCCCAGGCGCTGGCGCTGATGTTGTTGCTGGCCAAGTACCCCGAAATGCTCACAGCCGCTGCGCAGGACTTTGCGCCGCACGATGTCACCTTCTACCTGCGCGAACTGGCTGCCAGTTACCACAGCTACTACGATGCCGAGCGCATTTTGGTAGATGACGAGGCTGTCAAGCTGGCGCGACTGGCGCTGGTCTCTGCCACGGCACAGGTGTTGCACAATGGCCTCGCAGTGCTGGGCGTCAGCGCTCCGGAGAGAATGTGATGTCCCAATTGATTGAGATGCAATCCATGAAAAAGCAGCGTGGCGGAACCTTTTTGGGGTTCATCATTGGCGCGGTGGTCGGTCTGGCAGCGGCGTTGGCCGTTGCCGTGTACGTCACCAAAGTGCCAGTTCCCTTTATGAACAAGGGACAAAGCCGGTCTGCGGATCAGGACGAAGCGGAAGCCAGGAAGAACAAGGACTGGGACCCCAATGCACCGCTGTATGGCAAGAATCCGGCGAAACCAGCGGTCGCCGCGTCGGCTGTTGCGGCCGCTGTCAGTACAGCCGTGTCTCCAAAAGCTGTGGAGGCGGCCAGGACTGATGCCAAGGCAATTGCCAAAGTTGACAGCAAAGGTGAAGTCAAACCAGCCGTTTCGGCTGATCCGCTGGGCGATTTGGCCAAGTCCAAGTCAACGCCGACTGCGAGTGAACCGTTCATCTTCTTTGTGCAGTTGGGCGCTTACCGCACTCTTGAGGATGCTGAAAGCCAGCGAGCCAAGTTGTCGTTGAGCGGTATCGAGACCAAGATTACGGAGCGTGAGCAGTCCGGGCGGGTCGTATTCCGTGTCCGAACGGGTCCTTTCGATAGCAAGGAAGACGCTGAGCGGAACAAGGAAAAACTGGAAAAGGCCGGGATGGAAACATCGCTGGTGCGGGTACAGCGATAAGGACTGATCGGGAACTTTGGCGTTCTGCAGTGATCACAGACACATTTTTGGAGTTATTTGGCATGAATATGAAGCGTCGTGAATTTTCTCAGGCGGCCGTTGGCGCCGCATTGACCTCATCGGTACTGTTGCCAACGGCGGCGCGTGCGCAGGGCAAAGCACCGGTAGCTGGCAAGGATTTCCACATTCTGGAGACCAAGGCACCAGTGGAAGCGCCGACCGGGAAAATTGAACTGGTGGAGTTTTTTTGGTATAGCTGCCCGCATTGCAACTCCTTTGAACCCACGCTGGCGGGCTGGATCAAGACGTTACCGAAGGACATCGCATTCAGGCGCGCCCACGTTGCTTTCAATGATACGTTCGTTCCCCAGCAGCGCCTGTTTTTGGCACTCGAAGCGATGGGCCTGCTCGACAAGCTCCACGTCAAAGCGTTTACTGCGATTCACATTGAGAAACTCAATCTGGCCAAGGGAGATGCGATTGCTGACTGGGTTGCCAAGCAAGGGGTAGACAAAGCCAAGTTCATGGAACAGTACAACTCGTTCTCCGTGTCCACCAAGGCTACACGGTCCACCCAATTGCAAAATGCCTACCGGGTGGAAGGTGTGCCAGCGTTGGGAATCGCGGGTCGTTTCTACACCGATGGGGCAATGGCGGGCAGTATGGACCGCGCCCTTCAGGTCGCTGAATTTCTGATTGCCGAGGTCCGCGCCGGTCGTCAAGTCGGCTAAGCAGGGCGTTTCGGCCCGGCTTGCTGGGTCAAGTTTTCGACTTGCCCTTGCCTTTGTCGCTGCGTTTGGTCTTTCCGTTAGTACCGTTTTCGGTTTCCGCCATAGGCATTTCACTTTTTGCCACTTTGCGCGCCTTTTTTGAGAAGGCAGCAGCACCTTTTTGAGCGCGCCCTTCCAGTTCGGCTTCGATGCGCTCGCACAGCGTGCGCAAAATCTTGACCCGGGCATAGTTCTTGTCGTTGGCTTCCACCAGGGTCCAGGGCGCATTGCCCGTGCTGGTACGCTCCACCATGTCGCAAATGGCCTGTTGGTAGGCGTCCCACTTCTCGCGATTGCGCCAGTCTTCCTGGGTGATCTTGAAGCGTTTGAACGCGATCTGCTCTCGTGCTTTGAAACGTTTCAATTGTTCTTGCTGGCTGATCTGCAGCCAGAACTTCACCACGATGACGCCCGAATCGGCCAACTCGTGCTCAAAGTCGTTGATCTCGGTATAAGCACGCAGCCAGTCGTTTTCTGCGCAGAATCCTTCAACCCGCTCCACCAGCACGCGCCCATACCAGGTCCGGTCGAATATCGCCACTTGTCCCTGGCGCGGGATATGGCGCCAGAAACGCCACAGGTAGGGCTGGGCGCGTTCCTCTTCGGTCGGTGCCGCCACTGGAATCACCTGGTATTGCCGGGCGTCGAGCGCCGCGCCAATGCGCCGGATTGCACCGCCTTTCCCGGCGGCGTCGGCTCCTTCGAAGGCACACAGCAGCGAGCGACCTTTGAAGCGGGGGTCGCGCAGCAACTCCGAAAGCCGCCCCTGCCAGCGCGACAATTCAACTTCATAGGGCTTTTCGGCCAGGTGCAGGCTGAGGTCCAGTTCGGACAGCACTGTGCGGCCATCGGTATTGACCCGCACCATGGGCGCCACAGGTGACTCCTGTTTGTCGGTACTCGCCAGTTTTTTCTGCAGGGCTTGTAGCAGGATCTGCCCCACTGTCAGCGACCGGTAGCGGTCGTCCGTGCCTTCAACTACAACCCAAGGCGCCCATGGCGTATTTGTCAGGCGCAGCAGATGACCCGCCACGTCCTGCAGCTTGTCGTAGGTCTTCAGCCGGTCCCAGTTCCACTGGGTGACACGCCATGCGGTGCGGGGGTCTTTTTCGAGTGCTTTGAGCCGCTTTACCTGGCCCTCTTTGGTCAAGTGAAACCAGAATTTCAGCACCAGTGCACCTTCATTGACCAGCATGGCCTCGAAGCGGTTGATCTGGTCCGCTTGCGCATCGAGTTCTTTGAGGGACACTTCGTCCAGAATGCGCTGGCGAATCGGGTCCGAATACCACGAGCCCGCAAAAATGCCGACGCGTCCTTTGGGTGGGAGTGAACGCCAGTAGCGCCACATGGGTGGGCGCTCGCGCTCTTCGTCGCTTGGCATCGAGAAGGCCAGCGTGGAAATGAAACGCGGGTCCAACCATTCGTACAGCACGTTGATGGTCTCGCCTTTGCCCGCGCCGTCCTGCCCGCTGATGAGCACAACCACCGGAATTTTCTTGTTTTCCTGCAGGCTGACTTGCGCTTCCAGCAGGGCTGCGCGCAGGGCGGGTACCGCCGCCTTGTAAGCTGCCTTGTCAATTTTGTGGCCAAGTTCTGCGGATTCAAACATGGAGTGCTCCGTTGAAAGGGGTGACGGGGTGGCGCGTTCAGACGATCGGTGGGAATTTGCCGCTGGCAAACAGGCGCCGGGTTGTGGCCACCACAATGAATACGTCCTGTGAGCTGAGTTCCGGGAAATGCTCCTTCAGAGTCTGGTATGCCAGATGGTCGTGGGATTGCCCTTCCCATTGATTGGCGCCATCAAAAAATGGTCGCAAAGCTTCGCAGGCCGCCGGGAAAATAGAGCGTAGCTGGGTATTGGTGCGACGTTCGGCGATGGGGCTGGTGTCAGGCATTGAGCTTCTCCTTTGACCGGTGAGTCATCAGGCCTGCGGGGAAGTTCAGCAGACTAGGGAGACCACCTGTTGGCATTCTAGGACGCCGCAGGGATCCTGATTTGTGTTGGCTCAAAGAAATAGGCGATGCATCAGCGCACGATTTGGCCGGCGCTTCCGTGAGAAACTTCGGCCTACGCGGCGCATCCTGCCTGCAACCCGAACTTGTAACCTGGAGCAAGGACACCATGCGCAAGCTACTCATTGGTTGGATTGTGTTGCCCATTCTGGCGTGGGGGCAGGCGCCGCTGGTCAATACGTTACATCGTCACACGACTTCGCTGTCGGGCGCTTGGGCAAGCATTGTTGACCCCTATGAAACAGGCTATTTCAACTATCGCCGTGAGGCCTACGACCAGCAGCCGCAGTCGTCCACGTCTGCGTACTTCATGAACCACCATGCGCGCGACAAAGCCGAGTTGGTGGAATACGACTTCGACCAATCGCCCACCCTTGCAGTGCCCGGCGACTGGAATTCACAGCGTGAGAGTCTGCTGTATTACGAGGGAACGGTCTGGTACAAGCGCTCGTTCGACTATGCGCTACGAGACCCCACGCAGCGTCTGTTCGTGCATTTTGGTGCCGTGAACTACAGGGCCGAGGTTTACTTGAACGGCCACAAACTGGGCACGCATGTGGGCGGCTTCACGCCTTTTGGATTTGAGGTTACACGGTGGATCAGGCCTAAAGACAATTTTCTGGTGGTGAAGGTTGACAACACGCGCCACGCGTCGGCGGTGCCCACCCTGAATACGGACTGGTGGAACTATGGAGGCATTACGCGGGACGTGACGTTGATTGAGGAGCCTGCTACCTATATCCAGGACTATGTGGTGCAACTGAAGAAGAATGCACCTGCAACCGTCGCCGGCTTTGTGCAACTGGGCGGTGCCTCGCAGGACGAGCCTGTCCAGATCGAAATCCCGGAACTCGGTGTGAACCAGCAACTGGTGGCACGCCAGGGCCGCGTGGAATTTGAGTTTGCAGTCAGTCGCATGCAGCACTGGTCGCCACAGACGCCCAAGCTCTACACCGTGTGGGTGCACACGCGCCACCAGCACTTGCGCGACGACATCGGATTTCGGACTATTTCCACGCAGGGCGCCGACATCCTGCTCAATGGAAAACCGTTGTTTCTGCGGGGCATTAGCATCCATGAAGAGAATGCCCTGCGCGGTGCGCGTGCCCACAGCGAGGCCGATGCGCTGGCCCTCTTGCGCGCGGCCCGTGAGCTGGGCTGCAACTACGTGCGCCTGGCGCATTACCCGCACAACGAACACATGCTGCGACTGGCCGACAAGATGGGTCTGCTGGTGTGGGAAGAAATTCCCGTTTACTGGACCGTGGACTTTGGCAACCCCGAAACGCTGGCCAATGCAAAGCAGCAATTGGGCGAGGCCATTGCGCGTGACCGCAATCGTGCCTCCGTCATCATCTGGTCCATGGCCAACGAGACGCCGCCATCACCCGCACGAAACGCGTTCCTGCAAAGCCTGATCGCCCACACCCGTTCCATGGACGGTACGCGTCTGCTCAGCGCTGCGCTGGAGCGACACGACAAGCCGGGTGAGCCGGGCACACAGGTGCTGGACGACAGCATTGGCAACGACCTGGACATCGTGGCCTTCAACCAATACATAGGCTGGTACGGCGGAACGCCTGAAGATGCCGCGCGCGCCAAGTGGGAGATAGGCTTTAACAAGCCCGTGGTTGTGTCCGAGTTCGGAGCTGACGCCTTGCAAGGGCTACACGGCGACAAGGGCGAGCGCTGGACCGAGGAATACCAAGAGTACCTTTACCAGCAAACCATCATCATGCTGGGCAATATTCCCAACCTGCGGGGTGTGAGTCCCTGGATTCTGATGGACTTTCGCTCACCCCGGCGTGTTTTGCCCCGCATTCAGGATGGCTGGAACCGCAAAGGTTTAATTTCCAGCCAAGGCGTCAAGAAGAAGGCGTTCTTTGTGCTGAGTGACTACTACGCCATCATGGCGGGCCGGTATCCGTAGCGCCACTTTTTACAGGGGCGGCGGTGATTGCACCGGTACAATGCGCGGAGTTTTAGCAAGTTTCGTGCCTTTATGAAAATCCTGCCGTTGTCATTGACTTTTTTGCTTGCCGCTATCGGCCTGGCGCCGTCTGCCCAGGCTGAAAAAGCAGACCGCAACAAGCCCATGGTTTTCGAAGCCGACACCATGCGCTATGACGACGTCAAACAGGTTACGCTGATCAATGGCAATGTGTTGTTGACCAAGGGCACCATTGTTATCCGTGCCGCACGCATCGAAGTGCGTGAGGACCCCGATGGATACCAGTTTGGCTCCATTCTGGGAACGCCGCAGACACCGGCCTTTTTTCGGCAAAAAGCCGAGGGCAAGGATGAATACGTTGAAGGCGAAGGTGAGCGCATTGAGTATGACGGCCGTGCCGACACGGTGAAATTCATCGGCAAAGCGCAAACCCGCCGCCTGCGCGGTGCCATATTGGCCGACGAAATCACCGGCGCGCAAATCGTCTATGAAAACCTGAGCGACAGCTTCAGCGTGGATGGCGGCAAGGACAGTTCGGGCAAACCCAGCGGGCGCTTTCGTGGCATGCTGACGCCCAAAGCCGAGTCGCCCGCATCCGCACCCAAGGCTGGGGTACCGCTGCAATCTGGAGCGGCCCTGCGCGCTACCGGGACACTGGGGAGCGCGCCCAAGTGACCTCGCCTGTAGAAGTTGCGCCCGACACTGCCAGCGGGCGGCTTGAAGTCAGCCATATCCAAAAGTCCTACGGCAAACGCCAAGTTGTTAAAGACGTGTCGCTGACAGTGCGCACCGGCGAGGTGGTGGGCTTGCTGGGACCCAACGGCGCTGGCAAGACGACTTCGTTTTACATCATCGTGGGTTTGGTGCGCGCCAGTGCAGGTGACATCACCATCGACGGCCAATCGATTGAACACATGCCCATCCACCGCCGTGCACGTCTGGGGCTGGGCTATTTGCCGCAGGAAGCGTCGATCTTTCGCAAACTCAATGTGGAAGACAACGTGCGGGCCGTGCTGGAACTGCAACTCGATGACGCTGGCCAACCGTTGTCCAGCGCAGAAATCGAATTGCGTTTGACCGCCCTGTTGCAAGACCTGCGGGTAGAGCACTTGCGCGAATCACCGGCTTTGGCGCTGTCGGGTGGCGAACGCCGTCGGGTAGAGATTGCCCGCGCGCTGGCAACCCGGCCCCGGTTTATTCTGCTGGATGAGCCATTTGCCGGTATCGACCCCATCGCGGTGATCGAGATCCAGCGCATCATCAATTTCCTCAAGGCGCGGGACATCGGTGTGCTCATCACCGACCACAACGTGCGCGAAACCCTGGGCATTTGTGACCACGCTTACATCATTAGCGACGGCACGGTGCTGGCCGAAGGCACCCCTGCAGAGATAGTAAACAACGCCGATGTGCGCCGCGTCTATCTTGGCGAACACTTTAAGATGTAGATGAAACAAGGGCTGTCCCTCCGCGTCTCGCAACACCTGGCGCTCACCCCCCAGCTTCAGCAGTCGATTCGCCTGCTGCAACTCTCCACGCTGGAACTGAGCCAGGAAGTGGAGCAGATGCTCGACGAAAACCCGTTTCTGGAATTGACCCAGGACGAAGCCCCGCGTGAGGACTTTGGCCTGGCCCAGGCCGACACCCCGGTGAGTGAAGGGGAGCGTGAAATGGAATACGCTCCTAATTCAATAGCAGAGTATGCAGATTCCACGGGGGCTAACACCCAAAAAGATGAGGATGTTACGCCGCTAACCGGCTCCGACGAGCCCAGTTGGGATGGTGATGGCACGACCGAGCTGGTACCCGATGATGGCGAGTGGGGAACGGACGCCAAAGCCCGCACCAACAACCTGGGCGATGGGGACGACACCGACGCCACCGAACTGGCGCGCACGCAGGAATCGCTGCAAACGCATTTGCACCGCCAGGCACTCAGTCTGCGCCTGAGCGAGACCGATTCCAACGCCCTGCGTTTTCTGATTGAGTCGCTCAACGAGGACGGTTACCTGGAAGACCCGCTGGAAGACCTGGCGCGCGGTCTGGCAGGTGACGACGAGGAACAGCTGGAGGACCTGGTGCACCACTTCACAGTTGCACTGGGTTTGCTGCATAGCCTGGAGCCAGCTGGGGTTGGCGCGCGCAACCTGGGCGAGTGCCTGCGCCTGCAACTGCGTGCCAAGTTGGACGACGTGCTGAACCCGCCCAGTCCCGACCATGCCGCGCTGCTCGCGCTGGCGCTGCGGGTGTGCGCCCAGCCCATGGACCTGCTGGCCCGCCGCGATGTCAAGACACTGGTGCAGCGCTGCGGTGGCACCGATGCCCATACTCGCGAAGCCATTGCGCTGATTGGCCGGCTCGAACCCAAACCGGGTCGTCGCTTCGTCGATGTGGAGCGCAATGTAGTCGTACCCGATGTGCTGGTGCTACCTGCCGGCAATACCCGTGCCGGTGCAACACCGCAATTCCGCGTCATGCTGAATCCCGAAGTGATGCCCAAGCTGCGCGTGCATGACATCTACGCCAACGTGCTGCGCAGCCACCGCGGTGGCGGCAAAGACAGCGCTAGCTACGCCGGTCTGCAGCAGCGCCTGCAAGAGGCCCGCTGGTTCATCAAGAACATCCAGCAGCGCTTTGACACTATCCTGCGCGTCAGCACGGCCATCGTGGAACGGCAAAAGAGCTTCTTCACCCACGGCGAGCTGGCCATGCGCCCCTTGGTCTTGCGTGAGATTGCCGACGAGCTGGGCCTGCACGAGTCCACCATCAGCCGCGTCACAACGGCCAAATACATGGCCACACCCTTTGGTACCTTCGAGTTGAAGTATTTCTTTGGCTCCGGCCTGGGCACCGAGTCCGGCGGCAATGCGTCCAGCACGGCGGTGCGTG
>Ga0247844_1008376_pt1 | contig 11243 bp, 9 predicted proteins | sample LaCtaG_FD_192421 | JGI IMG/M metagenome (GOLD analysis project Ga0247844, IMG submission 192421) | Freshwater microbial communities from meromictic Lake La Cruz, Castile-La Mancha, Spain - LaCruzMarch201714.5m_1 | ecosystem: Environmental > Aquatic > Freshwater > Lake | place: Spain: Castile-La...
CAATTGTACAAAAAAATGACCGATGATCAAATGTATGAAAAAATAATTAACCGACATATTAGACGCCAAAAGGATATCAACAATGCTTATCTAAGGCAAAATCCTAATCTGTCAAAGTAGAATTATATAATCTCTATTAAATATCTAAAAAATAAAAATAAAGAATAATATAAAAAATGAAGTGCGGATTCCAACTTCAATAAAACAGAGTTTTTTTCTGTTGTCTGTCGTCTGTTGTCCGCCGTCTACGAAGTATGAAAACATTATTTGACAAAATCTGGGATGCGCATGTCGTATCATCGGTCGAAAACGGACCTACACAGTTATATATTGACCGTCATTTTTGCCACGAAGTTACAAGTCCTCAGGCTTTTAACGGACTTCGTGCTCGCGGACTAAAAGTTTTTCGTCCGGAGTTAACAACCATGACTGCTGACCACAACACGCCAACAATAAATCAGGACCAACCTGTTCAGGATCCAATTTCACGTAATCAGTTGGATACTTTTGCAAAAAATGCAAATGAATTCAATATGCCATTGTTTTTTCCATTGGGGCATATTAAAAATGGTGTAGTTCACATTATTGGTCCTGAAAATGGTTTTACGCATCCGGGTATGACCATTGTTTGTGGCGATAGTCATACATCTACACACGGTGCTTTTGGCGCTATTGCTTTTGGTATTGGTACCAGCGAAGTGGAAATGGTTTTGGCTACACAATGTGTGCTCCAATCACGCGCTAAAACAATGCGTATTACATTCAATGGAAAATTGGGTACTGGTGTAACTGCTAAAGATTTAGCGCTTTACATGATTTCAAAACTCACTACAGGTGGAGCTACAGGCTATTTTGTGGAATATGCTGGTGAGGCAATTCGCAATTTGACCATGGAAGAACGTATGACGGTATGTAACCTTTCTATCGAAATGGGTGCTCGTGGTGGACTTATTGCTCCTGACCAAACTACGTTCGACTATGTAAATGGTCGTGAGTTTGCTCCTAAAGGTGAAGAATGGGATCAGAAATTAGCGTATTGGAAAACTTTGAAAACTGACGATGGTGCTAAATTTGATCAAGAATTGGTTTTTGATGCTGCCGATATTCAACCTATGATTACTTACGGAACAAATCCGGGAATGGGGATGGGCATCGCAGAATCAATTCCAACCTTGGATTCTATTGACGAAGCAGGACGTATTTCTTATCAAAAATCATTGGAATATATGGGATTCGAAGCGGGTGAAAAGCTTGAAGGTAAAGCCATTGATTATGTGTTTTTAGGTAGTTGTACCAATGGTCGTATCGAAGATTTTCGTGTATTTGCCAATTATGTAAAAGGTAAAAAGAAAGCAGATAATGTAACTGCATGGCTCGTACCCGGAAGTTGGATGGTGGAAAAACAAATTCGTGAAGAAGGTTTGTACGATATATTGACTGAAGCTGGTTTTGCCTTGCGTCAGCCCGGATGCTCAGCTTGTTTAGCTATGAATGATGATAAGGTTCCTGCCGGAAAATACGCAGTATCTACATCCAATCGTAATTTCGAAGGTCGTCAGGGTCCAGGAGCACGTACTATTCTGGCTGGTCCGTTGGTTGCTGCAGCGGCAGCAGTTACAGGTCGAATTACAGATCCACGGGCTTAGATTTTTAGAACGCAAATTACGCAAATTCTCACAAATCAGATAAATATGGAAGAAAGTGATGTTGTTGTTCCACAGGAACTAATTGATGTTATTTTAAAACAGTTTTATCGAATTTACAATGATTTAGGTTATGGATTTCTTGAAAGAGTTTATCAAAATGCACTTTATTTTGCATTAGTTGAACAGGGATTGAAATGCGAAACTGAAAAACCGATAAAAGTTTATCATGATGGTCATGTTGTTGGTGATTATCGTGCTGATTTATTGGTAGAAAATTGTGTGATTTTAGAATTAAAAGCTTGCGAAGAACTAAATCCTGCTCATGAAGCTCAGTTGATAAATTATTTAAGAGCAACAGAAATTGAAGTAGGATATTTGCTTAATTTTGGAAAGAATGCGAAATTCAGCAGAAAAGTATATTCAAATAACAGAAAATTTCTATAACAAATAACAGAACAAAATTTGCGTTTATTTGCGTAATTTGCGTTCAACCAATATTAAAATGGAAAAATTTTTAACATTAACTTCAACAGTTGTTCCACTTCCTATCGAAAATGTGGATACTGATCAAATTATACCAGCGCGCTTCTTGAAAGCGACCGACAAAAACGGTTTTGGTGATAATCTTTTTGCCGATTGGCGCTACAACAAAGATGGTAGTACAAAGGCAGATTTTGTTTTAAACAATGCACTTTATAGTGGGTCGATACTTGTGGCAGGTAAAAACTTCGGGTCGGGTTCGAGCCGTGAGCATGCTGCATGGGCTATTGATGGCTACGGATTTAAAGTCGTTGTATCGAGCTTTTTTGCTGATATTTTTCAAAACAATGCTTTGAACAATGGAGTGTTGCCTGTTGTTGTATCGGTTGAGTTTTTGGCTGAGATTTTCACTTCTGTTAATACGGATGCAAAATCAACGCTGACAATCGACCTTCAAAATCAAACAGTGACAAATAATGCTACCGGTAAATCGGAAACATTCGCCATTAATGCATACAAAAAAGAATGTTTGATGAATGGATTGGATGATATTGATTATTTGATAAGCAAAAAACCATTGATTGAAGCTTACGAAAAAACAAGATAATGATTGAAATAATGGATACCACGCTCCGCGATGGAGAACAAACATCGGGAGTTTCGTTTGCGGGTCAGGAAAAACTGAGTATTGCTCGGTTGCTACTCGAAGATTTACGTGTCGATCGTATTGAGATTGCATCAGCTCGTATTTCCGAAGGTGAGTTTCGTTCGGTAAAAAGAGTTGCTGAGTGGGCTCGCGATCATGGTTACTTGCGTAAAGTGGAGGTTCTTGGTTTTGTTGATGGGCTAAATTCGCTTAATTGGATGAATGATGCAGGCTGTAAAGTATTAAATCTGCTTTGCAAAGGCTCAGAAAACCATTGTTTGTATCAATTGAAAAAAACGTCGGAGGAGCATGTTGCTGATATAAAGAAGGTATTGGCAAATGCCCGTAAAATGGATATTGATGTCAATATCTATCTCGAAGACTGGTCGAACGGAATGCGTAATTCGATGGATTATGTGTTTTATATGATTGATAGTCTGAAAGATGAATCTATAAAACGCTTTATGCTTCCCGATACCTTGGGAGTTCTTTACCCAACTGAAACTGGCGAATTTTGCCGAATCATGTTGGAAAAATACCCAACTTTGCATTTCGATTTTCATGCGCATAACGACTACGATTTAGCAGTTGCTAATGTAATGGAAGCTGTTAAAGTTGGAATTCATGGTGTACACGTAACCATAAACGGATTGGGTGAACGTGCAGGAAATGCGCCGCTTTCGAGTGTTGTGGCTGTTTTGCACGATCAACTGAAAACAAGGACTAAAATTGATGAGTCAAAAATAAATTCGGTTAGTAGGTTGGTTGAATCCTATGCAGGTGTTCGAATTCCGGCAAATAAACCAGTAATTGGCGATTATGTATTTACACAGGTTGCTGGTATTCACGCCGATGGTGATAATAAAAAAAATCTATATTACAACGATTTATTGCCTGAACGTTTTGGGCGTGAGCGTTTGTATGCATTAGGTAAAAATTCAGGTAAAGCAAGTATTCTGAAGAATCTGCAACAATTGGGCATTGAGTTGGACGACGAAATGATGAAAAAAGTGACCCAACGTGTAATAGAGTTAGGTGACAAAAAAGAACTTATCTCACTCGACGAGTTGCCTTATATTGTTTCGGATGTGGTTAACAACGATGAGGATAATAAAGTAATTCGCATTTTAAACTATTCTCTAACAGTGTCTAGTGGCTTACGTCCCATGGCAAGTGTAAAGGCCGAAATATATGGTGTGGAATATCAGGAAACAGCTTCGGGCGACGGACAATACAATGCTTTGTCCAAAGCTCTGTATAAGATGTACAAAAAGCTCGGAAAAGACACACCTGAATTATTAGATTATCAGGTTGTGATACCTCCTGGAGGCAAAACAGACGCTATTGTTCAAACAATTATTACTTGGCAATTCAAGGATAAAGTGTTTAAAACAAGAGGTTTGGATGGCGATCAAACCGTTTCGGCTTTGAAAGCAACTGAGAAAATGCTCAATATTATCGAAAAGCCAAGCTAAAAGGTTTTAGGAGTGTAAATATACATGCTAACTGCAGCAAAAGCGGCAATAAAAAGTAGAATTATAAATACTTTCAATGCTTTTTTAAACAGACTATTAGGTCTGATTTCTTTGAGAATGAGCAATGCTACTATTCCCATAAATACACCAATAGGAATGATCAGGAAGTTCATGATGTAAAGTTTAAAATGGAGTGATTGTATAGTTTTAAAGTCGCTACAAATATATGAAAAAATAATAATTAATAATATAATAAAACAAATTTAATGGGAAAGTCTTTAAAAATCGCAGTTTTACCCGGCGATGGAATAGGTCCAGAGATTATTGAGCAAGCTTTAAATGTAACAAAAATTGTATGCAAAAAGTTTAATCATGAGCTTAATTATGAGTATGCTATAGTTGGCGCTTGTGCCATCGATGCAGTTGGAGAACCGTATCCAAAAGTAACTCACGAATTATGTATGCAATCGGACGCTGTACTATTTGGTGCTATCGGCGATCCAAAATACGATAATAATCCGGCTGCCAAAGTACGTCCTGAACAAGGCTTGTTGAAAATGCGTAAGGATTTAGGTCTTTATGCCAATATTCGTCCCGTTACTACATTTCCTTCGTTGATTCACAAATCGCCACTGCGTGCCGATTTAGTTGACGGTGCCGATTTTATGTGTATTCGCGAATTAACCGGCGGTATGTATTTTGGACGGCCTCAGGGTAGGGCAGAAGATGGCAATACAGCTTATGACACTTGTGTTTATACACGCGAAGAAGTGGAGCGCATCCTTCATTTGGCTTATAAATATGCCGGACAACGTAACAAAAAAGTAACCATTGTTGATAAAGCAAATGTGTTGGCAACTTCACGTTTGTGGCGTCAGATTGGTCAGGAAATCGCACCACAATATCCGGATATTGAAACTGAATTTATGTTTGTTGATAATGCAGCTATGCGTATTATACAATGGCCTAAAAGTTTCGATGTATTGGTGACCGAAAATCTTTTCGGCGATATCCTGACCGACGAAGCATCGGTAATTACAGGTTCGTTAGGAATGCTTCCTTCGGCTTCGGTTGGTATTCATACTTCGGTATTTGAGCCAATTCACGGTTCGTACCCTCAAGCCGCAGGCAAAAATATTGCTAACCCATTAGCTACAATTCTTTCAGCTGCTTTAATGTTCGAATATGCATTTGGAATGATGGAGGAAGGTGCTATTATCCGTAAAGCGGTAACAGCTAGTATGGATGCTAATGTGGTAACTGAAGATATCGCAAATGATGGAAAAGCATATTCCACTTCAGAAGTTGGACAGTGGATTGCTACTTGGATCGAAAACAATTGATAAATCGATCGTTTTTATAAATAAACCCCTGTAACTGAATTGTTGCAGGGGTTTGTTTTTTACATTAAGTATTGCTCGCTTATCGATTTGTGTTCTTGTACCCTCTGAATGGTATCGGCAAACATATCAGCTATAGTCAGTATTTTAACTTTCGCACAGCGTGAGCAGTCAAAAGGAATGGAATCGGTAAATGCAATTTCGGTTAAACCCGAATTCATAACATTATCTATGGCTTTGCCTGACATTACACCGTGTGTTACTATGGCTCTTACACTCGCTGCTCCATTATCCATAATTAAATTAGCTGCCTTGCAAAGTGTACCTGCTGTATCAGCCATATCGTCAACAATAACCACGTTTTTGTCTTTTACATCTCCAATTATGGTCATTTCGCCTACAACATTGGCTTTTTCACGGGTTTTATGCCCTAAAACCATAGGTGCATCTAAGTGTTTAGCATAGGAGCCTGCACGTTTTGTTCCTCCCACATCGGGCGATGCAATCACCAATTTTTCAAGATTTAATGATTTTATATATGGTACAAATACAGTTGAACCATAGAGGTGATCAACAGGAATATTGAAAAATCCCTGAATTTGATCGGCATGTAAATCCATAGTTATAATACGATCCACACCTGCCACGCTTAACATGTCGGCAATTAATTTGGCACCAATCGAAACGCGTGGTTTGTCTTTTCTGTCTTGTCGAGCCCAACCATAATACGGAATTACAGCAATGATTTTGTATGCCGATGCTCGTTTAGCAGCATCAATCATAAGCAATAACTCCATTAAGTTGTCTGAATTCGGAAAAGTGGATTGAACAAGGTAAATGTATTGACCACGAATGGATTCCTCAAACGAAATCGAAAATTCGCCATCCGAAAAATGTTGTATTTTCATTTTACCAAGTGAGCATCCAAGGCTTTTTGCCATTTTTTCGGCCAAATATTGGCTATTAGTTCCTGAAAAAATTTTGAATGATGATTCTACTGACATAATTTGCAGTTTTTACGGGTTGGTAATCTTTTGCAAAAGTACGTAATTTTATCAGAAATGTAATACCTTTTTTAATAAAAAAAATAATGATTTGAATTGGAATAAATATTCAAATGTAGATGCTGTCATTTTTGCGTACTATAATACAATGCAAACGTTTGAAATGAATTTTCAATACATTTTGATTGTTTTAAAAACGCATCTTATCAAATAACATTACTTTTGAAATCGAATACACAACGATAGTTGTTATAGTGTTAAATCTCAGATATATATGAAAATTCATTTTAAAATAGCGTATTTTACTTTTTGGGGACAACGATTGCTTGTTACGGGCAATATACCTCAACTTGGTAATGGCGATTTATCAAAAGCGTTGGCGCTCAACTTTCAGTACAAAGAAGATTGGCTTGGAGATATTGATGTAACGGACGTAAAATCGTTTAATTACAAATACGTTTTGTTAAATGAAAATGATGGGCAGTACTTCGAAGAATGGGGCGATGAGCGTAACTGTGATCTTTCTTTGCTCCATTCGGATTATGTTTTTTGTTATGATACTTGGAACTCGCCTTCGGCTATCGAAAATACTTTTCTGACTGCTCCTTTTAAAAATGTTTTGTTGCGCGATGAGCATGAAGTTTCGGAGTCTACCAACAATATTAAATTCACACATATTTTTAAAGTAAATGCACCGTTTATTCCTCACAACACGGTTGTTTGTCTTGTTGGCGATAGCGATAAAACTGGGAATTGGTCGGTTAATAAGCCTATTTTGTTGAATAAATCTGCTACGGGCGAATGGGAATGTAAACTCGACTTGTCGAAATTGCAACATGAACTACATTATAAGTATGGTTTGTACGATCCCGAGGATAATAAATTCTGCAATTTCGAATCGGGCTCCGATAGGGTGTGTCCTGTTTTAAATGTTAAGAAATCTGTTGTGTGTATTCATGATGGGTTTATGCGTGTGCAGCAGCCAAACTGGCGTGGAACTGGTGTAGGAATTCCCGTTTTTAGCTTACGTTCAAAAAATAGTTTTGGCGTTGGCGATTTTTCCGACTTGCTTTTAATGGTCGATTGGGCTGAGAAATCGGGTTTGAAACTTATTCAGGTTTTGCCACTTAACGATACTATTGGTACACATACCGAAGCAGATGTGTTGCCTTATGCTGCTATTTCGGCATTTGCATTAAATCCACTTTTTCTGAATTTACCTTCTTTGGGTAAATTGCCTTCATCACATGTTTTAAGTGGCGAATACAAGGCACTTCAACCCAAGTTTAATGCTGAAGAACTTATTCCATTTATGGATGTGGTTAATTTTAAATTGAAATATGTTCGCGAATTGTATTTGTTGCAAAAAGATAAGTTCTTGAAAAACAAAGAATTTAAGGCGTTTTTTGCTCAAAACGAATATTGGCTTGTGCCGTATGCTGCCTATTGTGTATTGCGCGATAAAAACGAAACACCTGATTATCGCAATTGGAAGGAGTTTGCACGTTTTAACAAAAGTGCGATTGATGCTTTTGTAGCTCCTGATCAAAGTCATTTCGACGATGTGGCTGTTAATTATTTTATTCAGTACCACCTTCATTTACAACTAAGTAAAGCAGCTACTTATGCTCACGAACATGGTGTTGTACTCAAAGGCGATATTCCAATTGGCGTAAATCGCAATAGTGTGGATACGTGGGTTTCGCCTGAACTTTTCCACATGCATTGCCAGGCAGGAGCCCCACCTGATATGTTTGCCATAAAAGGTCAAAACTGGGAACTTCCTACTTATAATTGGGATATGATAAAGCGTACGGGTTATGATTGGTGGAAAAAACGCTTTTCGCAAATGTCAAATTATTTCGACACATTCCGTATCGATCATATTCTTGGATTCTTCCGTATTTGGCAAATTCCAACCAGTCAAGTCGAAGGAATAATGGGCCATTTATTTCCTTCAACTCCAATTTATATAAGCGAATTTGCTGATAAAGGTATTTGGTTCGATTATAACCGCTTTTGTAAACCATATATTACTGATGCAATTCTTTGGGATTTTTTTGCTGAAGATGCCGCATGGGTCAAAACAAATTGTTTGCAAATAGAAGATGGTTGGGTGCTTCGATTGAAATCGTCTAATACATCGCAAGCATTGGTCGAAAAGCTTTTTAATGAAGGCAAATTCGGCGAGCGCATTAAATGGGGCTTGTTCGATTTAATATCTAATGTTTTGTTTTTCGAAGCTGAAGGTACCAATGGGTCGCAGTTTTATCCTCGTTTTGGGATGCATTCCTTGCGCACATTTAAAGAACTCGATCAGTACACGCAACACAAACTGAACGAATTGTATGTCGATTACTTTTTCCGCCGTCAGGATGCATACTGGTATAAATCGGGTATGGAAAAACTGCCAGCCTTAAAGCGTGCAACTAATATGCTTATTTGTGGCGAAGATTTAGGAATGATGACATCTTGCGTTACTTCGGTTATGAACGAACTTTCAATATTGAGTTTGGAAGTGCAACGTGCGCCAAAATCTGATAAAATTGAGTTTTTCCATCCTTCAAATGCACCTTATCTTTCGGTAGTTACGCCTTCGACTCACGATATGAGTACCATACGTGGATGGTGGGAAGAAGACCATGGTGTGACACAGCGTTTTTATAACTCGCAACTTGGGCATTGGGGCGAAGCGCCATTTTTCTGCGAATGGTGGATTTGTAGGGATATTTTATTGCAACATCTTTACTCCCCAGCTATGTGGGCTATTTTTCAATTGCAGGATTTATTGAGCATTTCCGACAAATTCCGCAGGGAAAATCCTCATGAAGAACGCATAAATGTTCCTTCAAACTCAAAGTACAGTTGGCGTTACCGAATGCATATCAATTTGGAAGATTTAATTGAGAACGATGATTTTAATAACGAACTCCGAAACTATATTGTACAATCCGGAAGGTAAGTAAAAAAAAAGAACGCAAAGTCAATTGGGTTCTTTTTTTTGTCTTATTCTATGATTCTAAATTTCTTTTTTTGCTCGCATGGAGTCCCAAATCAAATAACCAATAATGGCACCGTACATTACCAAACCAAGCCATTGGGCACCGTTGCTCTCAACCCACTCCGCATTCATCCAGTCAATGCCACCAAATCGCAAACCTGCACTAACTACGCCCATCAAAGCACCACCTGCAATAAATCCCGATGCAAGTAATGTTCCTTTTTCATGACGAGCAGTGTTTAAGGCTTTGTCTTTCGAACGCGTTGATACATACCAACTTATTAAGCCACCAATCATTAATGGAGCATTAAGTTCCATAGGAATAAACATTCCTAATGCAAATGCTAATGCTGGTATTTGTAAAAATGCAAGTATTATTGAGATAATAGCTCCTATTGCATATAAAAACCATGGAGCACCTGCACCCGACATAAGTGGCTCAATAACAGCAGCCATAGCATTTGCTTGAGGTGCTACTAAAGCATTGTCGCCTGTAAAACCATACGTTTTATTTAGAATCATAATAACTCCACCTACTGTAGCTGCCGAAACTAATGTTCCTAAGAACTTCCATGTTTGTTGTTTGGCTGGTGTTGTTCCTATCCAATATCCAATTTTTAAATCGGTGATAAAGCCGCCTGCCATAGATAGTGCCGTACAAACCACCCCTCCAATTACAAGAGCAGCCACCATACCTGCTTCGCCTTTTAACCCTACAGCAACCATTACTACCGACGATAATATAAGCGTCATTAAGGTCATTCCCGAAACCGGATTTGTGCCTACTATAGCAATGGCATTTGCCGCTACAGTTGTAAATAAAAATGCAATTACAGCAACTACTATTATACCAACTACAGCATGCATTAAGTTAAAGTTTACAACTCCAAAGTAGAAAAATAGAAAAGTTGAAATTAATGCAATAGCAACTCCAATAGTAATAATTTTCATTGGAAGGTCGCGTTGAGTGCGTTTTACCTGTACGTTAGTTGCTGGACCTTTACTTTTAAATTCTTTCGAAGCTAAACCAACTGCCCCTTTTATAATGCTCCACGAACGAATTATGCCAATTACACCTGCCATGGCAATGCCACCAATCCCTATATGGCGAGCAAATTCTTTGAAAATAACTTCTGGTGCTACATCGCTCAGTGCTTGCGTAAAATTTGGATTTAATATGTGTATAATATTGTCGCCAAGTAATGGCAATAAAGGCACAATTACAAACCATACCAATGCCGAACCCGCAACAATAATGGCTGAATATTTAAAACCAATAATATAACCCAAACCTAGAACTGCTGCCCCTAAGTTGTTTTTAAAAACCAATTTTGCTTTGTCGGCTATCAGTTCTCCATAAGGTAAAACTCGGGTTGTAAATGTTTCGCTCCAAGCGCCAAAGGTTGCAATAACAAAATCGTATAAACCACCAATTACGCCTGCCATAATTAAAGGTTTGGCTTGATCGCCGCCTTTTTCGCCCGAGACTAATACTTGTGTTGTAGCGGTAGCTTCGGGGAAAGGATATTAGTTGTTATATAAGTTATAATTATATGATATAAAAGTTGTTACTTTGCAAACATTATGCAGAATTACAACGATTTAAAATTAAACGAAGCCCAATTTCTATCAGTTGTGGGCGTTAAACTTC
>Ga0247844_1008378_pt1 | contig 11242 bp, 7 predicted proteins | sample LaCtaG_FD_192421 | JGI IMG/M metagenome (GOLD analysis project Ga0247844, IMG submission 192421) | Freshwater microbial communities from meromictic Lake La Cruz, Castile-La Mancha, Spain - LaCruzMarch201714.5m_1 | ecosystem: Environmental > Aquatic > Freshwater > Lake | place: Spain: Castile-La...
GGCTGGCTCGTTTATGTACATTGGTCCTCAAGGCATTGTACACGGCACCACCATCACCTTGCTCAATGCAGGGCGGCGTCTGGGGTTGGGCGATGACCTTGGCGGACGCGTGTTCGTCACCTCGGGACTGGGTGGTATGAGCGGCGCCCAGGCCATTGCTGCGGTCATCACAGGGTGCATCGGCATCATTGCCGAAGTGGATGGCGACATGGTGCAGCAGCGGCTCACCGATGGATACATCAAAAAAGAAAACGTATTCACCAGCCTCGAGGATCTTATTACCCGATTGGAAGCATGTCGCCGGGATAAAACAGCCATTACCCTCGTCTATCACGGCAATATCGTGGAGCTTTGGGAGCGTTTTGCAAAAGACAACATCACCGTAGAACTCGGCTCGGATCAGACCAGTTGCCACAACATCCAGGACATGGGCTATTGCCCCGTGGGCTATACCTTCGAGGAAGCCAAGTTGTTGTTAATCAAGGATAAAGAAAAGTTTTTAGCGGAAGTTCGGGCTACCCTTCGTCGCCATGTAGAAGCCATCAATACAATGACGGCGCGTGGCATGTATTTCTGGGATTATGGCAATGCTTTTTTGAAAGAAGCCAGCGAGGCAGGGGCCGAAGTCTGGAAAAATCAGTCCGAAGGACTCTTCAGATACCCTTCCTACGTGGAAGACATCATGGGCCCCATGTGTTTCGACTACGGTTTTGGGCCCTTCCGCTGGGTTTGTTGCTCAGGCGAAATAGCCGATTTGGAAAAAACCGACCTGATCGCGGCGCAAGTTTTGGCGGAAATGCTTGAAGAAGCCCCCGACGAAATCAAAGGCCAAATCCGCGACAACCTGAACTGGATACGCGACGCGAAGGTCAATTTGCCGGTAGTCGGATCTATGTCGCGCATTTTGTACGCCGACTCCGAAGGCCGAATGCGCATTTCAAAGGCTTTCAACGACGCCATTGCGAGCGGTGAATTGCATGGACCGGTAGTTTTGGGTCGCGATCACCATGATGTGAGCGGTACGGATTCACCCTTCCGTGAAACGGCCAATATCTATGATGGTTCGCGTTTCACAGCCGACATGGCCGTTCAAAATGTGATCGGCGATTCTTTTCGTGGGGCTACCTGGGTGAGCCTGCACAACGGCGGCGGCGTGGGCTGGGGCGATGTCATCAATGGCGGCTTCGGCATGGTGCTTGACGGCTCTTCAGATTCAGAACGCAGACTGAAATCCATGCTTTTCTGGGATGTGAACAATGGCATCAGTCGCCGGGCCTGGGCGCGCAATCCACACGCAATCAGCACTTTGGAGCGGACGATGGAGGCTTATCCTGATTTGAAGGTGACGGTGCCGTATTTGGCGGAGGAGGGGATGGTGCGGGAGGCGGTTATGCAGGTAAAAATTTGACAGGTTAATTTTTCAACCGTATATTTGTAAAAATTTTAGGCCATGACTAATTTAAAAAACATTCCGATGGCTAAAGGCTCAGAATTCAGCCAGTTTCTTCTATTTTTTGAAAAATTATCTGCTGAAAACAAGGTATTCATTATCCAGCTTTTGAGCGAGAAAGCAGCGCCTAAAAAGCAGAAAGAGGCTTGGGAAAACCTAAAAGGAAGCGTTTTAGCCTACATAGACCCTTTTGAACCAGTAGCTGTTGAAGATTGGGAGGTAATGTCATGATTCTTCTAGACAAGTGTTGGAATCAGAGTTGGTTTTTAGCCTTGAATTTGAAATTTTTCCGGTAAATTAGGAATTGATTTCCTAATTTACCGAAATTATGAAATTCCTTCCCCGCAACTTTAGCCTTTGTTCATCTTCACTTCGTTGCGACATGACAAATCGCGTTGAGCATAATTGCTCACGTTATTCACTGGAAATGTTGTGACTCGTAAGGGTCTCCTGACTCTGCGAAAATTGATTTATCACAAATGCCCAGCATTCAAATTTTTATAAACTTGTAAACCGCCTGGCTCCCTTTTTCGGTTTGCAGCGCAACAAAGTACAATCCCGGCGAAAGGTTGCCCACATCAAACTCAGCAGACGCTTCCGAAACCGTAAAGGGACAAGCTACTACCCTGCCAGCAACATCACTTACCATTGCTTGGAGCCCACCCTCGGAAGGGACTTTTATTGAAAAGTGATCCCTTACTGGATTCGGATTCAAGGTTCCGAAACCGATATTTCGGGCATCTTTTGCCGCCAAGAAAGTGGGGTCGTTGCAAGGACCTGAACCATAAAAAGTGGTAAAAAACAGCCCATGGAGCGATTTAAACCCTTTACCTTCCACTTCTTTAACCGGAGCATAAAAATTCCAGCACAAGGGCTCTGGCTGTGGAGGGCCAAAGTGCTCGATATAACCCGAGGATCCCGCCATGCAGTGGTAGCCACAGGCATCCCACCACTCCGGTATAAAAAACATGTCCCAATTGCGGGAAAGGATTACATTTCGACAAGAACTAACAGGGAAAAGAGTGCTATCATAGGAAATTTTGACGGGTGGAAATTTGGCACTTATAAGGATCTTACTGTAGGCTGATAAGGCACAAGAATCCCATGAAAGAATGTCAACATCTTCAATCGCCTTTTTTGTGGTGCGATTCTGTCCATCATCACCGTGAATAACCCTTACTTCAAAAACACTATCAAATGCTGTAGTGAGTACAATCTCTCCAAATTGGGGGTTAAGGTTTTGAGAAGAAGCATTGGGATCATAACCTAGGACAAGAGAGTCCTTATTACCCAATGAATCTTCAAAATATAGCGAGAACTGAAACAATGGTATTTCTTGAGCAACGCTTAAAACGGGGCAAGCGATGAAGCTTGCCAGCAGGATGCGGGTAATTGCTTTCATGGCTCAGAATTTTAGAAGGTTTTTTGTGTATACGCTCCCATTAAAAATCGCCCGCAAAGTATAGTTGCCAGTAGGAAGGCTGCTAGTCTGGAAATCCTCTTCGTAAAATCCTGATTCTACTTCTGTGGATGTATATAATGGTGTAATTGCCCCCGACAGTAAATTGATAAGTGCTAAGTTTAAAGTCCCATTCTCGGGTGCATTGTAATAAACCGTTAAATGGCTGCCAAAAGGGTTTGTCGCGGCCATTTCATAGCAACAGGGCGGGGGAGGATAAGTACAATCATCATTGGTGTAAAGTAATTGCTCGTAAACATCACTTCCCGGGCACTCGGTGTTGTCAACCGTGAGCTTAATCTTGTAAATTTTATTAGCCTGAAAAGTGTACAATGCAGACAGGTTAAGATTGCCCAATTGCCCTGTTTGCCAGCCTGAATTGTAATATACTCCTGTGCAATTGCTTAGCTGACTTGCCACTTCACAAATCTCGATAAGATATCTGTTTTCGTTTACAGAAGGCTGACCGTTTAAAAATACGGTACTGCCTGCCTGTTGTGGGCATATCGCCTGAGGGCTGCGAACGTAAAAAAATGCTTGCGAAGGAGCGCATCCGTTACAGGAGTGTATGTACGAATTTCCATTGTTCAGGAGGTTTTGGTTCATTCGTCCGATCTGGCATACCGTCCAGGCAGGGTCATGGGAATTGTAATCCATCACATTGTTCGATATCTTTGACCACTCATCGCATGGCTTTCTCGGACAGCCGGGCTTATTTGGGTTATACTCCCAACAATTGGCTTTCACATCAAGCGTACATATCCCCATGGAAATGTTGTCATAAACATACCCTTCTGGTGTATCATCGCAGAAATCGGAACCGCTCCAAGTGTGATAGAGGTCCAACGTATGCCCAATCTCATGGTTCATACTATGGGCGGTATTGGTTTTTGACCAAACGCGACAGTTGGGCTTTAAGTAATGTTTATAGTCATTGAGATAGATAAACTTGTTAAAACCTCCGAATTCAAAGGCATTACCATCAAAATTAAAGTCCGTTCTGTGAATGCAGTATACGTCAATGACATGATTAGTCTCCACGTCATATTTGGCATGAATTGAGGTCGGTAGAATTGCAGTATTAAATGCATCATCGTCGCGGTGGAAATATACCCCAACTAACAGATATTGGATATTGATGTCTGGGCTATCAGGGTAATTTATACCAGCCGTTTTGCGCCATTGCGTCGGATTGGTTGCCAACATTTGATTTGCCAATCCGATGATATGCTCTGCATGATGGAAACCGTTGTAGGCCGAACTGCCTACTCCATCATTGGTTTCAGTGAAGTTGCCAGGGCCGATATAAGTGAAAGAATAGGGCGGGATTCCGATATTGCAATTATCTGTAATCGTTTCAACCCAAGTATCTTCTCTGAGTAGGAAGTGGACTGCAACTCGTACGTAACGAACAGAACTGGGGTCAGTACAAATGGGGTTTTCTGGTCCAACGCTGGAAGAGGAGGAGCTTCCACTTGTGCCGCAGACATATTCATAATCTGTAGGCTGAGCATCTGCCTGGTTAAACCATCCAGTGCCAGGTAGTAGGCAGAACATCAGGCGGAGAAGCGGAGAAGCGGAGAAGCGGAGAAGTTGTAGTTTCATAATTTGTAAAATTTTAAGTGGAAAAATATTTATTGTAAGCACTCAAAGGTAACGTGATGAATGCATGGTCTAGGTTTCGATTTGGTTAATTTTAGTCAAGCCAACATTTTTAACCATTAGTATTCCACCAGAATGCTCACCCATTCCTCAAAAACCACAATACCGCCAACCGATATCCCTCCAGCCCCAACCCGACAATGCTGCCCACACAGGGTGCAGACAAAAATGAATGATGCCGGAATGGTTCGCGACGGTGTACATTGCTGATGTGAACTTCGATCACGGGCGTGGAAATGGCTGCTACAGCATCGGCCAATGCAATGGAAGTGTGGGTGAGTGCCCCTGCGTTGAGCACGATGCCGTCGGCACTTTTACCCGCCTCGTGGAGTTTGTCGAGCAGAGTTCCCTCGTGGTTGCTCTGGAAATATTCGAGTTCCACATTGGGCAGGTTGGCTTTTAAAGTTTCAAAAAAATCGTCGAAACTTTGGCTGCCATAAATTTCAGGCTCGCGCGTTCCTAACAAGTTGAGGTTTGGGCCGTTTATGATAAGGATTTTCATAGGTGCAAAATTCCCCTTAATTTTACAGGATTGGGACATGATTTACAAGATTTTACAAGATGGGGCCATGATTTATCCCAAAACTCCCATCCTTTAATCCTGTTTATCCCGTGAGCCTTTAAAAAATCCTGTAAATCCTGTCCAATCCTGTAAATCCTGTCCAATCCTGTCCAATTCAGTCCAACATGCAAAAACTACCGCTCCTTTTTTCTTTTTTCTGCCTGGCGATCAATGCCTTGCACAGCCAATCGGCCATCGTTTCCGACCCGCTTTTTATACGCTCGGATTATGGCTATGATATCATAGGGCGGCTTCGCGACCGTGTTTTGGTTTTCCGAGACCGATACGACGACTTTGTAGTGCAAGCTTTTGACAATCAAATGCGCCTCAGTTGGAGCAAAGACCTTGATGATCTCGATCGCAGAGGGATGCGTGTGCTGGCGGTGGTGCCAGGGCGTAATGATTTTTCAATAGTGTATCAAATTCGGCGGCGAGGTCACACGATTTTGCGCGTTCACAAGTACGATCCTGGAGCCAATCTGATAGACAGCATGGTGGTCAAAGATTACGGTGAACGCATTTTTAACACGCCCGTGCTGGATTTGGTGAAAAGTGAAGACCGTAACTGTATCGTGGTGTACAACACGGCGGAACGGGACCAAATAGAGGCCGTAGCGATTCATTTGGACAAAATGCAGGTATTGTGGGACACGGCGACCATGGTGGACGATGCTTCCGACTTTTTTGAAGACCGCCAGCCCGAAGTCGCACTCAGCAATGCCGGGGCATTTTTTTGGATAACTGAAAAAAATAACCGGCGGGGCAAGCTTGACAAGCACGAGCTCAAAATTCTCCGTTTCAGTGAAACAGGAATTCGTATCAACCGCACTCCACTGGGCGCTTACTTGACGGTGGATTCCAGATTCATTTTTGACAATTTGAACAACTGTCTCAGTGCGGCCGGGCTCTGGGCAGAAAAGGGCCGCGAGCGTGCCAACGGCGCCTATTATCTTAGCATTGTTCCAGGCACAGATTCGGCACAAGTACTTCGTTATGAACCTTTTGACGAAAAGTTTATGTCTATCCTCCGGCAAAAAGATGTGGGAGAAGATTCGCGAGGGATTGCCGATGCTCAACTGCGCGAATTGCTCTTGCGGCAAGATGGGGGTATCATCCTGGTGGCCGAACGGTATCACGAAATTCAGCGGGGTGCAGCGGCCGGGCGCGGTTTTTTTCGAGACGGAATGCGCATGATTATTGACTACTATTACGACGATGTTTTTGTGGTGGCATTCCAACCCAATGGACAGACGCAGTGGAAAAGCGCCCTCCATAAAAAGCAATATTCACAAGACGACGAAGGCACTTTTTCTTCCTATTTTCTTATGCGAAATACCGACCGAATGCGGTTTTTTTTCAATGACGAGATCAAGTATGAAAATACCTGTAGCGAGTATGTTTTGAGTGCGATTGGTGAATTTGACCGCAACAGCCTGCTCAATACCCTGAACCAAAACCTGCGCCTTCGTTTCCGGGATGCGCTGCAACTGAACGCCTCGGAATGTATTGTGCCCTCGGAATATCGGGGCAGACTGAAATTGGTATTGCTGCGATTTTAGATGTCCCACCTGCCGTTTTGTCGCGCAAGCCTAACGGCTATCTGCCAAAGCACGCGGTTTTTCGGGATGGCAAGCTGTTTGCCATGGGATGTATCGGTCATAAAAGGACAAATTTGTTGTTAGTTTGACACAAACCGACATTTCCCACCCTATTTCCCAGTGATATTTCCCATGTTTGCATCGTTGAAAAACGCAGCATTTTCATCTTTTACTCCCCCATTCGTTTTTATTCGTATGTTTGATAATTACATGATGTCGCAGCAGTCAGACGATGAGCCTGATTTCGTGCCACTTTTCTCCCTTGAAGAAGACGACGAAAAGGCCGGCGAGGTGTTCCCGGACACTGTGCCGCTCCTTCCGTTGAAAAATACGGTGCTTTTCCCCGGTATTGTCACCCCCATCACGGTGGGGCGCGACAAAAGTATCCGTGCCGTTCAACGCGCCTACGAAGGCGACCGTTATATCGGCGTTCTTTCCCAAAAGGATCTCAAAATCGAATCCCCTTCTGCCCGCGACCTTTACCGGGTGGGCACGGTGGCGCGTATTTTGAAATTGCTCAAAATGCCCGATGGCTCCACCACGGCCATCCTTCAGGGCCGCAAACGCTTCCATCTCGACGACCTGATGCACGACGACCCCTACATGGTCGGCCAGATCAGTACGCTCGAATATGATCCGCCCAAAAACAAACTTGAGTTCAGGGCCATGATCAGCAGTGTACGCGACGCTGCACGGCAAATCATTGAACTCTCGCCTCAAATTCCGTCTGAGGCCGTTGTGATGTTGAAAAACATCAACAACGACAATTTCCTGCTCAATTTCATTGCTTCCAATTTGGGAATCCCCGTCAACAGCAAGCAGGAAATACTCGAAATCAACAACCTCAAGGACAAGGCCAGTGCAATTCTCCAGCACATGGATTCGGAGCTGCAACTGCTTGAACTCAAAGACCAGATCGAGTCGAAAGTGCGGGTGGACATTGAAAAGCAGCAACGTGACTACTACCTCAACCAGCAGCTCAAGACCATTCAGGAGGAGCTGGGCAACAACCCTCAGGAAGAGGAAATAGATGCCCTGGTGCGCCGGGCGAAAAAGAAAAAATGGCCGAAGCCGGTGGAAGAAGCGTTCAACCGCGAGGTGAATAAAATGCGCCGCGTGAATCCACAGATTGCAGAATATGCCATCGGGGTCAGTTATCTGGAAACGCTCCTTGATCTGCCTTGGCATGAATATACCAAGGATCAATTTGATCTGAAAAAAGTACAAAATGTGCTGGATCGGGATCACTATGGCCTCACCAAAGTGAAGGATCGGATCATGGAGCATCTGGCCGTTTTGAAACTCAAGGGCGACATGAAAGCCCCGATTCTTTGTCTCGTAGGGCCTCCAGGGGTAGGTAAAACCTCCCTCGGCGCCAGTATTGCGCGTGCTTTGAAACGCAAATATGTGCGCATGAGCTTGGGTGGCCTCCACGATGAAGCTGAAATTCGTGGTCACCGAAAAACTTATATCGGTGCTTTGCCAGGCCGTATCGTGCAGTCTTTAAAAAAGGCGAAAGCGGGTAATCCTGTTTTTATCCTCGATGAGATTGACAAAGTGGGCAAAGATTTTCGGGGTGATCCTTCTTCAGCCCTGCTTGAAGTGTTGGATCCGGAACAAAACTCAGCGTTCTACGACAACTACTTAGAGCTTGAATTTGACCTCTCCAAAGTTCTGTTCATTGCAACTGCCAATACGCTCAGTACCATACAGCCAGCCTTGCTCGACCGTATGGAAATCATCGAAATTGCGGGCTATTCGCTGGAGGAAAAGGTAGAAATCGCCAAACGTCACCTGGTGCCTTCCGAGCGCAAAGGCCACGGTCTCAAGCCCGGACAGGTTAGAATCAATGAAAAGACATTGGTCAAGATGATTCAAAGCTACACCGCAGAAAGCGGGGTGCGCAATCTGGCCCGGGAAATAGGCTCCGTAATGCGCTCTGTGGCTAAAAAAGTGGCCATGGAAGAGCCGCACGAAATAACCGTGAAGCCCGAAGATCTGGCAAAAATACTGGGTCCAACCAAGTTTGACTCGGAGGTTTACAAGGAAAAACAATCCCCTGGTGTGGCCATCGGTCTTGCCTGGACTTCCGTGGGCGGAGAGATACTTTTCATCGAAGTCAGCCTGAACAAGGGCACGGGTCGCCTGCAACTCACCGGCAACCTCGGCGACGTGATGAAAGAAAGTGCTACCACCGCCCTCAGTTATATCAGGGCCCACGCTGAGCAGTTGGGTATTGAGAATGAGGCATTTGAAAAGAACGATATCCACATCCACATTCCTGAAGGTGCCATCCCGAAAGACGGGCCTTCAGCGGGTGTGACCATGCTCACGGCCATTACTTCAGCCTTTACGCACAAGCCACTCAAGCCATTTTTAGCCATGACGGGCGAGATAACCCTGCGCGGCAAAGTGCTTCCCGTTGGCGGTATCAAGGAGAAAATTCTGGCCGCCAAACGCGCTGGTCTCCGCGAGGTCATTCTTTGCAAAGACAACCAAAAGCACGTGGACGAAATCGAGCAGGAATACATCAAAGGGCTAAGCTTCCATTATGTAGACCGTATGGTGGAAGTGCTGGAGATTGCGATTGGTTTGGAACAGCCGAAGAAGGCGAATGGTAATGGGGCGGCAAAGGCTAAAAGGGTGAGGGCGGAGGCTTGAGGAATAAAGGCAACCATTTTAGCCCCTGGTTTTGAGGGGTTTTACAGATAGATACATTTTGCAGGCGGCGCGAGGGTTACCTTTGCGCCGCCTCTTTTATTACCTTTGTTCTCGCGATTTTTTCAAAAAAACATGATAAAGCATATAAAAGCCTCCAATTTGCTCTCGTTTGGCCCGGACGGGCTGGACTTGGAATTGCAAAATTTGAATGTGTTGATTGGAGCGAATGGATCAGGGAAGTCGAATTTTTTGGAGATATTTGAGGTGTTGAAGTCTTTGCCAAAGGGTGATTTGGAAAACATGCTTTTTGAAAATGGTAAGATGTCAGAATGGGTTTGGAAAGGATCCAAGAGTCATAATTTATTGTATGCCGATTTAGAGATAACTGTAAAAGAAAATGAGGGGCCGATCTTGGCACATCGATTTTCTTTGAATTTATCTAGGTTCCAATTCGACCCTTTTTATCAACTTGTCTATGGCGAGTCAATAGAAAGTATACATGAAAAAGGGGACGAAAGAATAATCCATTTCAAGGAAAACGCAATGAGGAATGAGATTACTAATCAAATGGAAAGTATTGAGCGACGTAACCCCTATTCTGTTTTATCGGAACCTAATAGAACGTTTGCTATTAATACATTAGGGGTTCAATACGATCTTATTCGCCTTTATCGTGAATGGTCGTTTGGCCGTAATTCTACACTTCGCCGCCCTCAATCTGCTAATGTGCTCAACGATCGCTTGGAAGCCGATTTTTCCAATTTAGGAATGTTCCTCTCTCGGCTACGCAAAGTCCCAAAAACAAAGCGTACATTAGTCGCTGCCCTTCAAGAGTTGTATGAGGGAATCACTGACTTTGATGTTGATACCGAAGGAGATTCTGTCCAGATATTTTTTACCGAAGGAGATTTCCGCATTTCCGCCACTCGTCTTTCCGATGGTACTTTACGCTACCTGTGCTTGGTCGCCTTGCTGCTCGATCCCACACCGCCACCACTCATCTGCATCGAAGGACCAGAGATGGGCTTACACCCGGATGTTATACCGAAAATAGCCGATCTTTTGGTGGATGCCTCGAAACGTACTCAGCTCATTGTCACCACCCACTCGGATATGTTAATTGACGCGCTAAGCGAACAGCCAGAATCAGTATTGGTCTGCGAAAAGGAAGAAGGGCAGACGTATATCAAACGCCTAAAGCAATCTGAATTATCTCATTGGCTTAAAGATTATCGCCTTGGAGATCTTTGGTTGAGTGGAGAAATCGGCGGCAAACGCTGGTAGGCCGTTAAAAAACAATATACCTCCAATATTCAAGTACCTGTTGCGATGAGCCGAAATAGAATTACGCTAAAGATCTATATTGAAGGGGGCGATAAAGGCAAAGATTTACGTGCCCGTTTTCAAGAGGCATGGACAAAGTTTTTCCAATCTGCGGGTTTAACAGGTAAAATGCCCCGTATTGTAACTGGCAGGGGGCGAGGCCAAACATTTGACCTCTTTTCCACTGCAATGCAGCATCGAAGTAATGACGAAATCCCCTTGCTGCTTTTGGATAGCGAAGATCCCGTTGCGCATAACAACACAGTATGGCAACACCTCAAGAATCGCGATGGTTGGGACAAACCAGCAAACGCATCAGACGAACACGCCTACCTGATGGCACAAGTGATGGAAACTTGGCTGCTCGCCGACCCGGATACCCTTCGTGCCTACTTCGGAAGCAAATTCAAAGCAGACAAAATCCCAGCATGGAAGGATTTAGAAGCACAATCGAAAACAGTCGTTTTTGAAGTGCTTGATAAAGCTACAGCTGAATGCGACAAACCCTATAAAAAAGGCAAAGTCTC